>Ga0070749_10003172_pt1 | contig 11001 bp, 12 predicted proteins | sample VirMetDEL_Nov_18_FD_75180 | JGI IMG/M metagenome (GOLD analysis project Ga0070749, IMG submission 75180) | Aqueous microbial communities from the Delaware River and Bay under freshwater to marine salinity gradient to study organic matter... | ecosystem: Environmental > Aquatic > Marine >...
CATACTACTGTATCGATATCTCCAGGTAATGGTCTAACAGGTGGCGGGACTATTGCTGCTACCAGAACACTTTCCGCTGTTGCTGCTAATGGTATATCTGTTACCGCTTCTGGAATTAACGTTTTCGTAGGAAATAATCAGCTAGTATCTAATGCATCTGGAGTTTGGTTAGACCAAACTAAGGTTGATCACAATAGTTTATCTAACTACGATGCTAATAGACATATTGATCACACCACAGTTTCTGTAACTGCTGGTAACGGTCTAACAGGCGGCGGAACTATTGCTGCTACTAGAACTCTGACTGCTGTTGGAGCCAATGGTATCTCTGTTACTGCTGCTGGCATTAACGTCTTAGGAAATACTGTAATTGTTTCTAACTCTTCTGGTATATTTGCTAATGCAACCTATATTCAGTCACTAGTAAACGTTTCTAATGGTTCTGTAACAACTTCCGGAACTGCTGCTCAAGATATTGATAATTTTGCTAAAGCTAGTTATTTCGGTGCAGAATACCTGATTAGCGTTTCTGACAATAATGCCAATAATAAATATATTACGAAAACCTTAGTTATGCATGATGGTTCAACGGCGCAAATAACAGAATATGGATCTATAACATCTAATAATTCTGTTGGTGTGTTCTCAGCGACTCAGAACACTACTCATATAGTGTTACAATTTACACCATCATTAACTGCGACAACGGTAAAATATACTAAAACGGTAGTCTAATGGCAACAAAATCAAATCTAGTTATAGATCAAGGATCCACATATTCTGTGGTATTAGACCTGACAGATGAAAATGGAGACGCTATAGACCTTGTTGGATATACTGCTAATTCTCAAATAAGGAAATGGTATACATCTTCTACTCCTGCAGCGACATTTACAACTTCTATTAATGCTTCTTCTGGAGAATTACAGCTATCTTTGACAGCCAACCAGACAAGTAACTTAGTGGCCGGTAGATACGTATATGATGTGGAACTAGATAATAATGGCGTTATTTCTAGAATAGTAGAAGGTATAGTAACGGTCACTCCACAGGTTACGAAATGAGCTCAATTAACGTTGTAGTAGGTAGAAAGAAAAATATACAGATTTCGGCTAACGCTACAGGCGGGAGTGTTAGCACTAATAGAAATCCTGTTACTTTAAAATCTACTATAACTCCTACAACGAGATTAGATAACTTGAACGATGTGGTAGCTACAGGAGAAGTCTCCGGCGCAGTTCCGGTCTATGATGCTGCAACAGACAAATATGTGGTTCAAAAACTTGATTTAAACAATGTTACTGGCGATTTAGATGGTGGAACCTTCTAAAACTATTTTTTATAAATAAGAAAAAAGATTCCAACAGGAGCGAATTTAAATGGCTAATAACAGAATTCAAATTAAAAGAAGTCCATCTACGGCTACACCATCTTCGTTGCAAGCAGGCGAACTAGCTTTTTCCAACGTTACCGGTGGGTCTGGTGTCCTTTTTATTGGTTCTACTGATGGTGGCACAGTTGTTCCTATAGCTGGTGTTAGAAACCCTGGAACTCTTACTGCCAATCAAGCTCTTGTTGCAAACGCTACTTCAGGTATCGATAAAGTAATCGTAGCCAATCTTGTTCCTACAAATATCTGGGCCAATGGAGCTTCTGGCGCCGCTGGTGATGTTCTTACATCTAATAGTACAGGAGTTTATTGGAAGGCTCCTTCAGCTGGTGTTGCTGGTTCTAACTCTCAAGTTCAGTTTAATGACAGCGGAACTCTTGCTGGCGACGCTGGTTTAACATATAATAAAATAACTGGTACGTTATCAACTAATAACGTATTTGCTACTAGTGTTGTTAACGCCGCTACTGTCCAAGTAGGGACTTCTGTTGTTGCAAATTCATCAAGACTTGTTATCGGAACTGCTGTTGGGCTTCAGGTCAATGGCACTATAGGTACAGCAGGTCAAATTCTCTATTCTAATGGTACGACTGGTTATTGGGCTGCTCCACCAACAGGTGATATTACTGGAGTAACTGCAGGTAGTGGTCTTACTGGCGGCGGAGCATCAGGAGATGTTACTCTAAGTGTTAATGCTACATATATTGGCACCCTATCTGCTAACAATGCAACTTATTTAAACGGTCAACCAGCCTCTTATTATACTAACGCTTCTAATATTACAACAGGAACTCTTCCATACGCACAGATTCCTGCTAATATCGTTAATACTACTGGATCGTTTACTTTATCTGGTGTTACGACTTTTAATGCTAATATTGTTCTTGGTTCTTCTGGGTTGTCAGCTAATGGTGGTTTTGGTACAGCTGGTCAAGTTCTACATTCTAATGGAACTGCTACTTATTGGTCTACAGACGATCAGGGAGTAACTTCTGTTGCTACTGGCAATGGTATGACGGGTGGTACAATTACTTCTACAGGAACAGTATCAGTTCTTGCTAATAATGGTATCGTAGCAAACTCAACTGGCGTTTTCGCTGCTGCAGCAAACGGTATTTCTGTTACTGCCGCTGGTATTAATGTCCTTGCTGGTAATAACCAGCTAGTATCTAATGCTACTGGTGTTTGGATCGATCAAACTAAGATAGATCACAACAGCCTAACAAATTATGACGCTAATAGACACATCGACCACACTGCTGTATCTATCACAGCAGGCAATGGTCTTACTGGTGGTGGCACCATTGCTGCTACTAGAACTCTGACTGCTGTTGGTGCTAATGGTATCTCTGTTACTGCTTCTGGAATTAACGTTCTTGCAGGTAACTCTGGTGTTATTTCTAATGCTTCTGGTGTATTCGTAAATGCTGCTACTTTCTCTATAGCAACATCTCAGCTTTCAGGAGACGTTGCGCTAGGAACTCAAACATCTGGTAACTATGTTGCAACCGTTGCTGCCGGCAACGGTATGGTGGTTGCCGGAAGTGGTAGCGAAACAGCTGCAGTCACCGTAAGCGTTCTAGCAAACACTGGTGTTGTTGCTAACTCTACCGGTATCTTTATTGGTCAGCCTGTTTCTACTTCAAGTAATGTTACATTCGCTAACGTAGTTACTACTCTTCTTACAGTTAACGGTAACACTAATCTCGGTGACGCTGCAGCTGATAAGATCAATACCTTTGGATCTTTCTCTAATGGTCTAATACCAGACGCCAACGTCAGCTATAATATCGGTACTAATGCTCTTCGTTGGAATGAAATCCATGCTTCTAATGTGCACTCAGTAGTAGGTTATTTTGATAATAACCTTAATGTTGGTGGTGACCTTATCATAACTGGTAACCTTGTTACTCAAAACGTTCAGTCAGTTATTATCTCCGATCCTATGATCTATCTAGCTGGTAATAACTATACCAGCGATTTGGTTGATATCGGTTTTTCTGCTAACTATTACGACGGTTCTACTCAGAGACATACTGGTTTCTTCCGTGATGCTACTGATGGTATCTGGAAACTATTCGCTAACTCAACTCAAGAGCTTTCAGGCAACAATGTTGTTAACACTGCAGCTATAGGTTACACTACTGCCACTCTTGTTACCTACCTAACTTCTGGTGGTCTTGTAACAAATGCAACTTCTGTTTATGTAACTGCTAACTCTACAGTAAACGTAAATATTTCTGCTAATGTAATATCTCTCTCTGGTAGAGCAAATAATGATCTACTATTCGCGAATTCTACAGGCGGTATTACTGGTCTTGCTCTAAATACTACTGGTGGATACGTTCTACAGACAAACGGAACAGCTATTGTTTACGACTACTTAGATGGTGGAACGTTCTAATCGTATCATCTTTACAAAGGTAATTATACTATGGATCCTGAAATTGTCAATATCTATATTGAGAGATTATTAAATGAAGTAGCGGAGGGTGCTAAATCTCGCATCCTCCTCGAAACTAGATTAAAATATGCTGAGTCTATAAACAATAATCTTTCTGTAAGAATAAAAGAATTAGAAGAACAGATCGAAAAGCAAAACAAAAGAAAACAAAAAGAAGTAAATACTTCTGATACTTTTTAAAACTTCGGTATATACCGAACTGTATGAGGAAGCCATATGGCAAACAACAGAGTTCAAGTAAAACGTACGTCTACAGCCGGTCGAACGCCTAACACCACTGGTTCATACGCCACAAATTCTCAATATATTTCAGCGGGCGAACTAGCCCTTAATATGGCGGATGGAATTTTATATTCCTCTAATGGTTCCGCTGTAATAGCTATTGGCGCTAATAATGTAAACGTTAACGTTTCTAATACTTTAACAACATACGCTTTAAGAGCCGGTGGTTCTTTAGGAACAGTTGGTCAGATACTAGTATCTAACGGAACTGCAATTAACTGGGAAACTTATCCCTCAACTAACGAACTTTTTGTATCAAAAGCTGGTTCTGACACAAATAGCGGAACTAACAATAAACCATTTCTTACAGTCAAAGCCGCTTTGGCCGTAGCTACTAGCGGAACTACAGTGTTTATTGATAACGGCGATTATACAGAGAATAATCCTTTAACTGTTCCTGCTGGGGTTGCTGTTGTTGGTAGTTCTTTAAGAGGCGTTAACATTATTGCTCAGAATGCCACTAGCGATGTATTCTGGGTAAATAATGGTTCTTATATAAGAGAAATTACGGTTAGAGATTACACCTCGCCAGCTGCAGCTTTTGCTTTTCCATCAGCTGGTGCAGGAACTATTACTAGAAGTCCATATATTCTTAATTGTACTTCGTTAACCACTAATGGTGTTGGTCTAAGAATTGATGGTTCGAAGGCGACGGGAAACAGATCTATAATTGCAGGTCTTTACACCATTATTAATCAAAATGGGATAGGCGTTTATATCAGTAATCAAGGATATTCTCAGCTAGTTAACATTTACACGATCTGTTGTAATGTATCTGTTCAATGCGAATCCGGGGGTTTTTGTTCTTTAAATTGTTCAGATACGACTTTTGGTAATTGGGGTCTGCTAGCTAATGGAACTAGCGCCGCTTTAAATTCTGGTAATTTGAATGGAGCTCAATCCGGTAGCACCTTTGCATTAAAAAATATTGCTAATGGTACTCCAATTATTAATGGAACTATAAAATTCGGTTCAGATCCAAATTTCTATACTATCGTTAATACATCGCCGGTTACATCAAACACTAGTACTGTTTCTATTCTTGAGACAATTACAAACACCATAGCAGATAACACAGCCTTTTCTATCTATCAAAGAAGTCAGATTACTGCGTCAGGTCATACGTTTGAATACTGTGGTACAGGAACTAATATATCAAACGCTTCTCCTTTTGCTGGTGGTATTTCTAATACAACAACTCAAGTTCTTTCTGGTAACGGCGGAGTTGTAAATTATACTTCTACCGATCAGTTTGGTAATTTTAATATAGGTAGCAGTTTAACTATTAGCGGACCTACTTCTACTATTGAAGGAACAACTTTCCAAAAAAGTTTATTTGGTATTATGACACCTTATATTCTCGCTTTAGAGAGTTAATTATTATGAAAGATCTTATTGCAGAAAAACATAAAGAAGCAGAAAACACACTTTTTATGCAAACAGTATTTCGGAATAAAATGTCTGAAGAGATGTGGGCAGATTTTATTTACAATAAAGCTGTTTGGTATAAAGCCATAGAGAATAAAGCTAAAGAGGAAGGTATTCTGGAAGATCTTCCAGGAATAGAAAGATATTCGTTGTTAATGAACGATTACGAAAATTCAAATAAATATGAAAAACTTCCTAATATTAAAAAATCCACTATTGAATATTTTGATTATATAAACAATTTACCGATAGGTAAAGTTATAGCTCATTTATATACATGGTATATGGGGGATTTGTCCGGTGGATCTATGATTAGAAGAATAATTAAAGCTCCTCACAGCAGTTTAGAATTTGACAATCCCGAACAACTACGTAAAAAAATATTATCAAAAGTGAGTAAAAATGACGTAGAGGAAGTTAATAATGCTTTTGATTGGGCTATTCGAATTATGAAAGAGTACGATAAGGAATTGATTAATGGCTAATTTAAACGTATTTAAAAATGTTACAGCAAATCTAGCTACTACAAACGCTACTATTTACACTGCTCCTGCAGGATACACAGGTATTGTTCTTATGGCTCAAGTAGCTAATATAACAACTTCGCCCGCTAATGTTACTTTCGGTTGGAATAATATGTCAACGAATACAGAATTATTGTTTAATTTTTCTGTTCCTCCTAATGACGCTGTGAATTTATTAACTGGTAAATTAGTTTTACAAAATGCGCATAGTGTTTACGCTTCAGCAAGTTCTACAAATACATTAAAGATGACTTTTAGTGTATTAGAATCTTTGAATTAAGGCAAATAAATGGCAAAGTTAGTTAGTGGATATTCATATTTAAAAGTTTCGAATTTCGTCGTTAATAGTATTTCCGCTAATGGATCTAACGGTTCGTCTGGTCAATTTTTAACATCCAATGGGACAGCAACTTATTGGTCATCGGGAGGTACAGGAACAGTAACTTCCATTGCTACTGGTAACGGTTTAACTGGTGGACCTATTACAACCACAGGAACTATTTCAGTTCTCGCTAATAATGGTATTACTGCTAACTCAACCGGATTGTTTGTTACGCAGGGTACTGGCACGGTTGTCAATTCTACTGGTGTTCATGTAAATTCCGCTTACATTGGAACACTTTCTGCTAATAATACAACGTATGTTAATGGTAAGACAGAAGGTAATTTGAATGTTAACAGTGCTGCCACTTTAGCAACTGCTAGAAATATTGGTGATGTTTCGTTTAATGGTAGTGCAGCAATTGTTCCTGAAAGAATATATTTTAAAGATACTAGAAGTACTAATTATAATCCGTTTTCTTATATTGGAGCAACTTTACATCTTAAATCAAACGGTACTGATAGTTTAAACGATGGTGGATCATACCATGGAGTGTTGGATCTAGTACATTGGTCAGATTCTTCTGGTGGTGTGAATCATCAATTAGGATTAACAGATAATGGAAATATGTATATCCGTTATTCTACAGGAGCTAGTTCTTGGTCTTCGTGGAATATATTTCAACTTAATTCAACATTAAACGCTAATATTGCTTCTTATCTTCCAACATATACTGGTGTTGTTAATGGCTCATCACATACTGTTGGGTCATCCTTTATAGCTAATGCTACTGGCGTTTATCATACTGGAACCATGAATGCTGCCAGTCATACAGTAGGAACATCGTTTACTGCTAACTCTACATTAACGAACACTGTCTCATTAGTCGTATCAACTAATACTGCTACTATTGGTACTGGAACATATTTCGTTTCTAATGGTAACGTTGGTATTGGAACATCAACGCCTCCAAATTTATTGCATGTTGGTAGTGCTAATACAGCCACTAATAGTTATTTTTCAATCGGAGATAGTAATGTTCAAAGATTAAGAATGGGTTGGAATTTAGCGGGAACTCCAGAGGCTAACGTAATAGCTTCACAAATTATGACCGATCAATACGGTTCATTGCTTATTTCCTCAAGAACAAATTACCCATCATATATTGCACTATACACCAACGATACAGCAAACGTTGCATCTGAACGTATAAGAATTGCTGCCAATGGAAATGTTGGTATTGGTAATAATACTCCAGTAACAAAATTATACGTAGAAGGAACAATAAGAGCGGCAACTGTAAGATCAAGTTATTATGGAGATAATGGCGGAACTACAAGATTAGATGTATCTAGTGCTGATTGTTTTTTCAGTAATGGTTCTGGTGGTGAAGTTGTTAGATTCGCTTCCAATGGTAATGTTGGTATAGGCACATCAACACCAGTATATAAACTAGAAGTTAGTGGTTCTTTCGCCGCCACAACCAAGTCATTCGTCATCGACCATCCATCAAAGAGGGGTATGAAATTACGCCATGGATCGTTGGAAGGTCCAGAAAATGGTGTGTATGTTCGTGGAAGAACAAATACAAATATAATAGAACTACCTGATTATTGGGTAAAATTAATTGATAAAGATTCTATTACGGTTTCATTGACAGCAATAGGTAAAACAGTTTGTCCTTCTGTTGGTAAAATAACAAACAAAAAGATAAATCTTATTGGTGATAATATTGATTGTTTTTTTCATGTATTTGCTGAACGCAAAGACGTTGAAAAACTTGTAGTGGAGTATTAGAATGGCAGTTGGATATAATCCAAGAATCACCACTAGTGGATTAGTATTGTGTCTGGATGCAGGTAATCGTAGAAGTTATCCTGGTTCTGGTACCACATGGACTGATTTAAGTGGTAATGGTAATAACGGGACGCTCACTAATGGTCCAACGTTTAGTAGTACCGAGGGTGGTAGTATTGTATTTGATAGCGTTAACGATTATGCTTTAGTAACTTCCAGTGCTTCTATACCAACAGGCGCTAGTGCAAGAACCCTTAGTATTTGGTTTTATACGAATAGCACAAGTTGGGCAGACTATGTTAATAGTTTATTCTATTATGGTTCTGGTAATACGGGCCAGTCTTTTGGTATAGATATGAATCCTTATCCAGCAATAGAATTTTTTACATGGGGTGGAGCAGGAAGAGATTTAATTTTTAATACCACGTTTGCTCAAGTTGGTTGGAAAAATTTAACAATAACATATGGTGGTTCTACAACTTGTTTGATTTATGAAAACGCTGTGTTGACACAGACTTTTAATATGAGTGTTTCTTTAAACACAACATCAAGCGACGTTTATATAGGTGCTGTTAATCCTTCTGTGTTGGCAGGAGCATATTATGACGGCAGAATATCATCGGTATCATTGTATAACCGTGCCCTATCAGCAACAGAAATAACACAAAACTTTAATGCTACAAGAGGAAGATATGGAATATAGTAACAGACAATTCGTAATCTTTGACGTATCCGAACTTGATAAGATAGACTTTACACAAGTTCTGGAAACATCTGCCGAAACAGTTAGAAAGTCAGTTGATGGAATTAAAACATTCGTCAAGTGGGAAGGTGATGTTCCTGTATGTGTAGAGTCATTGACTACCAAAGGTGATTATCTAACATATGAAGAAATTTTGTATATTCTTGAAACACCAGAATGGTCTATTTCTATGGAGAATGTTTAATGGGTCTTAGTCATTCACCTCGAATAGTAACTAGTGGATTAGTGTTGTGTTTAGATGCTGGTAATACTAAGTCGTATCCTGGTTCTGGTACAACCTGGTCTGATTTGAGCGGAAATGGTAATAATGGAACTTTAAGTGGTCCGACATTTAGTGCGACAGATAGAGGATGTTTGACCTTTACTAACGGAAGTAAAGTTACAATACCAGTTAGTAGTTTGGATTTAAATGATGCAACTTTAAGCGTATGGATTAAATTTTCTAGCATAACTGGATCTCAATCTTTTATGGCATTGGGCGATAACGATGCAACAATTGATCCTAATACAGGAACACATAATTTTAATTTGGGATGTTATCCAGACACACCTGGATGGCATACAAATACTAAATTCAATGGATCTTGGGCGGCAGAATTAAACGCTTCTAGCCCTGCAAGAAATACAACTAGTTGGGTTAATTTAGTAGGGGTATATACGGTATCAGGAACATCAAGATCACTTTACCATAACGGAAGTTTAATAGGATCTGATGCTCTTTATAACAATCCAGGTGCTTGTAACTCTATAAGATTAGGTCTAGGATTTGGTTGGCAATTTCTTGGTAATATGTCACAAGCATCTGTCTATAATCGTGCCCTATCAGCAGCAGAAGTCTCACAAAACTACAACGCACTAAGAGGAAGATACGGAATATGAGTGCTTATGCTGGACCAGAAGTAGTAAATAGCGGACTAGGTTTATCTCTTGATGCTGGTAACACTCGTAGTTATCCTGGTAGCGGTACTACATGGACTGATTTAAGTAATAACAATAATAATGGAACATTAGTCAATGGTCCAACTTTTAGTAGTTTGAATAATGGAAGTATAGTTTTTGATGGTTCAAATGATTATGTAACTTTACCTACAAATTTATTAAAACACGAAACCGGAAATCCTTTTACGTTTTCAATTTGGTTTAAAACATCTTCAACCGGAATAATTTTAGGACAGCAAGAATCCGCTACTCCTGGTGGTGGTGGTGGTTATGTTCCTGCGATATATGTAGCATCTAATGGAACATTAAATACAAGTTGTTTTTGGAGTGGAGTTACAACTACCGCAGCAACATCTTCTGTTGTAAATGATGGTAATTGGAAAAATATAACCGTAACCTTTTCTTCTGGGTCACAAATAAGTTATTTGAATGGATCTTCTTATTCAACAATTACAAAAACACAAACATTTTATGCTACCAATTATTATTATTTTTTAGGTTCGGGAAGTATCGCCAGTTGGCCTAATGCTCCTGCATCTGCATATTTCAATGGAAATATCGCAAAAATTTTATATTATAATCGTGCTTTATCAGCAGCAGAAATTACACAAAACTTTAATGCATTTCGTGGAAGATATGGTATATAAATAGTCTAAAAGAGACAGGAACAAATGGCTAATAATTATAAGAACATTGTAATCACACCAAATACAGGTTCAGCAACAGGCGATCCTACGGTTGTCTTTTCTGGCGGTAATACGACTGTTAATACCGATGTAACTCTTAGAGTATATCCTGAATCCAATGGAACTATATCTTTCGAGGGTTCTGCTGGCCAGTTATTCTCTATCACCAACGACCTGTCTAACTCTATCTTTTCAGTCAATGATGTTTCTGGTATTCCACTCATCGAAGTCAATGTATCATCTCAGCAGATTACATTAGGCGAGTTTTATGGAAACGTAGGCATTGGTAAAACATCGTCAACTAGTAGCATTTATAAGTTAGATGTTAACGGAACTATCAACGCATCTAATGTTTTGATTAATGGTAGTCCGATTACAGGAGTAGCAAACTTAACTCCTGCAAATG
>Ga0070749_10003173_pt1 | contig 11000 bp, 16 predicted proteins | sample VirMetDEL_Nov_18_FD_75180 | JGI IMG/M metagenome (GOLD analysis project Ga0070749, IMG submission 75180) | Aqueous microbial communities from the Delaware River and Bay under freshwater to marine salinity gradient to study organic matter... | ecosystem: Environmental > Aquatic > Marine >...
CGTCACCGTTGGACATCTTTTTGACAGCCTTGCCAAAGCTGACCCTCGCTGCGTTCACAACCGACAGGTCGCTGCCCATCTTGTCTATTAGAGTTACGGTCACTAGCCTTGTCCTCTCTTCTTTTTCTTCATGCGTGCAAACGGCGAGCGTTTGTTCAGGCGTTTGGTTACGTTCAGTAGCCGAAGCTTCCTGCGCCGTCTGCGGGGCGGCTTTGGCTCATAGGTCTGTACACCAAACTTACTCTTCTTTGCCATCTTCCTCTTCCATCTGCTTGACGGCGTTGTTGATCTTCCAGAACGCAGAGGCGAGCTTAGAGTAGTCAGACATCCACATATCTCCCTCGCACTCCATTAGATTAGCGACAGGGCCACAGACCAGAGGTTTCAGCCGCATGATAAACTCCTCCGGCGTTACCTCCACGTTGTATTCCCAATACAGCATCGTGCCTTTAGCTTTAGATTTAGCCACAACTAGAACTCCTCTGTGTCTTCTGTTGGTTCCATACGTCCGGTGGTCTTGTCATAGAACAACTTACCGGCCAAGCCCACGTCGCCGGTATAACGGCACTTCAACACTCGCAGTGTCGTAGTGTTACTAACAACTGGATCGTCACTTTGCAAGTCTCTTTCCATAGCAATCACGGTGTCGCTGATCTGGGCGATGCCGTGCGAGCCCCGTAGGTGACCCAGGTTGATCTCCACGCCCTCTTCGTGCGAGCGGTCGCTGTTCAAGCGGCGCAGGTGAGTGACCAAGTGCAGAGTGCATCCGGTCTCTTCTGTGAGCTTCCTGAGCAGCGTCATGGTACGGTCGATGGCCTTGCGTTCGTCGGATATATCCATGCCACTGACCAAGATGCTCAAGTGATCGATGAAAATAATCCGACAATCCAGACCCTGCACCATGTATCTGACCCGACTCAGCAGGTCGTCGGTGCTCATCGAGCCAAAGTGGTCGTACAAGTAAACTCTCCCGGTACCTAAAGTAACGTCGAAGAATTTCTTGATCTGGTCTCGCGAATACTTGCTGAATACTTCGTTCAAATGCAAGCGGTCGTTCGCCTCCACGGCCATGATCCCGCGCCTTGTGCGGTCCACGCTCTCTTCCAAGGCGATGATTCCGATGTTGTGGTCGGTGTTCTTCAGGTAGTAGTGCTGCAATTCGCGCAGAACAGAAGACTTACCGACACCGGTACCAGCAGCCCACGTCACGATCTCTCGGCTACGGATACCCAAGGTTCGGTCCTGTAGCTTATCGAAGGGGAACGGGATGCTCTTGATGTTCTGATCGGCCCAGAGGCGGTCGTAGTCGTCGGCTCCGTTCTGGATGCCGCTGGGCGTGTAGGCTTTGGTGTTGGCCAAGTGCGCCAGGAACTCCTCGCCCAGACCACGCTTCGTGTACTCGCAAGCGTCTTTATGGTCTAGCTCCACGACAAAGGCTTTGCCGGGGCTGATGAGTTTAGCGCACCTGTCTGCTGCGTCGCGACCTTGCGGGTCATTGTCGAAGCAGATGAACACCCGGTCGAACTCTTCCAGCAGTTCGAGGTGATCCTTGAAGTCCCGCTCCGCGCTCTTGGCCCCGCTCTTGATAGACAGAACTGGGACAATGGTGTTACGGGTGGCGCTGGAGATGCTGGTAGCTTCAGCAGGGATACGGTTGGCCATCTGGAACGCGGCCATAGCGTCGGCCTCGCCCTCGGTTATGATGATGGTCTTGCTGCGCTGCTTGGCGGCTTTCTTCAGCGTCTGGTAGCCGTAGAGAGCACAACGTTGGAACTCTCCCTCGGTGATAAACTCTTTACCAGCGCGTCTGATCTTACCCCCGCGCTCGCCGTTGACGCCGTGGTAGGAAAAGACCACCGCCTGGTTCGTAACCGTCAGGTCATAGAAATCAGCAACGGCGGGAGAGATACGTCGATCTTCCCAGACATCCCCACCCTTGTTCAAGAGCAGGTCAGCCGGTCGATAGTCTTCGTAGTAAGCCACATTGTCACCTTCTTCTTTCTTCCAAGCTGAACAACTGAAACAATACGAATGTCCGTCGTCGTACTTAGCCAGCGCGTCGCTGGAGCCACACTCGGGACACGGCTTGTGTATCTCTACCGCTGTGCTGTCGGTCATTTCTCTGCCATCTCCCCTGCCAAAGCTGCGTAGCCGCAAATGTCCACGAAGCTGTCTCTGGCGTTTTCGGTCGAGTGCGCCAAGCGAGCCACCTTCAGCAGGATCATCAAGCAAGCGACATCTGTAGCTGTGATCTCGCGCGGTACACCGTCGTAGATGTAGGTGTTCCAGAAGTTGGCTATACGCTGGTGGTTCTCGTCTGCTGGCCCGTAGTCGCTCGCTCTATCGCCGTTGATCAGGGCCTTGGCTGTCTCCAGGATATCGTCACGCGATGACATTGGAGACCACCGTTACTAGGATCAAAGTTGTCACGATTGTCAGCATCACTGTCCTCTAGGTGTCTTCGTCGCCAATGTCGCGGCGATCAGTTGGGATAAGATCATCTAGATTGTCCTCTTCTGTCGGGTCAAACTCAAACGGAAACAGTGCTTCGCGTATCGCTGCGTTACAGACCCCACATATGTCGTCATAGGCGGGGCCTCGGTGGAGCGGTACGTCGCATATAGCGCACCGCACGTCAAGCTTCCTCTCTGGCCCTACGTTTGCTCAACATGTAGCTTCGTAGGTTCAGGATGGTATTGAGCCAGACGCCTAGCAGCACCGCTGCCTCGACGCCTAGCACAATGAGGTCAAAGTTGGTAACTGTACTCTGCATAGTTCCTGCCGTAGTCGTCCGTCTTGATGACGGTTTCTATGTTATGCCCAGCGTCTCTGAGTTCCTTGATCCTGGCCGCTAGGCGATAGACACCAAACACTCCCATGGCGTGGAGCGGAGTGATCTTACGTCCGCGCTTGAGGTGTTCGAGGATCAAGGTGTTCTGCGACTTTGCTGCTACTTTGGTCAATTTTGTCTCCAACGGTGGGTCATTATGGTACATAGTGTAAACAGTATAGTATTATACCCTCTACTGTTTCTCTCTATGTACCAATATTGTATATAGTACGCACCTCGGTCTTTTCAAGACCCTCAGTGTACTTTTTTTTGCATAGGCCCTATGTCCTCCTCGCATGGCTCCTGACTTAGGTAGTCTTTAAAGCCTTCGAGGGCCTCGATAGCGTAATAGAAGCTATCAACTTGGTTGATTAGACCCAATTCTATGTAGAACTCTACTGTCTCCGGGTCTAGGCCATGTGAGACCAAGGTGTACCACATAGTGGCCTCTTCGCCCTGCACTAGTTTAGTCTTGGGGTTATTCGCCATAGCGTTCACTCAAGCGTTCGTCGTAGGCCACAGAGTCCGCCAGGACCCGCTTGTGGTGCTCCTTGTCACAATCGGCGCAGTAGTAGATATCCGTGAAGTCCAGCGTGTAGATGTACTCCAAGGTGTCTCCGCAGTATCTGCATAGGTTCATCGGTCTTCCTCCCTGTAGATCACATAGACCACGACGCACAATATAGCGACAAATGTTCCCATTAAGATGATTTCACTTTCCAGCATAGTCTCTGTTCCTTTCTAGCCAACAGTCTGGGCATGTTGGGACACCGTGTTGCAAGATTGAAGCAGGTTTGTCACAGTGTTTACATTTAGGCAACAAGTGATCCGTGTTGTGTCTTGTATCTTGGGTCATAAAACCACTCCGGTCCGTTGTCTGGGCTTCCGTACCATTTGGAAAAGTAAGCTTTCTCTGAGACATAGTATAGGCGATAGCTGGTCACCTTGCAAGCGCGTTTGTACTGGTCTGGCATACAAGCGGGCGGTTCAGACCTGGTAGCGCTGCGCTTTATGTTCTTAGGCAGCAACAGCAGAGGTCTAAGCAAGCGCTCGGTTTTATGCACCTTTCCCCCGTATCTGAGCCTATACTCGTTACAGAGAGCGTTTAGGTGTTTCAGGCACCATAGGTACTCCAAAGCTCCCGAACGGCACCACACGGCGCTTGGATGGCTTTTATGGGTGCTTTTATACAGACCCAAGGTGTCAGCACGCTTGTCGCCGTCTAGTACCCGGTGCGCGGTGCTCAATAGTTGCGCTGTTTCAAGCGTCATCTTAACAATGTGCTTGTCGCATAGCATGTGAGCGGCAGTGGTGGGACAATTGTGTACATAGAAAATATTCACTTGGAACGTTCCTTTCTAGGTTGACGGAGTTGGAACAGGTCCACGTATGCTTGCAACTCTGGTTCAGACATGCAGTCTATGTAGGTCTCGATTACAGCATAGACCGCGTCTAGGTCCTCTCCTTTTGGGTTAGGTCCTCCGACAACTTCGAACACGTCGTCTATCACTAGCTCATAGTTACTCAGCATTGGTTTTCCCTTTCTCCACGATACGTGCAGCAATCAAGCGCTCCTGTTCTTCCGGCGTGTTCAGCCATTCGGACAGTTCAAGCGCTCTGATCATGTTTCGCAACGCCCAAGCGGGCTGGTTGCCTACTATCTTTTTCGCTTCGTCATAGGTCATGGGGGTTTTCCTTTCTGGTTCAAGATTGCACAAGATAGGGGAACCATAGCGGCTCCCCTAGTTTTTGCAATCTTAGTGTTTCGGGTATGAGATAAACGCAACCGATTTGTCCCAACATGCGCGGCAAGGTCCACAAGCGTTGCCACGGGTGCGCGCTTTGCACTCTAAGCCTTTAGGCGCGTTGCCTTTCGTGAACACTTGTGAACCGTGTTCCGCGCCCTTGGGCAATGCGCCGTCGAGCTTGCTAGCTGATACGCGAACGATAAGATTGTCTGGCAAAGCGCCGTTCTGAGCGCGCCAAGTTTTGACAATGTCGCGTTCTTGAGTTGGCAACCAATGGCGAACGTTCGGCGTCATGCGCGCCACGTTCACGATAGCGTCCAGCATATCAACCGATTGCAAATCGCCGCTATCGAACCAACGGTGGAAACCGTCGCGGTTATATCTGATAATCTGAAAAGCCATTGCCTGCGCCCATTGTTCGGGATCGGCGCGGTTGAACTTGTCCAAGTTAGCTTTCCAGCCTGCATCTACACTCGGACGCAACTTTTGTAGCTTCCGCGCGTAGCATGAGCGGCACGGCGTGCCTTCAATCTTGGCAAGCTTAGAGCCAGTCTTACAGGCGAACGCATCAATAGCGAACGTAGTGCCTGGCATCTTGGTATTGCCGCTGGATATGTTGCCAAGGGCTTTGGCGTCTTTCACTAGCATTGCATCTACTCCTTCCACAAGATTGTTAGCAACTGGTCTAACGCGACATATACGATAATCACGATTGCCGTGAGTGTAAACCAGAACATTGGCTTTCCTTTCTTCTAGCTTGCCAGCAAAAGGCGCGACCGCATGAGCCGCGCCCTTCACTTGGAAGCTATCCGCGCAATATTTCAACCACACGTCCTAGCTGATAATCCGAAAGCTTTAGCAAGCCGCGCAAGTTTGAATCATCCTCAAATTCAAGTTTGCGCCGCAACTGAAAGCCCGCCTTCTCGGTAGGATCATCATCCCCGAACACGTCGAAGCCTACAGGATATCTATCACCATTAGCCATAACTGATCCTTTCTGGTTTGTGGCCTACATAATATAGACGCATGAACAATGGTTTTCTTCCATTATTTTTCACATGCACACAATGACCACAACCGTGCCACAATCTCGCCCAGGTTTGTTCTACCTTTGTTCTCACGCTAGGATCGCCTGTGAGTGGCCTTAGAGACTTTTTAGGTACCTAGGCATATCAAAAAGCTAAACGCTCTACACGGGTCTTATATCGCCATATAGAGCTATATAGCTTTTTTCTATAACAAAACGCTTTCCTTATAATTCAACTGTATGACGTTTGAAACAACGTCACCTTTGCACACCTTCGCACACCTTAAAATTTTTCCAACTTTGCCAAACCTGGCACGATTGTTGCATAGCGCCCAACATTGTGCCACGTTTGCGAACGCGCAACATTGTTGCAACATTGGGCCAAGGTTGTGACAGGCTGGCGCAAAGTGCAGACCCCCCGCGTACAAAAAAATATACTCATGTTCTTTGCGTCCATTTTTGGGGAAAATTGGAAATCTTGCAAAATTCAAGCGATCACCATTGCCCTCTATTGCATCAAAATTTTAGGGGGAGGTGTCTTACAAACTTGTTGACAATGTTGTAACTACGCTGTATAATATGTACATGATGATCCAATACTTGGATTGTCTAAAATACATATTGGAGCAATACTGTTGCGTTACGCAGACTATATGAATCCGAAACCGCTCACCAAGCCTCTCACTGAAAAGGAAGAGGCTTTTATCATTGCATTGGTAGATAACAAGAAAGAGCCTCTGGACGCTTTTTACGACGCTGGTTACACAGGTGAGAACGAGTCGGTTAATAAAAATCGGTCTAAACGCATACAGCGCCATTTATGGCTACATATTGAGAAGCGCATCAAAGAGCGGGTCGGAGAGACGGCCACGCTCGCCCTGAACGTTCTAGAACAGCTAATGCGTGAAGCGGACAGCGAGAACGTCAGGCTAAACGCGGCCAGGGACATCCTGAGCCGCGCTGGCTACGATGCCGTCCAGAGGCAAGAGACGGTACTCAAGGAAGTCCATGAGCTATCTGAAGCGGAATTAGACGATCAGATCAAAGCGCTCATGGACGAACTTGGCGCAGAGGGAGACAACATTGTCCCCTTTGGCAAAGACGGTGGTAAGTAGAGTTGAACAAAGAGGACGTACTGGAGCTTCTGAAGGAACGTAAACGTCGGGACGAAGTAAACCGACTGAAGTTCTACAAGGCTTACGATTACCAGAAGAAGTTCCACGCCGAGGGCCTAGAGTGTCCTCAACGTATCTTGATGGCGGCTAACCGGGTAGGGAAGACCTTTTGCGGAGCCGCTGAGACCGCTTACCATATGACTGGTCTCTATCCCGATTGGTGGGAGGGGAGGCGTTTTGACAAGCCGGTGAGGGTCTGGGTGGCCGGTGAGTCTAATGATACGACGCGAGACATCATCCAGAAGGAACTATTCGGGTCTCCACAGGACCCTTCGATGCTAGGCAAAGGGGCTATTCCTAAAGACTGCATCGTGAACACAGTGCGTAAACCCGGAGTACCTAACGCTTTCAGTTCCGCTTTGGTGCGGCACGTCAGCGGGAACAATTCTCAGATTACCTTCAAGGCTTACGAGCAGGGGTTTGAGAAATTTATGGGCGAGGCCATAGACGTAGTCTGGCTGGACGAGGAACCGAGACAGGAGATTTTCTCCCAGTGCATTACCCGAACCGCCGATACAGACGGTATCGTGTATATGACATTTACCCCGGAACGCGGCATGACCAACGTGGTCTCGGCGTTTATGAACGAACTAAAGCCCGGACAGTCGATGACCACGGCGACCTGGGACGACGTAGAGCACCTAGACGAGAAGACAAAGGAGCAGTTACTAGCGGTATATAGCCCAGCAGAACGGGACATGCGCTCTAAGGGTATCCCGGTGTTTGGGTCTGGTTTGGTCTTTCCTATCGCTGAAGAAGATATCATCTGTGACGACTTTGAGATACCGTCTCACTACCTATGCCTCGCAGCCATTGACTTCGGATTTGACCACCCTACTGCTATTTCTTGGGTTGCACTAGACCCAGACGACGACGTGATCTACGTCTACGACGAGTATCGGAGAAGTAAAGAAACACCGCTGACCCACGCGGCAGTGCTGAACTCCAGAACGCCAGGGATGCCCGTAGCCTTCCCGCACGACGGTTTGCAGCACGACAAAGGCAGCGGAGTACAGTTAGCGCAGCAGTACAGAGACCTCGGTGTCTATATGCTGGCAGAACATTTTAGCAACCCTCCAGCAGACGGAGCAAGTCGTGGCAATAACTCGATTGAAGCAGGTCTTAGCGAAATGCTACAGCGGTTTGAAACAGGCCGCTTGCAAGTGTTTAAGTCTTGCGTCGAAACTATGGAAGAGCTTCGTCTCTACCATCGAAAAAATGGCAAAGTGGTTCCGATCAAAGACGACCTCGTAAGCGCCATGCGCTACGCTGTGCTCTCGGTAGAGCGTTTTGGAGAAAAGCAGCGTAACAAAACGTCGTACCGTAAGTACAACTTTGACTCCAAAATTGAATACAACTCACCGGGAATTGTCTGATATGCCAAACGATAAACCGTTAAAAATTTTTTCTAAGTCTGGAAAACGTCTAAAAGACGAAGAAAAACGCATGAATGAGATGAATAAAAGCATGGAAGAAGCGGCTAGAGACTATCTCAGTGGTTTTCCTAGAGGCTTTATGCGCGATGTTTCTGGTGTGTTTGATTCGGACGAACGCCTTGTCAACAAAGCTGCTAAGGCAAAATTAAAGGAAGACCGCCGTAAAATTCGCAAACGAGTGTATGGTGACTAATGCCAGTTAGAAAGGTCAAAGGTGGGTATCGTTGGGGAAGTAAAGGCAAGCTCTACAAAACTCGCGCAGGGGCAGAACGTCAAGCTAGAGCAGCGTATGCCAGCGGATATGGTCAAAAACGCAAAGGCAAAGGGAAGGCGTAAGCATGGCAAAGCAAGGTCTCTACGCGAACATCAACAAGCGGAAGCGCAAAGGTATCTCCCGGAGCAAGAAGAAAAGCACGATCTCTCCTAAAGCCTATGCAAATATGAAAGCAGGCTTTCCCAAGAAGAAGAAGAAGTCCTGAGCATGGCGACTTACCTAGACGATCAAGAAATCATCTCTATCGTTGACAGCGAGATCAACGGTAGCTCGACGTTTCTCGACTCTGAGATCAGTTCTCAGCGCGAGAAGTCTATGGAATACTTCTACGGAGAGCCCTTTGGCAACGAAGAGGACGGTCGTTCGCAGGTAGTTGTCACCGACGTTCAGGACACCCTGATGTGGATGATGCCGTCGCTGATGCGCGTCTTTACCGCCGGAGACCGCGTTGTCCGCTTTGTCCCAGAGGGTCCAGAAGACGTAGACGTAGCAGAACAGGCTACCAAGTATGTAAACCATGTGTTCTACAAGCAGAACGACGGTTTCATGGTCCTGTACAACTTCTTCCTCGACGCGCTGATGCAGAAGGTCGGCGTGGTCAAGCACTACTGGGAAGACATCGAGCGGACCACCACCGAAAGCTACGAGAACCTAACCGACGCCGAGTACAACCTGCTGTTGCAGGACGAAGACCTAGACCTGCAAGAGCACACCGAGACCATCAAGCCCAAAGAGGTCATGGACCCTATGACGGGTCAGATGGTGATGATCGAAGAAATTATCCACGACGCTGTGTTCACCCGCACCGCCTTTGAGGGCAAGGTCAGCGTCGAGAACGTACCGCCGGAAGAGTTCCTGATCAACCGAGGAGCAAAGACCCTCAAAGACGCTCGCTTCATCTGCCACCGCTCGCACAAGACCAAGAGCGAACTGCTGGCGATGGGTTTTGACCCAGAGGACATAGATGATTTACCCGCATATGTGGGAGGCGCTGACGACATCACCACCAGCCAAGAATACATGGCCCGTCACGCCTACGACTCGACCGATGTGTATCCTAACCAGGCTGCTGAAGACGCTGAGGCTATCGTACAGGTCTATGAGTCATACTTGAAGCTGGAAGTGGAAGAAGACGGTCCCAGCGTCCTGCACAAGGTAACCCACGCTGGTAACATCATCCTTGACCTAGAGCCTGTCGATACGCTGCCGTTTAGCACAATCTGCCCCATTCCGATCCCTCACAAGTTCTACGGGCTGTCGGTCGCTGAGACGGTACAGGATATCCAGCTAATTCGTTCCACTTTGACCCGTAATCTCTTGGATAATATGTATCTGGCAAACAACGGGCGGTTCCAAGTTGTCGAAGGTCAGGTAAACATTGACGACTTGCTGACCAATCGACCGGGCGGTATCGTGCGTACCCGTTCGCCCAACGCGCTACAGCCGATCCAGACACCCAGCCTCCAGCCGTATAGTTTCCAGATGCTGGACTATTGGGACCAGATCAGAACCGGACGTACCGGGGTCAATCCGCAGACGCAGGGGCTATCTGCCGACGTTCTCAAGTCTCACGTCACCGCAGGAGCCGTTCAGGGCGCTCTCAGCAACGCTCAGGGCCGCGTAGAGCTTATAGCCCGTATCTTTGCCGAAACCGGCGTCAGGGACCTGTTTAAGGCCCTTTATAACCTAGTCCAGCGCTACGAAGACCGTAAGAAAATCATCCGGGTACAGAACCAGTATTTTGAAATTGACCCGTCTAGCTGGCGCGAAGACATGGACGTGGACATCGAGGTGGGTATCGGCTACGGCGATCAGGACATCCGCATGAACAACCTGTCCACCTATGCAGGTTTGATCGAAAAGGTGGCCAACCAGGTTCCGGGCATCGTCGATCCCATGAATGTCTATAACCTGATGCGCGAGATCGCAGACGAGATGGGTATCAAAAACGTCGATAGCTTTATCTCTCCGCCCTCTACCGAACCGCCGCCGCCGTCTATGCAGGAACAGGCTCTACAGGCGCAGGCTCAAGCTGTTCTCATGGAGGCTCAAGCGTCTCAAGCCGAAGCACAGGTCAAGGCCAAGGAACTTGAGATCAAAGCCGCCAAGCTCGAACTCGACCGCTTGGAGATCGAGCATAACATGGCTCTCAAACGCGAAGAACTTAAACTCAAGGGTGTCGAACTGGGCTACGAGATGGCCTCGGGACAAAACGTTAAAGCTAACTAGGAACAGGAACTATGGCTTATCAAAACACCAGCGCCTCTCGCATCATCAGCAGCGAGAACATTTCTTCCACAGGGACCAGCGCCCAGAGCGGACGTGCTCCCTTTGGCTGCACCGTGGTTCGCATTGCCACCAGCGCAGCGGTAAACATCGTAATCGGGCCTAACCCAACTGCCACGGCAGCGGGTACGCGCATTGACCCGGCTGATGCAGCTTACTTTGTGATCAAGGGTGATACCGACCCCAGTGCCACAGATGGAGAAAAGATTGCTAGCATTGGAACG
>Ga0070749_10003174_pt1 | contig 10998 bp, 6 predicted proteins | sample VirMetDEL_Nov_18_FD_75180 | JGI IMG/M metagenome (GOLD analysis project Ga0070749, IMG submission 75180) | Aqueous microbial communities from the Delaware River and Bay under freshwater to marine salinity gradient to study organic matter... | ecosystem: Environmental > Aquatic > Marine > Coastal...
GCGATGACGGCGGCCGACGAGAGCGCGGCGCGGGCGAAGATCGATATCGACTCGCAGCTCTCCGGCGACAAGCTGAACTTTATGGAGCGGCGCAACGACGTCGGGCCTGACCTCGGCATGATCGCCGATCTGGCAATGAAGGCTGGAGAATGGGGTCGTGGCATGGGCGACGGGGCGGCCGCGCAGCCTGTGAAGCCTGCTGGCTCTGCGGTCCCCGGGGCGGGCGGCACCAACGGCGGGTACGGCGCAAATTACAACGTGTGGGACCACGGGTACGGCGGGGTGAGCTACTCGTCGGGCGGCAGCGGCAAGAAGATGGGTCAGAATAAATCCGAGCGTCAGTGGGGCAGCGGAGTCTACGCGAACCGGTAAGGACACACCATGGGCATCACAGTCAACTACAGTCCGGCTGGCCTGATCGGCGAGGTCGCGGCGGCCACCGGATACGGGCGCAGGGATTACCGCAACCAGCAGGATGCGAAAGAGGAAGAGCGTTATCGACGTTCGCTTGCCGACCGGCAGGCCGCGCTGGCGTCGGAGTCCGAGAGCGCGTTCAACAGCGCGAAGCTCCGCATGATGGAGGATTCGGACGCGCGGTACGCTTCCGACGCCGACCGTCGCCAGCGCAGCAACATGTTCGCGGATTCGCAGCAGCTTGAGCGCGAGAAGCTGGGCCAGCAGGACGAGCAGTTCTACGCCGATCAGACGTTCCAGAACTCGCAGCGCCAGTACAACTACGCCGACGAGCGCGGCATCATGCGCTACAGGGCGAAGCTGAATGAAGAGGCCGAGAACGCGGCCGCGCAGCGCGAAGCCATGATGCAGGACATGCAGTTCAGCGGCCAGCAACTGCGGGAGAACGAAAAGCTCGACAACTACGCGGACAAGATCCGGCGGGACAAGACGCTCTCGCCGGACGACCGTGAGCGAATGCTGCGCGCGATCGAGGCTGAACGGGCGGGCATCCAGGCGAACCGGATGCCGAAGGAGAGCCCTCCGTCGCTTGCCGAGCAACTGGATCAGCGGATGACCTCGGCTCCCGATGGCGGACAGTACATCATGCAGCCGGATGGAAGCATCGATCACATCAAGGCTCCGTCTCCTCCGAAGCTGCCGTTCTCGCTGAAGGAGTTCAACGAACTCACTCAGGGGCAGGGCGCGCTCGCGAAGCCTGTATACCGCCAGAAGGGGCCGGACAAGGGCAAGGCTGCGGTTGACAGCAATGGCGACCCGATAACGAGACCCCCGACCGAGACTGAGATAACGGACAGCTTTAAGGCCTACCTGGCCGCAGTGGACGCCGTGCAGGGGTTGTTTGCTCAGAGGACCGGCGGCGGTGCAGGTCAGGCTGGAGATCGTCAGGCCGAAGCGGAGCAGGCCGCCATAGCCGAGCAGCAGGCGGCGGCCGAGCAGCAGCAGGCGCAGCAGCCGCAAGGGGGCGTGCCGCAGGGGCCGACGTGGAATCAGGTCGAGCCGGATCGCGCGTGGAAGATCGTCGAAGAATTCGCCAAGGCCAACCCGCAAGACACCGATGAGATCGCAGCGATGGCCGACAAGAAGCTGCGCGACATCGGATGGTATCACGACGAGATGGATCCGCAGTACGAGCATGAGCGGCGTCAGATGATGTCCACCTATATCATGTACTTGCAGGGTCAGGCTGGATAATGCTGCCTGATCTCGAAGATTTCATGAACATGCAGGTCGGCGTCTCGGCTCCGGGCGGCGTGAAGACTCCGGCGAAGCCGGGGAGTCGGCTGCCCGATCTCGATGCGTTCATGACTTCGCAGGTCTCGTCCATACCGGATCCGATCTCGCTCAAGAAGCAGATGCGGCCGCCGGGGGCGAGCGCGCCCGTGCCCATGCCGATGCCTGACGAGGGGCCGAAGAACCAGTTCGGGCTTACGCGGTCGAACATCGATGAACTGAAGGACTGGGAGCGCCGGATGAAGGCCGACCGTGGCGATCCGGTAGCTCGCGCGATCGCGGAGGGCCGGGAGAATCCGTTCGCCGCCGAGCAGGCGCGCATGCAGAAGATACAGGACCAGATCCCCGACGAGCTTGGCTATGGCGAAGAGGCGAAGCGCGGGGTGAAGCGGGCGTTCGCGGGTATGGTTACGGGCGCGTATGGTGTGGCCGACTACTTGTTGCCCGAGAAGGCTCATGAGGTCTCCGAGGGCATGGGCAGGCTGTTCGGGCTGCCCGAGGGGAGTTCGGAGTTCCTGCTGCGTGTCGGGCAGGATATCCAGAAGCGGAATGTGAAGTCGAAGGCCGCGTCGGAGACGTTCGACCCGGCGAACCCGAGCTGGTGGTTTGCGAACATCCCCGAAGTGACGACGCAACTGGCCGCGCAGGTTGGGCTCGCCTACGCAACCGGTGGCCAGAGCATCACCGTCCAGACCATGGCATTCATGACCCCCACGGCGATTGATGCGTTCGGCAACACATACAACGATTCCAAGCAAAAGTGGCTTCAACAGGGTGCGAACAAGGACGATGCGGAGCTGCTTGCCCGGGGCGAGGCGACGATAGTGGGCGGTATCAGCACCGCGCTGGAGGTTCTGCCGTTCGCCAGCATCTTCGAGAAGGTTCCGGGGTTCGACAAAGCCTCGACAAAATTCCTGGCGAGCAAGATCGGCAAGGTGGCGACCGGTGGCGGCATGGCCGGGCACATGGCTCGTGGCGCTGCGGGCGAGGGCATGGAGGAAGTGTTCCAGGAGGCGGTCGGCGCTGCCGGAGAGTACTACTTTCTGCAAAATCCCGACGCATTCGACGACTTCCCCAACCGCGCGCTCGCGTCGTTTTTCTTGTCGGTCCCCGGCGGCGGGTTTATGGCAGGCGTGCAACACATGGGCCGCGACGTGCCTCCGAAGATCAGCGCGGTGCAGCTTGAGGCCAGCACGATGGCGCGTGAGATCGCGCAGGCGGCGGCCGAAAATGGCGGGGTGCCGTCCCGCCGCAGGCTTGAGCAGATTCTGGGCGACAAGACGGAGGTTCCGAAGTCCAAGGCCGCCAGGCAGGCGCTGGCCGGTCGCGCACAGGCGTGGCTCGACGAGGAGGCTGCACTGAAGGTCCGAGAGGGCGGACAGGCGATGCCCCTCATGCCTGACGCTGCTCCGGCGGGAGGACCGCAGTACGGGCCGCCCATCACGGATATTCGGGTCGAAGGAGTGCCGATCAATCAGGAGGGGGCGCAGCAGCAGGAGGTCGTGCAGGCCGCTCCAGCAGAGGGCGCGCAGGCCGCTCCGACAGAAGACACGCAGTACGGGCCACCCATTACAGACATCAGAGTCGAGGGCGTGCCCGTGGGCGAGCAGGCGCAACCGCAGCAGCCGGTTCCCGAGGCGCAGCAGCAGCAGCAGCAGCCGGTCCCCGAAGGTGACGTGGCTCCACCCAACCCCAACATGGATCCGAACGTGCCGCTGTCGCCCGAGCCGGAGGATCCCAGCTTGGAGCCCGACCTGACACCGATCACGGAGGCCGAGTACGACGCGCAGCCGCCGCCGATCGAAGAGCCGGGTGTCCTTGAGGAGCCAGACTTTGATCGTTCGCAGATGCCAGAAGAGGGCGACCTCGAAGCCCTGTTTGAGGCAGCCGGTCTTGAGGGCAAGGACTATGAGGACGCCATGGACGAGGCTCTTGGGGCCATCGAGGAGGCCAAGGGCGAGTACCTGCCCCGCACACCCGAGGAAGTGTGGGTCAGAGTCGAGGGCATCCCCGAGAAGATCGCCAGCAGCAAGATGACGAACGATCAGTGGGAGGATATGCGCAACCAGAAGCCCGAGGATGTGAAGCTGACGCGCGAACAATGGCAGCGGGTGAAGGAACAGCCCGTATCGAATCAGGGGTGGCTGGACAAGGTTACGAAGAAGGGTCGGGAAAAGATCCCGGTTCCCGACGCGCTGTGGGGCGACATCGCTAATTTTCTCGGGCAGTTCAAGAGCCCCGGCAAGTATTTCGTGAAGCAGTCCGAGGCGGGCAAGTACGACAACCTGCACCGGGGCTTCGGTTACCTCACGGAGGCCATGCACAAGGCTGGGATCCCCATCTACAATCAGTGGGGCGAGGGACCGCTTGGGCCGGACGCCGGTATTGACGAGATGGACATCGCGTACAGTCTCAACCGGTTGTCGCCCACGTTCTCGCCACGGCAGAATCTCAAAAACGAACTCCAGGGCAGGCAGCTTGCGGAGATGCCGGAGACCGGACCTCCGCAGGTCGGGGCAAAGAATGCCGAGACGAGACGAGTCATGCGGTGGCTTGGCAAGGACGAGATGCCATCACCCGACAAGCAAACATTCAAGGAGTGGATGGATGATGCCATCCGGCTTAAGATGCACGAGCGGGCGCAGAGCATCGCGGATGACATCCTCAAGAAGAAGAGATTCGCGACCGAGCGCGAGACTGCCGCTCTGACCTACCGGCAGATGGAGCTTGTGAATCAGCACGACGAGCAGCTTGCCATATCCGAGGACCGAAACTCGACCGACGCCGAGAAGCACGACGCTCGCGTGGCGATGGGCAAGATCGACGAGGATCTGGAGCGCGTTCTTATGTCGTTGCAGGTGAGCGGCTCACCGATCGGGCGTGCGCTTGCGGCCAGGAAGCTGATGGTCAATCGGGACTATTCGGTGGCTGCCGTTACAGCGCGGGCGAGCACAAAAAAGAAATTGGCAAGAGACGGAAGCGGCAGGGGATTGACCGCTGAGGAGAAGGCGAACCTGAAGGAGCGCAGCGATGAGTACAGGGCCGCCGAGAAGGCCGAGCGTGAGGCCGAGGTGGACAAGTGGGTCGCCCAGGCGGATGCTATGGTGAGCGGCCGGAAGAAGCGCAAGGGCAAGGCTGTCCCGGCGGGGAAGGAGAAAATTGATGCCCTCACGAAGAAGGCGCGTGAACTGCTCAGAGCAGGCTGCGGTCTTGGCTGATCTGGTTCTGGCGCACGCCGAGATGCCGAATATTCGCGGTTTCGATGATGTCGTCGCGGCGATCCAGAAGGATTTCCCCGAGAGCGAGTACGGGACGAAGGGCGCGAAGCCCGACGATCTGATCGACGACTACTTGTTTTCGCGTGCGAACCTTGCGCGAGCCGTGGAGATCCGTGCGCGCATGGATGCGGAGAACCGCAACCGGGCGATCAAGAGTATCCAGTCGGTCGTGAAAAACGAGGCGCGCATCGAGGATAGCGTTCGGTCCACGTTTATGGATCTCGCGCAACAGATCCGGTCGGGCGTGCTGAAGCCGCCACTGGGGAAGAAGCGCGCGAAGCACATCAACGATACAGTGACGAAGCTGCGCAAGGAAGTCGACCGGCTGAATCGCGAGAAGCGTGCGCTGATCGCTCGCGCCGAGAAGACCATGGAGGCGTCGGAGAAGCGCAAGGTCGAGGCGCTGAAGAAGCGGATCGAGGACGTGAAGGGCCGACTCGATAGGGACGATCTGTCGGTCAAGGCTGGCCGCAAGCCGCTGCCCGATGGCGAGCGCAAGGCGTTGTCCGAGGAGCTGGCCGCGCTGAACAAAGAGATGCAGCGCAGGCGCAACGAGGCGGCGAGACCGGCACGCGAGGCGGCTGCGCGGAAGAAAAGTATCGAAGACCTGGAAGGCCGGATCGAAAACGTGGTGGATCGGCTGACCCGTGGCGACACGTCGGTGGATCCGAAGAAGCCGGGCAAGGTTGACCCCGAGAAGGACGCACTGCGCAAGACACTGAGCGATCTCAATAAGGATCTGGCGCGCGAGAGGGCGAAGCAGAAGAGCGAGGCATCGGCTCCCGAACGCGAGGCGGCCGCACGCAAGAAGCGGATCGAGTCGCTGGAGGATAAGATCCACGAGGCGGTCAACAAGATCGTCGAAGGTGACGTATCGGTCAAGGCGAAGGAAGGCCGGGCTGTCGATCCTGAAGAGGCCGCGCTGCGCAAGACGCTGAGCGACATGAACAAGGAGATCGCACGCGAGCGGGCGAAGCAGAGGCGCGATGCTGACGCGCCTGCACGCGCGGCGAAAAAAGAGGCCAAGACGATCAGCGATCTGGAGGCGCGGATCAAGAAGTGGCAGAGCGAGATTCACTCGGGCGTGTTCAGTGACCCGGAGGTCAAGACCGCCGAGGAGGCCAGCGAGAAGGTCAAGGAGCTGCGCGAGATGTTGAAGGACGTTAAGCATCTTCGCGATCTTGCGAAGCAGATGTCAAAGATGACCAAGTTGCTGGATGAGATCCAGCGCGGGGACTTCAGCAATGTGCCGCAGAATAAGCTGGATGAGGCGGTTTCGGCAGAGCGCAAGCATTGGAAAGAAGAGCGGAAGCGCGACATGCTGCGGCGCAGGCTTGAGCATGAGATTGAGGTCATATACCAGCGGGAGCACGACTCGATTCCGATGCGATGGTGGCGCAGGTTTTACCACGGCATGGACTTCTCCCGCGCGACCCAGACGTCGCTGGACGTTTCCGGTCTGAGGCGGCAGGGCGGCATCCTGCTCAACGGCCTGCTGTTCGACGGATTCTTTTGGACGTTCGTGGACAAGGAGCGCGGCAGGGCCGCGCGCGCGACCATGAAGCATTCGATCTCTTCTATGCTCAAGGTGCTTGTTTTTCCCGAAGTGCAGACACAGGTGATGCAGGCTCTTGAGGAGAGCCCGAACTATCACGCCTATAAGGTCGCGGGTATTCACATGGGCGTCACCGAGGAGGCTTATGCGGGGCAGGAGGTCTGGTCGAACGCGATCAGCGAGGCTGCTGAGGAAGGATACCTTGATCCGATCCGTTATCGCGGGGATGAGGGCCGGATCGGGAAGGCCGCCAAGGCTACGGGTCGCGTGACTCTGCGCACCGCGTCTCGCCTCATAAAGTTCAAGGTCAGGGGCCGAAAGATCAGGGTCGGCCTTGAGCTGTTTCCGCTGATTAACGACGCATCCGGGCGCGCGTATTCGACGTTCCTCACGTTGCTGCGGACGTCAGCCATAGACGCGGCTATTGAGGTGCACGGCGGGGTCGAGAAGATGACGACGCGCGACCTCAAACTGCATGGGGCCGCAGTGAACACCTTCTCCGGGCGCGGCAACATCGAGTCCATGGAGACGATGCTCAACCAACTGAACCATGTGTTCTTCGCCCCCCGGTGGAAGCTGTCGAGATTCCAGGTGATGATGCTCCAGCCGCTGATGAGGAAAGGTGACTCGAAAAAAGTCAGGCAGGAGATCGCGGCGCAGTACGGCAAGCACATTGCCATGCTGGGTGTTCAGTATGCGGCTCTTATGATTATGGGCGGGCTGTCATGGGCGGTCTCAGGGGACGAGGAAGACGAGCGTTCGCCTGTTGGTGCGGGAGACTGGAAGCTGCGCGTGGGCAATACAACGGTGTCTCTCGCCATGACGTCGAGCGACTTTCTTAAGGTCAAGACCGGTCGCCACCGGATCGACATCATGAGCGGGATGCAGCAGACGATGGTGTTCATGTCCAGGCTGGCGACGGGCAAGTACACATCCAGCGTTACCGGCGAGACCGTGAGGACCGGCCCGAACGTATGGGAGATTCTGAACGGCATCGTGGTCGATCCCGAGGACCGGGACATGACCGCTGGCAAGATCATTGTGAACTATCTTCGGTCGGCATCGTCTCCGCTTGTCGGGCACTTTGTCGACACTGTTTTGGGCCGGGACTTTACTGGCCGAGAAGCCACGCTTTACTCCGAGGCCGCAGAGGGGATGATCATGCTTACGGCAACGGAGGTGTGGAGCGTTATCGGCGAGCAACTGCGGAGCGTCAACGCGGACGAGAACATGATCAAGGGCGTCGTCGACATATTCGCATTGACCGCTCTCATTATGGCAGGCGAGGGCGTCTCGACGTATGGACCCGACGAGGACGATCGGAAGCGTCTTATCGGCGAGGCGGTGTACGACCTGACCGGGGAGCGTCCGCCGCGCAAGGGCAAGACGCAGGAAGAGTACGACAAGGCCGTCAAGGCATGGGAACTGAGACAGAGGCTGGCCAAGCAGCGGCTGAAGCACATGGGCTATGAGGACGTGGACCTTGTGAAGGCGCTTGAGGCTTACGCCAAGAGCAAGAAGTACCGCACCGACATGTACAAGGGCAAAAAGCGCACAGCCTTCGGCGAGCGCGCGATAAGAGTGAGACAACGAATAAAACAGATGGAGGAAGAGTGATGCTTGACGGGAAGAAAACTTATTTGGGAATCGCGACCATGGTTGCGGGCGCGCTGGTGAAGCTGCTCGCGGAGTATCTGCGGGGAAAGAACGTGGTGCTTGATCCGGCGGGCGAGAGCGCGCTGATCGAGCTTGTGGCTCAGCTTATCATTCTTGCGGGCGCAGGGCTGACCGGCATCGGGGCGGCACACAAGGCTGAGAAGATCGAGTCCAGGCTAGGCCCGAAGCGATACTAGTTCGGGTCCGTCCTGCGTGCCCGAGAGGATGCCTGCGGCACCGGCGAGGTGATCGGGCGCGAAGTGCATGTAACGCTCGGTCGTGGTGATCGACGAGTGGCCCAGCCAGTCGCGGATGGTCGTGACGTGCGCACCTCCCTGGGCCAGCCATGAGGCGCAGGTGTGCCGCAGATCGTGGATCCGCAGGCCGGGTTCCAGACCGGCGTTGCGCGTGTCGGCCGCGAGGTCGCGATTATAGTTGTGGACGGTGCCGTTCAGGATCAGCTCATCCGGTCGTCCAGGGGCGCCGAGATGACCACGCAGCGGGTCGACGAGAGGTATCCACCGGTAGGCACGCTTCGAGCCGCCTCCCTTTTGGCTGTTCGGCACGCGGATCCGACCGGCGTCGAAATCGATGTCACCCCACGTCAATGCGGCAGCCTCTCCGCGTCGGGCACCAGTGTATACGAGGACCGCATAGCGCAGCTTGCGATGGGCGGGGGAGGCAGCGAGCAGGTCGCCGAACTCGTCGGCGTTCAGGAACCGCTCCTTGGACGGGTTGTCCTTGGGCCGCTTGACCTCGTCCCACGGGTTGACCCGAATGAGACCACGACGGACAGCCACGCTGAACGCCTCGGCGAGAAATGAGACCTCCTTGCGCACGGTTGACCGGTTGCCCTCGGCCACACGCTTGCGCTGATACCGCTCGCAGACATCGCGGTCGATCTGGCTCACCTGCACGTCGCCGACGTGCTCGATGAAACGTCGCACGGTCGAGCGATGAGCGGACTGCGTGGACGCGCTGACTGCCTCGGCCTTGTCCTGCTGGACGGAGGTCAGGAACTCGCTGATCGTCGCGGGCTTCGCCGGGGCGGCTATCCCGAGACCGAGCATGCGGGCCTCGCGCTCCATCTCGATCGCGGCGCGCAGGGCGTCCCGACGCGACATGCCCTCGGGCATGGTGATGTCCTTGCGGCCCGTCGGAGTCATGATCCGAACCTGCAACTTGTTCGATCCTTTGCGATTGCGTACTGTAGCCATGATGAGCCCCTCCTTATCTCTGCGCACAGCATCGCATAGGATGTTAATTTACGCAAGCGATAAAAAAATAAAAATAGGGGGTTGACACGCGTTGCGGTCCTGTGCGACACTCCCCCATCGCCTGAGAGGCGAGATCCGAAAGGGGTTCCAAAATGAGTCGGCCGATTATGATGACGAGACTGGATTACGACAGGGTGGTCAACCGAATAGACCGTCTTGGCATGACCCACGCGGAGGTCGCAAAGCGCATGGGCCGCCACCCGTCATCGCTCAGCAGGATGCTCAGGGCCGCGATTGAGGGCAAGCCGGTTCGGATTGACAGCGCGCGCCTTCTGGCCGACGCGCTGGGGACTCGTCGCGGTAGCGTCGAGCGCCGCGAGACCGCAAGAAATTAACGAGTTATCTCCAACACCGACGGGTCGTGTACCTACTCCTACTGCTACCGTCGGGGGTGTTTGGCGCGCCCCCGACGGATTAACTACCTGACATCAATGGAGGGATGAACGATGGGACGACTTCAATATGAACGCGATCGCGGGCTGCTCGCCGATTGCACGCACAAGATCGTGGCCGGTGTAAAGATGGCGGGCGAGAGCCACCCGAAGTGGCACCGTGGATTTTGCGCGATCGACCACGGCGGCGTGCTGGACATGGACGTCATGACCGCGCTTGGGCACCCGGACAAGGAAGCGATCAACAAGGCGCGGCAGGCCGGGCGCAACGGCGAGGACGGATGCCTGCCCGCAAAAATTGACATCATTCTGGACTCCGCATCGCACGCAGGCGACGGCGGCGAGACTGAGCATCGGTGCTACAGTGCGCAGCATGAGATGTGGATCAAGGTCCATCCCTGTGATACCTGCGGTCGCGTCTTCGGGAAGAGGGACTTCGACGGCGGCGTCGTGCAGAAGTGCCCGAAGTGCGGCAACAACGGCATCAACACCAAGGGCGTCACGATGCTGTGGTGCCACGGCGATGGCGACAAGGCGATCCGAAAGACCCGCGAGGGCGGCGAGGAGGCACTGCCTTGCCATCCGGTGGGCAAGCCGCTGAGCGGATCGGATACGACGTGTCAGTTCGCGGCCTCGGGCGCGTGCAAGTGCAGCGTCAATCTTAAGTTCAGGCTGGCCGAGATGTCTCCGCACCCCGACGACAGACGCCCGGCATTCCAGAACATGCAGCCGATGCTGGCGGGCCGGAACAAGTCTTTCGGCTTCCACACAAGCGCGGTCGATTCCGCTTGGCAGTTCGCCAAGGTGCTCGATGAGGCGGTCGATCAGTGCGGCGATGTTTACGGGCTTTTCGGCACGCTGCACGTTCAGTTCGGACTGAAACAGAATATGAAGCAGGGCGCGGTGACGGTTCCGAAATTTCGGCTCGTGCTGGACGAGGAGCAGATCAGCGCGCGGGCGGCCGCAAGGCGACAGGCCGAGGCGCGTACAATGATCGAGCACCGGCAGGAGGCGCTGCCCGAGGTGTCGGAGGTCGTCGAGATGGAGCCGGTCGAGGACGTGGAAGTCGAGGTGCTCGAAGACATTCCCGAGGAGGAGGTCGAGGCCGAAGGTGGGCTGCGGCCCGACGTAGC
>Ga0070749_10003177_pt1 | contig 10993 bp, 14 predicted proteins | sample VirMetDEL_Nov_18_FD_75180 | JGI IMG/M metagenome (GOLD analysis project Ga0070749, IMG submission 75180) | Aqueous microbial communities from the Delaware River and Bay under freshwater to marine salinity gradient to study organic matter... | ecosystem: Environmental > Aquatic > Marine >...
CCTGTTTTCACGATAAGCAGCCATGATTTCATCTTGCATGGAGTCATACTTATCAGGGTCAGTTTGAATCAGTCGAATAATATCTTGCCGCCTAAAAATCTTCTTAGAAGGCGCTTCATCTGAACCAGCAGAAACAGTTGTGGTAGCAGCTTTAACTTGCTGTGATCGGGCATTCTTCTCTGCTGAAACCGCATTCTGTGCTGTTTGTTGACGCTCTTTGTAGAGTGACAACAATTCGTCAGCAGCCTCATAATCATACTGACGATCAGCACGAACAAACAATTCTGACCTTACCTTTGATGCGTTAATCCAATTTTGAAAAGCTGGATCACTTACAACATTGGTAAAATCTGGATGCCTGCTTTTTAACGCTTCCAGCGCCCTAGCCTTTGCCATGTCAGAAGCCATCTGTTCGGCTTGCTTGACCTTGGGGTGGCTATCAATGGCCCGTTCTACCGCTTTCTTTGGGTCAGCGAAGAAATCTTCTTCGTCAACTTCAGGTTGCATTTGCTGTTTATTTGGGGCTTGAGCCTTGATAAATTCGTCCACTATGCGCCGTAGTTCACCAACTTCGCTGCCCTGACGACCAATAAGCCTTTCAGCTTCCTGATGCATCCTGACAATCTCTTTATAATCCTTGCCCTTGTATTTTTCAGGGAGATTATCTTCTTCGTTGGTTTCTACTGCTTGACTTTCCTGAACTACTTGTTGTTGCTCTTCTTGTTCAGGTTCGTCCGTGGAATCAACACTTTCCTCAATAAATTCAGCCATATTAGTCTCCTGAGCCTATTAGCTTTCTAGAGAGAACACTTAACTATTGCGGGGTTTCTCTTATCCGCTTACTGCCACTCTTCGCTTCTGCCTGTTTTGCGTTCCCAGGCAATATGCGAATTACGACGATTCACCCAGGCATCGGAGGCGGTTGGGAAGTCCCCACTTACGCCATCTAATGCTATTCTGGGTGCTGACAGCAACTTAGTTGCGTCATTACCACAATGCCGGCAAGGAACAGAAGTCTGATCCATGTCAACAAAGTATTCTTCGATGTGTCCTTTTGAACACTGAAAATCATTCAGAATCTTCATTAATTAACTCCTCGTATGCCTGCTCAGTTAGAGTTTTAAGCTGAACTAGGTAGTTAATCATCTCTATCTGCCCACGCTTATACCAAAGATCCTGTTCGGTATTGATATGGGAGATGTTCTGCAATGTTTCCTTTAGCTTGGCAAAGTCCTCTACAAGTTCTTTCCAGCCATCTAGCGCAAATAAATCAAACCTGCGCTCATAAAACTCTAAATCTTCTTGACTCAAGCGTTGTTTCCGTAGTGGGCGCTTACTAACTTAAATGAGAGCATACCACAACTTAAGTTATTTGTCAAGTGTTTTTTGAATTATTTTTGCCTAGATGCGACAACTTGCAACTCAGCGATCCTTTTCTTAGTGTCGATGTCTTTCTCTTTCAGCGCTACATTGGCTAACTTAATCCTACGCTCAAACTCTGCCGTGGGATCATTACTATCCTGCAAATACTTTGATGCAGAAGCTGCAATGCTGGCCTGTAACTCTGCTGGCTTAAGCTGTGTGTCAACAACCTCAGACTGTGTCTTGGCCTGCTTGAGTTGAACATCGGCTTGTAAGTCAGCCAACTCCAACTGGGCCTTTTGCATCTGTAGCTGCATTACCTGCGCCTGGGCTTGTTGTTGCTGTGGGTCTGGCTGCATCATCTGCTGAAGCTGTGCAATCATCTCTTCACGATTATTAAGGCCACTGTTCTCAATGATGGACTTCAGCACCAAAGGCACAACAGGGCTGTCAGGTCCAAGTGTCTTCAGCAGGTTGATAAACTGGAATTGCTCGTATTCACGGGCGATAATTCCAAGGTTAGATGAAGGAATAAAGTTGTAATCAGCGGAAGGATAGCGCTCAGGATCAAACTGCATATAACGATACGCAGACTTCTTCACAAATGGAATCAAGAATTGCTCTTGGAAGTTTACAAGAGTACGCTTGTTCTTTTTGATGATTGATGACAATCCTGGCGATAATCCTGCACCTTCGCCTGATGTATGTGCTGGTGTCGAAAAAGAATCCATCGTCCCTGTTGCCATCAGCATCATGCGCTCAAACTCTTTAGCAGTGGCTAGGTTGGTAGGATCAGTGTTACCAAACTTAAATGGCTGGAGAACCTCTGATGGATTGCCGTTAGTAAGGATGGTCTTACCTGGTCTTACTTCAAACTTAGCACCACGAGGTAGCCTGGTAGCGTCAATACCCATCATAGGTACTGTCGTCAAGGCTAGGCTGTCTAGGTGGCTGCGGACTTGGGCATCAATAGCCTTCTGCATATTGTAGCCCTTCTCAGCGATACCACGACCCCAGAAGTAATTAGGGACAGAGTCGTTCTGGAAAGCCACAACGGGGCGGTCCTTCATCATGTAAGGACTTTCTTCAGCCTTTAACAAATACTGGTCATTGGCGATAACAACGATGGCCTCTACCAAATCAGAGTATTCTGCACCGTCAACGCCTAATTCTTTGTTATCTTCGTTGAATAAGTCAACATACTCGCCCTCTTCAAAGGCTGTTTCAAGCAATCGTCGAGGAACCATGCCATACCAACGAAGCAATTTCACCCTGTTTTGCTGGTAAGCGATGTCTTCCTGTACAGGCTCTAAGTCATCATCAACGGTAGTAGCTCCGAAGTTAGGTACTTTCTCATAAACACCTGACTCCATGCCTGAGATAACGCTGTGTAACGATACAAACTCCTCAATCGCACAGCCAAGTGACTCTTCTACAGTGGCTGCTGACGGCTCAATAAGGAAATTCTTGGGGTTTATAGGCCTAAGTTGCACAGAGAAGCGCTGTTTCTCTTCAACACCTACTGCTGTTAGCCCCATTTCAGCGATTGGGCGCATTGCAGGCGCTAATTCTGTCTTTTCTTTCAGCAAAACCTCACCAATGCCAGTGCCATAGATCGCAGATAACAGAATAATGTCAGAAACAGACTTACGAACCTTATCTTTCTTAAAATCCTCGATCATTTGGTTCTTAACCTGCTCAACATCGATGCGCTGCTGGTCAGCAAGGTCATCTGTGATGTCAAAGAACTTCTCACCACGACCAAAGACAGCCTCTTCAATCTCTGCTACATGGGTTTCTATAGCCTGCTGAAGTGCTGGAGTAATCAACTTCGCTCTCTCTGACTTTCTGGTGCTGTCTTCAGCAGCCCAGACACCACGCCATAAGCGCTCATACTCTTTCCATTGCTCTAGGTAGTTGGTGTCACGGTGGTTACGCCAGTCTTCACACTGTGAAAGTATCCAGCCAGCAAGTTGGTTAGTTGTGTTTGCCATAGTGCGTCCTATTTAATGGTGTCTTGCGTTAATGGGTTTGATAGAATATCTTCAAAATCTTTTGGGTTAAATGTTTCCAGTGGTGTGCCTTTTTTATAGCCACCTTCAGCGTATTTAAGTGCATCTTTTTTACTGTTCATTTCTAAAAAATTACCAACCTGAAGGTTATATTGCATAGCCTCCATAGGATCTTCAAATTCTTTTAGCTTGCCTGATGGAAGCATTACAATAGTTGGAAACACAAACCATTTGCCCGTGTCTTCATCAAACTCAGCAGCCATCCTATGTGTTGATATACTACCGTCCTCATTACTGATATAAGGATATTTTTCTGGATTGTTAATTCTATCTATAAACTCTGGTGTGTTTTTATTCATAATTTAGTATGCAACAACATCATCTAAGGGAGACCAATCTTCTTCTTCAAAGTCATCAGTGGCAACATTCTTTGCCAACTGAGACACATACGACAAAGCATCAATCAAGTCATCATGCACCTGCGTTGATGGGAACATCAGGTACTGGTCTATGAACTCATCCCAGTCTTCCTCTTCATTCAGCGTTATCCTAGAATGCTCAAAGTTACCCTGCAAAGACCACATAATCCTGTCTGTCTTCTTCTGGTTGCCATGCGTTAACTCCTCCACCTTGAAGTAGGTGTTGTAGCGCCGCATGAGCCCCTCTAACGGTCCTAGTACAGCCTGTCTAGCCATGCCCTTCTCTAGGCCTACTGAGACTGGTCTGTACTCAGAAACATTCTTAATAATCCGCATGGCAGTCTCATCAATATCCCACCTGCCATACTCAATCTTATCGATAAACCAGTCACCATCATCTGTGACCTTCGCCACCACAATGGCAGACTGGTCTAGCCTCTTCTGTGCTGCTGTGGTGGCATTAGATACATCCTTAAAGCCTGCTAAATCTATGGCTATGTACCAGCTACCTTGGTTAGGTTCTTTGCCATACTTTAGCCATTCTTCCTTAAACAACCCGCTACCACTGTTGGTAAAGGATGCCATAAACTCTTGATTGAAGTGGAAGGTACTTAATGTTGACTTAGCCGCCTCAATCTCTTCAGGGTCAATGGTCGGGTTGTCCTTGGTTGTTAAATGCCAAGAATGCCAATCCTTGTACTTACCACTTTCACCCGTCTTAAATGCATCGTAGAACCAGTTACGCCCATCAGGTGTGCTAATCAATACAGCCTCACCTTTTAAGTCTGCTAAGGCTGGTCTGATGATCTTGGTAAACAAGTCTTCCTTGACAAACGCAGCCTCATCAATAACAGCAAAGTACAGCTTCAATCCTCGCAGAGCATCAGGGTTCTCTGCCGACCTTACATGAATCTTCCTGCCAGTAACCAAGGTAATGTCCATGTTATTGACATGGGCTTGCTTAATTGCCTTTCCACCTTGGGCTAACAAGGCATCCCAGGCGATCTGCCTAGCCTGCCCTAGGGTTGGTGCTACATACACTACAGCAGAGCCTTCAGGAGCCTCTAGAGCCCTTGCAAGAAGCATCTTAATGGCTAGGTTACTCTTACCACAGCGGCGACCAGCAGCAATGACCTTGAACCTGCGCTTGTCCTGCCACACTTCCAACTGCCAGGGTAACAGTGACCAGTTAATCTCCATTTTGTCCCAACATTAGCTTGTCATGTTTAAAAGTCATGACAGATCACTTCTGTTCTGAATCTACATCGATAATATCGTCGCTGGTTTGTATTTGAGCAGGTTGTGTTACACCTGTAATGTTGATGGTGATTCCTCCATTACCATTACCAGCTTCACTCTTATTCTCAAAATAACTAATAGGCAACGATCTATCTAAACACATCTTCAAGGATGCCATCTGATTGGGATGCCCTTCTGTCAGAGCCATCCTTATCAGCGTCTGTAGCATCCTATCGCTACCAGCCACTAACATCCTTGCTGCCAGCTCCCTGGCTTTTTGGTAATCCCCTTGAGGACGACCACGCTTGCCAGGTTTTAACTTTGCTTCAATGTCTGCTTTCCTAGGTCTCCCGCCTTTGTTCTTGGCAACTGGTGCAACCTTTTGGTCAGCACCGTCTGCCACGGTTAAGACAGATGGTCCAGACTCAGAGACAGGACAGACAGTCTTGGTAGACGAGTCATCAGTATTCATTGAATAAAAATTATCTTTCTTTAAATTGAAAGGTTTTGTATTAGCGCTATCATTAATATCAGCGCTGATATTATCTACAATATAGTCTTCGCTGTAAGTCAAAGTCTTAGAATCTTAAGTTCTTACTTTTTTATTTTTGCGTTAAAACGCTTTTACTTAAAATTAGCCACCATGTGATAATTTTGTAACTTACCGTCGAACTCTAAAACCTTGAAGTCAGCGAAGTCCTATATTGTGTCGTTGTTTGGTTTACACAGGAAGAGGGTAGCATACTTTTAGCAAAAAGTCAAGTAATTTCTGCATAAAATAGTAAATATTTACTATGTTGGCCTTCGCAATGCACAGAAGCTATCACTGTCTCTAGCGACCTTCGCATAGCACAGTTTCCAATATTACACCTGGCTTGTACAATATTGAATAATATCAATGATATAGCCTGTGTTACTCTGTCCCTATTTTATTATAATTAACACAGGTTGTTTTTTCTTTTTTGTGTAGTGATGATGGTTCATAAAAATTTTAAAAGATCATCACCACCCTCCCCCCTATGTTAGTTAATACTTACTTACATAACTAGGTTAGTTAGTGCTGACTATGTTAGCCTGTGGATAACTATGTGGATAAGCTGTGGATAACTTTATAGTGGTATGAATATTGCTGTGGGACCACTATAGTAACACTATAGCATCCCTGTAGTAACGCTATAAAGCAGTAAAGCCTAGGCCAATCAATATCAATCCTTGATAGCCTGGACATATTACCCAAGCAATTAAGTCAAGATAAGGGTTTTCCCTAATACATTTGGGTTGCACTATCCAGACTTGTAGTGTCTAATGAAGGTGTGGTTAACAACAAAGGAGCAATACAAATGAATCAAGTATCCTATCCGCAAGCTATCCAGATTGTTCAAACAGTTGCACAACAATTCGGCATTGATAAGCCTTTTGAAATTTATGATGATGTTTTGCTAAATATCCATCTTAATGCTGCAAACACGCCATCACCCTATCGAAAAAAGTACAACCCAGCAGCTAGTTTTATTTGCTTAGTTGAGTGTGAATTTGGTGGCGATCCTGGCGATCCACATGATAATCGAGAATACGATATTTACTTACGAGGTTAACTAACGGGGCTTCGGCCCCAGAAAGGATAAACAATGTTCAACTTCCTATACGCCTTAATTGGCCTATGCTGTCTCATGTTTGCAGCCTTCATCATCTGCATGATTATCATCACTGGTGAAGAGCCTTGGCAGATTTGGCTTTTGGGCCTGACTTTATCAGCCTTTGGTATTTATGCCGTTGGCTCAACTCTACACATGGACGATTAAAACAATGAAAGTAAAACCAACTGACGCAACAATGCCGCAACCTAAGCAGCACCAGCAACCTAGTAGACCAAAGCCTAGGTCAACCAATGATGACTTTAAGAAAATCTTTGAAGCTCAACTTAGAAAGGTAAACAATGAAAAACATTGACAAAATCATAAACAATGACATCCAAGGTCAGGATTACACTAAGGGCAAGCCTGATTTCATTCTTGATCGAATCATCGATAAAGGACACGGGCCAGCCTTTTACATTCTGCTCATTGTAACCTGTCTCGGTTGTTATGGCCTCTTATGGGCCATTCTAGCCTTGCCATACCTGCTATAATAGGTAGGTATGTCTTAGGCCATACAAACCCGCTACATAGCCTCTAAAGGGCCTTGCTGGGCATTATTAACACTGAAAGGATTAAAGAAATGGATATTACACTAAGCAAAGTCACTACTGTTGCACTAATACAACATAAGCCTGATTCATTAACAGGTAATTACACGACATTAGAGATTGAGACAGAGAAAGGCACTGTTACAATTGATATGTTTTCAAAGCAACCGATAGCGCTTCAGCTTGGACGCAATGAAGACGATTGACCACTACCTAAAGCTACTGGCCTTGGGCAAGTTTAATAAGGCTAGTCGGCTTCAACCACTGGTCGATGTTAATAAGCATCTTTGGAATAAATATTTAAAGGAATGGAGGCGCTGATGCGTTGTTTAAGTTGCGACCGTGAATTGACGGACTACGAATCGACTAAGAAGTCTATTTTCAGTGGCGATTATGTCCAGCTATGCCAATGGTGTTTAGCTGATACCGACTGTATCGCATTGGGCAACCCTGAATTGATGACAGATGCTGACGATGACTTACTCGATCTGCTAGAGGACAATGCGAAGGATTACGACGACTGGAGACATAATAGTGAAGACTAACTTACTTACTGTTGGCATGGTTCTTGCTAATATTATATTAATAATAATATTAATGTTAACGCTATCATTGTTTTTAGCATTATCAGCAATGATAGTGTAATAGATATTTATTACTTATTATTTATTTACACTAATAGCGCTAATAGCGCTATAGAAAGGGTATAACATGAGAAAGAAGTTAAAAAATCCTAAGAACTTTGACAATCTTTTGTCTGTCATCAAAACCCTAAAGCCTGTCTTCACCTGTCTTCAATTCCAAACCGCTGCTGGAATTCAGACAAAGTGGCGGGCCTACTGTGCGTTGTATCATATGTATGATCAAAACCAGCTTTACCGAAAAAAGCGCAACGGCAGGGATGTTAAGTGGTCTCTGTATCCAATGCCTGCTGAAGCCCCTAAAAAGGAGCTTAGACGGGTTTTCACGACGAATGACTATGGAGAGTACTACAACCTCTCTGATCCCTATAGAGTGCTTTATAGAGCCGCACAGAAGGGTATCGTGTTTAAGGTTGGGCGCTATAACTCCAATGGACCACTGCTTTGGTCTTTTGACCCTGCCGACGAAGGCAGCGAATACGCATTGAAGCGTGGTGCTACCCGTGATATTATTCAAAACGCAACAAAAGACCCATTTGCTAATGTCTTCCGATAGGAAAGGATAAAAGACAATGAATATTCAATACTCTGACACTCCCGACGATAGGGGCCAACGCACCTTTGTCTTCGCCATTAACGACCTTGCCGAGCTTCTTGAGACTGGGCAGATTGACACAGTCCTGGTGCTGAAGACGCTTGCACAATCAGTGCGGCGTTGCCCTGATGGTGAGCGTGACGACATTCTAACGGCTTTGTCTGTGCTACAGGCTAGAAAGGTTGAAAATGCCTATTACAAAGCCTAGTAGTAAGTTCTTACACCACATACCCTGTGAATCTTGTGGTAGCAGTGATGCCAATAGCCTTTACGATGATGGTCATCAATGGTGCTATAACTGTGAAACCTACCTAGAGCCGTCAGAGGCTCCACAACAGGCTAGAAAGCCTCTGGAGATACCTAGGCTAGTGCCAGTGTCTGCGAAGCCCGTAGAAGCCCATTTAAGTGCCTTGCTGGGCATTCCTGATCGTGGTATTAGTGCTGATACTTGTCGATTCTATGGTATTAAAGGCGATGAAGCCAAGCACTACTATCCCTATGGTACTGGCTTTAAGGTTCGTACTGTTAGGGACAAGCAGTTTAGTTGGATGGGTAAGCCCGATCACATCTTATTCGGGCAGGATAGGTTCAACCCAAGCTCTGCGAAGGCCATTACCATCGTCGAAGGTGAACTAGACGCTCTAGCGGCTTACCAAATGACTGGTAGTAAGTTTCCTGTTGTTTCCGTACCAAATGGGGCCAGTGCTGCTTTAAAGGCGTGTCAACAGGCTTATGAGTACCTAGATTCCTTTGAAAAGATTGTCATTTGCTTTGATGCTGATGAACCAGGGCAGAAAGCAGCGCAACAGGTAGCAGAGTTATTCTCGGGTAAGTCAGCGGTGCTGAAGGCACGACAGGGCTACAAGGACGCTTGCGATTATCTCAAGGCCAATGATAGTAAGGCGTTCGTTGAGGACTGGTGGCAGGCTGAGAAGTTTGTTCCTGATGGCATTGTGCTAGGTAGTGACCTGCACGACCTCGTGATGCAACCTCTGGAAAAGTCCATCGCCAGTTATCCGTGGCTGGCACTGAACAAGGTCAGCGGTGGCATTCGATCACAGGAATTGGTGGTTGTGACTGCTGGTAGTGGCTTAGGCAAATCACAATTTCTTCGTGAGATTGTCTACAAGCTATTGCACGAGACTGAACACAATATCGGGCTAATGTTCTTGGAAGAATCGGTGAGGAAGACTGGGTTATCACTGATGAGCCTAAGTGTCAACAAACCTTTACACTTAGCTGAAGTGGATGCCACAGATGAGGAAAAAGAGAAGGCATTCTCTGACACGCTCGGCACTGGTAGGTTGTATTTATACGACAGCTTCGGTAGTAACAGCATCGACAACATTTGCAACCGTGTTCGATACATGGCAAAGGCTCTGGAATGTAAGTTTGTATTCTTAGACCATGTGAGCATCATTATCTCAGCACAGAGCAATGGTGATGAGCGTAAAGCATTGGATGAGATCATGACCAAATTGAGAATGATTGTGCAGGAAACGGCTATATGCTTGTTCGCAGTCAGTCACCTTAAACGGCCTGAAGGTAAGGGTCACGAGGAAGGCGCTGCCACATCATTAGCCCAGTTGCGTGGCTCTGGTAGCATTGGACAACTTGCTGACATGGTGCTGGGACTAGAGCGCCATGCACAGGCAGAAGACCCAATCGAGCGCAATACCACACGCCTGCGGGTGATCAAGAACCGATATAGCGGTGAAACTGGACCATCTGGTGCTGTTTAATATGATAAGTTTACTGGACGCATGACAGAGATAGCGGAGGCGGCACTATGATGACATTTATCTTAGGCTTGGTATCATTCATTGGAATACTTTTGAGGAAATAGCTATGAAAACACGATTCGATTTAGAGCAGGACATTTTAAGTGTTACAGGCATGACACAGGACTTAGACACGCTTCTGTGGCGTATCATGGACAGCCCTGAAGGGCCATTGACAGAGGACGACTTGGCTAATATCATCATAGGGCTGCGCTACACATTGCAGTTGCGTTGTGATAAGTTGTGGGATACATTTACACAAGTGTTTGAACTTGACCAATATAGGAGCAAAGACAATGATCTGTAATTTCAAAGGCCGTGAAGTCGTTGACATCGAGGTTGACGGGATTGACTCAACAGACTATCCTGACTTCTGTGACGCATTTGCCAGTGACGCTATTTGGTACGACACAGGCAAGCCTCTCACAGATGACGAACTGGAAGAGTTTAACGAAGTATGTAAGGACGCTATCTACGATGCTGTAATGAGGACTATATACTAGTAGTCACCACAATCGCTAGCGATGGTGAAGACTATAACACTGGAAAGGATCTACTGATGTTCACGAACTACGACCAAGCTGCGGCTATGTATGAGCGCTACCAAGATGAGTTGTATGAGAAGATGCAAGAAGAGGCAGAAGAGTTTACCAAACCAGAGCCACAGGATATGACAGATAAGCAATTGGTGCTGACCTTGGCAGGGCAATGGGATGCTGAACTAGACTTTGATGAGTTTGAGTTTGGTGATATGTTGCA
>Ga0070749_10003180_pt1 | contig 10985 bp, 15 predicted proteins | sample VirMetDEL_Nov_18_FD_75180 | JGI IMG/M metagenome (GOLD analysis project Ga0070749, IMG submission 75180) | Aqueous microbial communities from the Delaware River and Bay under freshwater to marine salinity gradient to study organic matter... | ecosystem: Environmental > Aquatic > Marine >...
ATCAGATGAAGAACTGATTAATATCGGCATGGGCGTATCGTTTAATCTATTTAGGTCTGTTTTATGGGCTGACCTACACAATATGATCATCATGCCGAATGATAATCATGCTCGACCTAATGATCCAACTATATTAGGCCATTATACATTAAATGCGGGATATACGTTTAACGTATACAAAGACATAAAAGTCACGCCGTATTTAGGAGCGGGAATCGGTGTATATTACGGCGAAATTCCTTACCAGGATGATTTCGCAACTACAAAAGCTTCAAAATTCGGTTTTGAAGCGCAAATAGATAAAGTATATTTTGCAGTAGAAAAAACGCGAATGGACAGATTTTCAAACTTTATTAGGGAAATAGATAATCTAACAATTAAACTTGGTTACAGATGGTAGAAATAGACATCTTATTAACCGAACATATTAATGATGTATTCTACACTTTCATAATATGGGAGGAAAACGAAGACGAATATAGGACGTTCACTTTAAACGAAAACCAATTAAATTTAGCCTGTAAAGACGTTTGTCTTGATATGGTCGATTTTTTGGCAGAACCTGAAACTTTTATAAATGTCCTCAACTGGGCGGAAATAAAATATTTAAAATTTATATATCAATAAAAAAATGAAAGAATTAGCAAAAATACAAGCGGTTTTAAAAGCACCGAAACAGCAATTTAATAGTTTTGGCAAATACAAATACAGAAGCTGTGAAGATATCCTAGAGGCAGTGAAACCATTATTAGCGGAAAATAATTGTACTCTAATAATATCAGACAAGCTTATCTATTTGGGTGGTCGCTTTTATATAGAAGCGACTGCCACAATAATAAACGAAAAGCAAGAACAAATAAGCACGACAGGACTTGCGAGAGAATCAGAAACAAAAAAAGGAATGGATGCCGCACAGATCACAGGAAGTGCGTCAAGCTACGCGAGAAAATACGCCCTGAATGGACTTTTTGCCATTGATGACACAAAAGACAGTGACACCACAAACACGGGGCAAAATAGAAACTGGTCAGCGGAAATAAAAGCAGCAAAAGACATCCACGAATTAAAAGAAATTTGGTCTAAAATGTCAATTCCTGAGCAGAAAAAATACGCTGCATTATTCACTGATAAAAAGCAATCACTATAATGAAAGATTTTAATAATTATTTATTCAGGTGTTCAAGCGTTGGAAATATAATCAATTCTACAAAAAGATTATCGGAAGCGCAAAGCAAAAAATTGAACGCATTGGAATTGAAAGAAACATTAACTAAAAACCAAGAAGCCGAATACCACAAACTTAAGCACATAGAATTAACACAGGGGAAAGCATTTCTTTCTCCTGGCTCTAAGACATATCTAAACGAGTTATTTTTCCAAGCGAAATGGAAAAGAACTGAAAGAATAGAAACTTTGCCAATGGCAAAGGGAAACGAAAAAGAATCAGAAAGTAGAAATCTATTATCTGATGTGATGGGTGAATTTTTATTACCAGATACTGAAAGAAGATCCAATAAATGGGTGACAGGTCAGCGCGATGTTTTGCATAGCGATCTTATTATTGACTTAAAAACATCATGGACTTTTAAAACATTTTCGGCGACATTAGGAGATAAACCACTAAAAGAATTATACCTGCGTCAGCTTGATAGTTATGGCGATTTGTGGGGAATTAACAACGCTTTACTTGTTTATACGCTTGTAGATACACCTATAAGGATGGTGAAAAGTGAAATATACAAAGCCGAAAGATATAACGGCGATCTGTCAATAGATATGATTAAAGAAATTGTTTATAATCACATTTACACAGAAAAAGGACTAGACTTATTTATAGATGATTACACACCGGCACAAAAAGGATGGTTTGCTGATTTTGTGGAAATACCAAAAGAAAGCAGAATAAATATAATTGAACACGACATAACACCGGAAAGAATAGAAGAAAGGAACGAATGTATTTTATTAGCGAGAGAATATTTAAACAAATTAAATGATGAAAAATAGTAAAGAATTAATAAAGGCCTTCGAAAGTAATGTTTTTAACTCGCTTTCCGACATAAAAATAATGATTAACAACGGTCATACATTGAACGAAATAGTTAGTTATTTAGCTGAGTACGGTTACAAGCCTACGCCGTCCAGAAATTACGTCCGTAAAAATTGGGATTTTATCAAAACAATAAACGATGAAATTATAAAAGATTATGATTTGATAAATACTAAAACGATGGGCAAGCTACTACTGAAGAAAGTGAAACATACAGAAGGGAATTTATTATATTATAAAGATACGTTTATTTTTAGGATCGCGGATAATCCTATTTATGGATATGTCTTCTGGAAAGATGTAGAAAAAACCGCATTGTTACTTGAGGAATATGTATATTTGCGTAATCAAAGGAAAACGCTTGCTAAAAACGCAAGCAAAATAAATTCATTATTTAATCAATTAAATAAAATTTTCATATGAATATTTTAATCTTAAGCGGAAATCTAGGCAGAGACACCGAAACCAAAACAACTGCCAACGACTCAAAAATGAGTACAAATTCATTAGCAGTAAACAAGTCAAGAAAAGACAAAAATACCGGAGAATGGATAAACGAAACGACATGGGTGAATCTAGTAGCATTCGGTTACAATGCCGAAAAGCTGGAAAGATGCCAAAAAGGTCAAAGGTGTGTGATTCAAGGAAGTCTTGAGATCAGAGAATACGAGCAAGACGGCGTAAAAAAATATTTTACATCTTGTTTAGTAGATAAAATAGAAGCGGCAAAGCAAGAACAAGAAAACCCAGTGGCGGCGGGAAGTGGCGAAGCGCTGCCATTTTAAGGTAAACAAATCAGGTTAACAAGTCGCACCTAGTAAAAAGTTATTAGGTGCGACTATTTTAAAAAAAAACATGAACATAAATGAATTAGCAGACATGAGGCCGGCCTTAGATGTATGGACAGACCCATATTGGGGGATTAGGAAACTTAAAGAAGCTATGCAATACGAGCCGTTGTCGTACAAATTAGATAAAATAGATTCTGTTCCACGTTGGCGAGGGTTTTTTAATTACGCTTTGTTGAATTGCTGGAAAGAGCCAATATATATAGGTAGAACAATTGACCCAAAAACAAGGCTATCAATACATAGAAACAAATGGAATGAGGTTTGGTTTTATTGGCTTATAGAGTTTGATAACTATCACGATATGATAGACAATGAGACAATTATGATTAATGAATTAAGGCCTCGTTTAAATGCTAAAATGAGGGGTTAAAAAAGCGTGGGAATTAAAAACAGAATTATGAAAAAATAATTTTAAAAAAAAAACATGAACAAGATAATAACTCTTAGACCGTATCAGGAAAAAAGCATTAATCAAATATCAGCAAATTATAAACGAGGAATAAAGCGACAAATACTTCAGCTCCCAACAGGCGCAGGAAAAACCATAACTTTTGCGGCACTCGTTAAACGATTTATATCCGTATTTAATAAACAAGTAGTTATTTGCGTGCATCGTGAAGAGTTGCTTACACAAACAAGATCAGCTTTATTTAATCATTTCCAGATATACGCCACGGCAATAGAAGCACGAAACAAATCGAAACCGACTGAAGTTAATGTTGCGATGGTCGAAACGCTAAATAATAGATTAAGAAAAAATGAAAATTATTTTAATAATCCAGGATTGCTTATTATAGATGAATGTCATATAGGTAATTTTAAAAAAATATATAAGTATTTTGAAAACTGTTTAATTGTTGGCGTTTCAGCCACGCCAATATCAGCAAAGAAAAAAGATCCAATGCTGAACCATTTTGATAAAATTGTTTCGCCCGTATCAATAAAAGATTTGATTCAATCCGGCAGCTTGTCCGCAAATGTCACTTATTCTATGAAAAGCGTTTCACCGTCTGATCTTAAAATGACTCGCGGGGATTACGATATAAAGCAGATGTCCGATCTGTATTCTAAATCTAAAAACCTGAATAACACTATAAAGGCTTATAATAAATATTGTAAAGGAGAAAAGACAATTATTTTTAACTGTAATGTCGCACATTCAAAACTATTAAATGACCAATTTGTTAAGGCTGGTTTAAATTCCCGACACCTGGACGGCAGTAGTGCAGACAGAAAAGAAATATTAAAATGGTTTAAAAATAACGACGACGCTATACTAAATAATATCGGCGTACTAACAACGGGGTTCGATGAACCGACAATCAAAAACGTAATAGTAAACCGATCAACAACGTCGCTTCCTTTATGGCTACAAATGACAGGAAGAGCATCAAGACCATCAAAGGGAAAAGATTTTTTTAAGATTATCGACATGGGCGCAAATGTTTTTACTCATAACGATTGGTCATTTAATCACGATTGGAATGCCATCTTTAAGAATCCACCAAAACCATCTAAAGGCGGCGGCGTTGCTCCCGTGCGTGAATGTGATAACTGCGAAGCGATTATACCAGTTCAAAAATTAGAATGCTCGTTTTGTGGTTATGTTCACAAAAAAGCCATAGAAAAATACGACACAGCAGAAATGAAGCTGGAATTAATAACAAGTAATATAAATATTTTTGAAATTGACAATTTATCTAAATCTAGGAACTTTAAAGATTGGGCAGCTTTTTTTATAATTTTAAATAAATATGAAAGACATTTAAAAGATAAAACAATAAGTAAAAAAGATTTTGATGTATATTTGTCGTCCTTTGAATCAATGATAAAGAAATGGAGAAATATAAATAAGAAAAAATACACTAAGCAAGTTCAATTGTTCGCAAAATGCGAATTTTCTAAAAAAATTAAAATAAATAATTAACCATGATCAGTTACTTTAAAAATATCAAAGACATCGTTTCTTCCTCAAATATGGATATCGATTTGTTTCTTTCTAATATAGAACACGGCATTTGGATAGATCAAGTAATTGAAGTCCGTAAACATAAAAGAATAGAAGACAGGCGAGCGGCAAAAGCTAAACTGCCAAATGTCACTATTTCAGGAGAATTTTCTGAGCGTAGAGATAACGCAATCATAAAACATAGCGGATACATCGCTATAGATATTGATGATTACGATCCAACGGAGATCAAAAGCATCCTAGCACCGGATAAATATGTTTATGCTGTTTTTGATTCTGTAACGCAAACGGGATCATGCGCTATTTTTAAAATAGATGGAAGAAAACACAAAGAAGCATTTAGGGGCATTAGCCAATATTTATATGATGAATACGACATTCATGTAGATCAGTCGTGTTCAAATGTTAGCCGTGCAAGATTCGTCTCTTACGATCCTAATATTTATATAAACAAAAGAGCGTATAAATTCACTAAATATATTGCCAATAAAAAACCTAAAAAGGAAGGAAATAAAAGGATTATTTTCGTTAAAAATGATTTTGATTCAATTATAAATGAAATAAATAGTAAAGATATTGACCTTACTGAAAAGTATGAAGATTGGCTGAAAATTGGTTTTGCATTCGCTAACGAGTTCGGTGAATCTGGAAGGGATTATTTCCATGCCATTAGTCAACACTCTCATAAATACGACCCAATAAAATGCAATGAAAAATATGATAATTGTTTAAAAACTAACACGGGGAAAATCAATATTGCGTCTTTTTATTATTTGGCAAAAGAACACGGAATAGAAACACAAAGCGCACAAACAAAAGAAATTATACAAATAGTAGCAAAGCAAAAAAAAAGCGATCAAGCCAGATTTTCAAAAGATGACTCCTTTAATAATATTAAAGAGTTCTTGAACCCTGAAATACCTGACGAGGATTTAAAAAAAATTATAGATAAAGTAACGCCTGAGGATGCAGAGAAAGAACAATTCAATCCAGTAGTGTTTGTTCAAAATTATTTTAGCAAAGAATACGATTTGAGAAAAAATGAATGTACAGGATTCACAGAAATTAAAAATAAAGATTCTAAAGAATGGCAAAACCTGACCGATTCGATAGTGAATAGTATTTATTTAGATATGAAAACAATAGAGCAAAGGATAAGTAACAAATTAGTTGAAACAATCCTTGATTCTGATCGTGTGCAAGTATTTCACCCCGTTAAGCATTTTGTTGAAAAAAATAAACACTTAAAGCCATCTGGATTAATTAAGAAATTAAGCGAATCAATAGAATCAAGGCAAGGACTAACAGGTGACAATAAAGAACTATTTATAAAAAAGTGGTTGGTCGGTTTAGTACAAAGTACTTACGAAAAACATTCTCCGCTGATGCTCGTACTAGTAGGTGAAAAACAAGGAACAGGAAAAACGGAATTTTTTAGACGATTGCTGCCAGACGAATTAAAGCCGCTGATGGTGTCAAATGATATAAACGGCCATAAGGATACTTTTTTAACGATGTGTAAAAACTTGCTATTTATAGATGACGAAATGAGCGGCAAAAGCACAAAAGACTATCGGCGCATGAAAGAAATACTGTCAACTGAATACAAAGAAATACGAAAATCATACGGACGCAATGCGGAAAAATATAGACGACTATGTATATTCGGCGGATGTTCTAATGATTCAGATATATTAATAGATAAAACAGGAAATAGGCGTTTTATTCCGATTGATGTGCAAAGTATTGACCATGATTTATATAATTCTATTGATAAAACAGAATTATTTATGGAAATATATCACTTGTTTGAAAGTGGATATCGAACCGATTTAAGTAGAGATGAAATAGCTTTATTAAATAAAGAAACGAGCGATTACGAAGAAATGACACTAGAGGACGAATTAATAGAAAAATATTGCGAATTTGATGAAGATGGCTTCGTAAGTTCTTCGGAAGTAATAGACCATATCTGCCGGCATTCATCTTATACGCCGTCACAGCTACGTATGAAATTTATCGGAATAGCACTACAAGAATTAACAGGCGAAAAATCTAAACTTAAAAAAATTGACAGAAAAGCAAAGCGAGGGTATAAGGTGAGAATGGTAACAGACATACAAGATTTTAATATCAATCCAGTTCCTTTTTAAGAAAATTCAAATTTTGTTTTTTTTGTAAGCCAGGTGAATAATTACTTGGCTTTTTTTATTTGTGAAATTTCGCCTCTAAGCGAGGCTTACCCGTTTATGATGTATTGCATCGCATACACTAATATCTTTCGTTAGAACGCACCTCATGCAGCCGTACGCCGATATTCATCATTTATACAGTCGATGTTGGTAACAATTAGATACATGGTAACACGTAGGTAACGCGTTTTTTTTATACATCTGTTACCGCTGAAAGCCCCGCCCCTATTGGCTTTCCTTATATAGTAACAGATAATATCTATATTTATATATATATATTATATAGATAGATAGAAAAGCACAAACAGAAAACGGAATAGTATATAAATATCAGAGGCCATACTATTTTATGCATTTTTTTGATTCACGTGTAACCACATTTTTTTTTACAAAATGCAGACATAGAAAATATTTGTAAATGTTTTGTTTTATATTTGAATCGTATTTCTATAATACTAATTGTCATATCATATTATTTATTTATTTATAAGGCTTCAGGTTTTTTTTGTTTTTTCCTGAAGCCCTTTTTTTTATTGATGCAGATAATTACAAATGTAACGAATTCGTTACATCTTAAAAAGTTCAAAAAAGTTCAAATAATTACATGAATAGTGAAGATAAATTACAAGCGCAATGCTTCCAATGGGCTTGGAACAATTACCCTGAAACTAGGCGGTTATTGTTTGCCGTTCCCAATGGTGGCCATAGAGATATTCGCGAAGCGATGAAGTTTAAGGCTACGGGCGTAGTAGCTGGCGTGCATGATCTTATTTTCTATTATGACAATGTATTGTATACTTTTGAGTTAAAGAAGCGTGAGGGTCTTAAAATGAGTGCTAAGCAAAAACTATTTGCGGATCAAGTGCGAAAACAAGGCGGAAAAAGCTACTTAATTACAGATTTTGAAAATTTTAAAAATATTTTTGCGGAAATAGTAGAATAATTGAGAAATTAAATTTATATTTGAATATCGTTGTGACTTGCAGGGACAAAACTTTGAAATATGAACAGATTTAAGCAATGGATTTTATACAATGTTACCATTTCGTTTTGTGCGGTGGCAATGTATAGTAAAAACAAAGATATGGACAGAAAAATATGGTTAGAAGAAGCAATTGAGGAACACATAAAAAACAACCCCAAAAGAGATAGTGTTGATATAGTTTCTCACTTTAAATTAAGAGCTGATATAACTTTAGAATCGCTTAACCAATTAGTGATGCAAGGCAAAGTTATTAGACAACACTTATACGCAACAACATACGGTTATGTGTGCGTGGGAAAATGAAAGGTAACGGTTTGTGTATGGTGCGTATGCCGATAGGCTATGCAATATACACGTTGTTACCTGCTGTACGGATTTAAAAATAAAACAAAATTAAAAATATGAATGTATTAAGTTTATTTGATGGAATGAGTTGCGGACAGATAGCACTCAACAAATTAGGAATTAAGTATGACAATTACTTTGCAAGTGAAATAGATAAGTATGCCATAAAAGTAACGCAAAAGAACTACCCAAACACTAAACAGATTGGAAGTGTTACAGAAGTAAAAGGGGAAGATTTACCAAAGATTGATTTATTGATAGGTGGAAGCCCCTGCCAAGGTTTTAGCTTTGCAGGTAAACAACTTAACTTTAGCGACCCACGAAGCAAACTATTTTTTGAGTTTGTAAGACTATTGAAAGAAACAAAGCCTAAATACTTTCTTCTTGAAAATGTGCTAATGAAAAAAGAGTACGAGCAAATAATTACCGACCATTTAGGCGTTGAACCAATTTTCATAAACAGTGCTTTAGTTTCTTCTCAAAACAGAAAACGCCTATACTGGACTAATATACCAAACGTAACTGAACCAAAAGACAAAGGTGTAACATGGGGCGATGTTAGAGAACTAGGTGTAAATACTGAAAGCTATTACTACACTGAAAAGGCTATGCAATGGTTAGCAAGAGTAAGCCAAAAGAAAAACAAGGTACTAACTATACATACCGATGATGATAAAATGCAAATGATTGAAGCAAGTCACCACAAAAAATACAGTAACCAAAGGTTTTTTGGCATTGTTGACTTGCCTGAAAACGAACAAGCGATTGCAGCAATGAGAGGGCGTTATTTAATTGATGGTAAAAGACAGGATGGAAAGCAAAAAACCAAAGGACTAACAAAACAATACATTGAGTTTAGGTATGATGGAAAAACTAATGCTTTAACGACTGTAACAAAAGACAATGTAGTAGTTCCTTTTACTCTACCAAATAGAATACCTGCTGATGAGTTTTTCTTTCGATACATAACTCCTTTGGAATGTGAAAGGCTACAAACAGTACCCGACAATTATACTTCTTGCGTAAGTAATACTCAAAGATACCGAATGCTTGGCAACGGATGGACAGTAGATGTAATAGCACATATCTTTAAAAATTTACCACTAATGTAGTATTGCAGGTAACTTGTTTATTTACGCAACTTTTATCACGTAAATACGATAAAAAGGATATTTATAGCAAGTTTTTAAATAGATGTGTCCAATAAAACTAAAAATGAAGACATGAAAACAAAGAAAGATAAAGCTAAAGAAATTAAGGATAAAATCACATGGCTAACGTATGAACAACAATTACAAGTTATTTTCCATGCAGTAGCTACTAATAAGATTAATTTCAAAGGGTTTAAGGAAATATTAAGATTCATTAATTAAGCTAATAAGTAAAGAAAGATTATGGAGTATTTATATTATTTAGCAATAGCCATTATTTACGCTTACATAGTGTTGGCTATAAAAGATTTATTCTTTACGAATCATACGGGATTAGGTATGCCAAACATTAAGTTAAAGCAATCATTTTTTACATATGAAGAACCTGAATGTAGTTGTATAGAAGGATTAGGTTATACTTGTGATGAATGTAAAGATAAAATCATTGATGAAAATTATTAGATTGAGTTATGGTTAAGGGAGCGTTTGATTTCGCGCTCCTTTTTTTTTAAAAGGGAAAACAATGGATAAAAACGTGAGAAAACATCGTGATGACAAAGTCAGGAAAATGGCAAAGGATCATCCCGATAAAGTTAAAATGATCCAAGCTTTAGTGAAAGCATTTAAGCTGAAGCCAGATGCAGATGAAGAGTTAAAAGACTATTTAAAAACAAAAATATGAATGAAATTATATTATGGGTCGTGTGTTTAAAATATAACACACCAGTAGAAGATGTAAAAACGTCTACAGGTAAACTTTATCCAGACCTACGTCAATGCTTCGCCTGGATAGCATCCAACATTGAGGGAGCAACAAATGCAGAGATTGCCAACGCCTTAAACTGCGACCAGAACGCTATTTCTGGACTGATCGCAATAGCGACCAGAAAAATAAGAAGCGGCGAAAGGATGGCCGCGATTGTAGACGAATACCATGAAGATGTGGAAGAAGCAAAAGAAATGCTAAAAGATTATTTGAGGATTAAGGCCGCTAAAAGAATAAGGAAGTTTTGATGCCGTTTATACAACTTGTTTATTTGTGCAACTTTTACGGATATTTCTAGTAAATTAAAAAAAATGATGATATTAATAATATTACAGTCGTTGTCCTTGTTGTGGAATTGGAGCGATTGCCAGGAAGTTATAAATATAGCAGACTCACCTATAGAAAATAATACATATGTTTGTAATGATATTACATTTACGTTTCCTAATGGTTGTGCAGACGGTTTAGTTTTTCATGGACAGAATTTTGCTAATCCGGACTCAATAGTAGTCAGCGATATGTATGATAATGTGATTTTTGAAATGCCAATGCTCGGAGCATTCTTTTTAGGGGCTAGTATTGAGGGATATGTACAGATTATTGATAATGAAATATATAACATCGATGATCTTCCGACTGATTGGAAACTAAAAGATCATATTTTCGGAGCTTATAC
>Ga0070749_10003182_pt1 | contig 10981 bp, 12 predicted proteins | sample VirMetDEL_Nov_18_FD_75180 | JGI IMG/M metagenome (GOLD analysis project Ga0070749, IMG submission 75180) | Aqueous microbial communities from the Delaware River and Bay under freshwater to marine salinity gradient to study organic matter... | ecosystem: Environmental > Aquatic > Marine >...
ATAATAACCGTCGAAGTGGAATACATGTACAAGAGAGGAAATGCATAATGAGAGAAATGTATGACAAGCAAGGGAATTCCAGTCTCGTGCCGGACAACGAAGTCCAGTCGAGATTGAAATCGGGTTGGGTATTTTTCAAAAAACCCGATGTGGCTGTGAGCGAAACAGGCACTGTTAAAAATACCAAAATTAAAACCAAACGACCAAAAGCGACAATGCGTATAACCAAGGCAGAAGCGGAGGTCATAAAACCTTTTAACGAGGAGGACAACTAATGGCAAATAATACAACTGCATATGCAGGTACTTCAGGTGTGGCCAAGTTCGATGTTGGTGGCTCCGCTACTACAATCGCATCGGTCATATCTTTCACATTGACAAACACAGGTGACGTAATTGAAACTTCAGCAATGGGCAACACGGCCAGAACATATGTTCCAGGCTTAACCAATGCGACGGCTTCAATGAGTTTATACTTTGTTGATGGTGATTCAGCACAAGCGGCACTTCAAACAGCACCAGGATCAGCGGCGGCCACAATTGAACTTTACCCATCAGGTGAGACAACAGGTCAGAAATTAAGTGGCGAAATGATAGTTACTTCATTCGAGATCTCAGCGGCCAACGATGGTGCTGTGACGGCAGAAGTTGCTGGACAAATTACAGGAGCGTTGACAGTAACGAACCTATAATGAGAGTAATCTTCAACGCAGAACGTTTCAAGAAGAATGTTAATGGAGTGGTGGAAGCCGCGACAGAAGGCATTTCCAATGCTGTGTTCGAAGATGTCAAGAAAAGATCGCCTGTGCGCTCTGGCCTATTCAAGAAGAGTTGGCAGAAGAGTGGAAGTAAATTGAAATACAAGATTTCTAATCCACAGCCCTACGCCGGAGCACTCGAGAGGGGACGGAGCAAACAGGCACCCAATGGTATGGTTGGACCAGCCATTGAAAACATTAAACAACCTATCAGGAGATATAGATGAACATAACAGACAAGATCGCAAAACACTACCAGTCTAGCATTGGTGGTGAATTAAAAATGATTAGATGTGAGGAATGGGACGCTGACATATATTTCAGAACAACATATCCTCTAAAAGACGAGGCCAAGATACTTGAACTACAGCAACAGGGCAAGACCGTTGAGGCACTCGTTGAAAGCATAGTGACAAAGGCCAGGGACAAGGATGGCAAGAGGCTTTTCCACGATGCTGACAGGATCAAGTTGATGAACGAGGCAGACCCACAGACAGTTATAAAGGTGGCTTCCGCAATCAACAATGCGAAGGTGATCGCAACACAGGAATCCGCCGCAAAGGAATAGATTCCAGTGTTGAGTTGAGGTTTGTAATGATACTGGCAGATCGATTGAAGAAGTCAGTCGAGGAAATCTTACAAATGACAACACTGGAGAGGGATCTCTGGGCCGGTTACTTTTTGTATGAACACAAGGAGAGTAAGAAGACCATGAATGCTAAACCCATGCCTAGGGCACCAAGGAGGAGAAGATAATGGCCAAGACTGAGAAACTGTTACTTGACATACAGGTCAAGAACCAACAGGCCCTTGGAAGGCTTAATTCACAGATCAACCAATTACAGGGTTCAAGTCTAAAACTGGGCACATTGTTGAAAGGTGCGGCGGCTGGTTTGGCGGCCATAGGAGCCACCAAGGTAGTTGGTAGCATCATCTCAACCACTGCCAGGTTCGAGGACCTAAATGACTCACTTGCCTCAGTAACAGGATCGGCCCAAGCGGGTGCTGAAGCGTTTGATTTCGTAAGTAAATTCGCAACACAGACACAGTTTGGTGTAGAGGACCTCACAACCACATTCATAAAGTTGAAAGCCAGTGGTATCGAACCAACCGCGGATCTTTTAACACTATTCACAGACACGCCGGCGATAACAACAGACCAATTGGGTTCATTGGAAGCCATCACAGACCTATTCGCTAGGACAACATCGGGTGGTCTTGGTCTTGAAGAACTTAATAGATTGGCTGACAGGGGTGTACCTGTTTTCCGTATACTAGAAGAACAACTGGGTCTAACAAGATTAGAAATATCCAATGTAGGTAAGACATCAGAGGGATCACAGAGGATATTGAATGCATTATCGAAAGGTATCAGACAGGACTTTGGTGGTGCCACGGCAAAAGTCACTGACAACTTATCCACACAGTTCTCAAACTTCGGAATAGCACTGAAAAATGTTGCCAATGAGTTTGGAACAGCATTATCTCCAACTCTTAAAGAAGCCACGGCGGGTCTAACAAGTTTCCTAGAAACAAATCAAGAGGCCATTGGAGCCATTGGAGAATTCGTGGCAACGGCATTAGGAGCATTGTTATCTGCCCTAGGTAAGGTGGCCAAGGCATTCATCACTGTGGTTGACGCAGGAAGGAAATTTGTAAATGTGATCAAAGAATCAATCGGACTGGGCAAACAGGAGGTTGATCTTAGTGATAAACGTGTTCAGAACCTAAGGGCAATGCATCAAGGTTATGTGGCAGTGACCAAGGAGATCAAGAAACAGAACAAAGAGACCAAAGAAGCGGTCTCAGTAAATGACACATTAATAAGGAAACAACAAGAGGCTGAACAGACCGCGGAACAGATGGCGGAGGCACAGAAAAAAATCACAGAAGCGGTCAAGGCCAACCAAACACCACTGGAAGCGTTCATAGACGGATTCACGGGTGCTGGTGGTGCCTTCGACGCATTGGATTCATTCAGGAAGGCGGGTGAGAACGCATTCAACGGAATGGCTGATCTAGTCACAAACTTCGTGATGACAGGAAAATTAAATTTCAAGGAGTTCGCTAGATCAGTGATAGCAGATCTCGTAAGGATAGCGGCACAGGCGGCGATCACATTCGCCATAAAGGCCGCGCTGAAGGCATTGGGTGGACCAGTGGGCGGATTCATCTCAGGTTTCTTGGCAGATGGTGGTACCGCACAGGCCGGAAGGAGTTACATTGTTGGTGAGCGTGGACCTGAATTGTTCGTGCCTAGATCAACAGGCACCGTGGTGCCCAACGAGGCAATGGGTGCCGCTGTGGGTGGTGAAGTGATTGTAAACTTTAATATTTCGGCCAATGATGCCGCAGGTTTTGACCAATTATTGGTGCAGAGAAGGGGATTAATAACTAACATGATAAGCGATGCTTTTCAAAGACAAGGTAGGAGATTTGCATAATGGCCGGAACTTTTCCAACAACGAATTTTACATCAATGGGGTGGCAGAGTAACAACAATATTGTTACCACAGAAACTTTGACCAACAAAATCTATTCTAAAGACCTAGGAGGTCATTACTGGAGTTTTACATTGTCCAGTGTACCTTTGACTAGATCAGATTTCGACACAGTGTGGGCATTCCTGTTACAACAGAAAGGCTCATTTGATACTTTTTCTATAAAACCTCCACAGATTCACACAACCAAAGGTACTTTCTCAAATGCATCTGGAACAAATCTGCCAGTCACAGGAAGTGCGGCTGTGGGCGCCACAACGGTAACTGTGACTCCCAGTGGGTCTGGCACACTGAAAGCCGGTGACCTGATCAAGTTTGACAACCATGACAAAGTTTATGTGTTGACCGGTGACAAAAGCCTATCTGACACAGTGCAGACCACAATAAACATTTTTCCGGCGCTAATATCCGCTTTGACAGTGTCTGAATCAACTCTCACAGAGGATGTAACAATGCAAGTGAGATTACAGAATGATGTGCAGGAATTCAAAACAGACGTAGACAATGTCTACAGTTACGAGATTGATGTTAGAGAAAGTTTATAATGACCCGAGGATTACAGGAAACACTAAGAACTAACCTTTCACAGAGGTCAACCAAGGTCGTTGACCTGGTCAAAATCAATGCCTCTGACGGAGGTAGGTTATTCAGTGCGACCTCACCCGCAAGGATATCCAATGACCTTTTTTACACGAACAATGATTATGATCTGATCTTTGATTCTGTGACCTACAAGGCCAATTATGGTTACATAGGTCATTCGGGATTGCAAGAATCTAGCAAGGCATCAAATGATCAATTTGAATTGACATTTACTGGTATCGATCCAACTCTCACTTCTGATATATTGAACAGCAAGTTTGTCGGAGCGGTGGTCCAACTGAGAAAAGCCGTCATAATTGGTGAGGGCGATGACCTGGATACCCATGTAGACAGTATCGGAGAAAGCGAAAGGGTTTATACCGCGTATGACGGTTTCATCAACACATTCAGTTACAGGTTGGGCAAGGAAACCGCGACCCTGTCTCTGATTTGTGGAGGTCCATTTGCCGCATTTGAAAAGAAAAGCATTTATGGTTTTTCGAGCCAGAGCAGTCATCAGGCCAAGTATCCCGATGATACCAGCATGGAATATGCCAGCATAAGTCTCAATGGCATAAAGTGGGGACCGATCTAATATGGGATTTTTTAAAAAAATATTCAAACCGTTCAAGAACGTAATTGATTCTGGTATAGACCTAGTAACAGATACTGCCAAGTATGCCATAAACCTAGTCACATCTCCATTCACCGGTGGTTTCAATGTACCGGATATTTCAATACCGGGACCTGAAGCCATTAACAATGAATTAACTTTAAATTACAATAGTTCAAATTCGCCGATACCTGTTCTGTACGGAAGGAGAGTTGAGACTTCGGTTATTCCGATCTATGTCAAGACCTGGGGGAACAACAATCAATATCTCACAATCGTTGGTGCAATATCTACCGGTTTATCGCAAACACTTTTGTCCGGGGCATTTGTCTACAATATCACTATTGATGGTGAGCAGGTCGGACAGGGTGGTCAAACATTCGCAACAACTCCAGACAGCGGTCCTTATAGGCCGGCTCCCATAAACGTTCCAACAAGAGATTATGGAGAGGGCACATCAAATTATACTGCTGACCAACTTGACAAAATGCAAAATGTATACACAAATCCAATAATGGCAGGAGGATTTGGGGGTGACCAACCCATGGTATGGAGTCCTGTGTATGGTAGATTTAGTACTTCATTCAAATGCCAATTTTTCAACGGGTCGGATGACCAACCCATTAGCAGTCTGGCCGCACAGGCTGGTTTCGACAAGAGATTGCCGGGTATCTTCTATGGAGTTTTCCAATTTCATCTGCGTAATGAAAAACGCGAAGATGGTAAAAAGGCCATCTATCAAAATCCATACAATGGATTGCCACAGATCACAGTGATCACCGATGGACGGAATGTACCTGATATCACATCAAGACCACAAACCAACAACAGCGAGTCCACTGATCGTTGGGACACAGTTTTCGCATCTGGCACCTACAATCACCTAGGTGGACACAACAATTATGGTACCACAGCCACCGGAAAAAATGGAGGCGGGGCAATGGCACCCACTCATAATCCCGTGCACCATCTTCTAGATTACATGATGAATCCTTACTATGGAATGGGATTACCGGTCTCAAAATTTGACAAAGAAAGTTGGGTATCCGCCTCCCAGTGTTGCCGGGTTTTTAGAAACAATGCCGAAGGTTCATCTAATCTTTTCAATCTTCTGTTCGTGTTCAAGGCAATCACGGGTGTGACCGACATCCTGGAACCCCAGACAGATAGCATTTTTACGTCTACAAGACCATTGATGCAACCAACATCGGTTGATGGCATAGATTACAGCGATGTCGCCTTGGGAACAAATTGGGGATGGGCATATAGTCCATACGCAAGGCAATTCAAAATCTATCCAGATAGAACATATCTAGATAACATCAACACAATGCTCACGAGTATGGGAGCCAACCTTGTGTACACAAATGGAAAATTTAAAATAAAAATGGAGAATGCCGGAAATCCAAAGAACAGTTTTGACCAACCAAGCACAGCGACTTTGAAGAGCGAGTGCGATGGTGATAACAGAACATTTACAGATGATGAGATAGTTGGTTCGGTAACATTAAACGGTCAGAGCCTTGACAGTAGTTTCAACCAGGTCAAAATTAATTTTCCAGATTTTGAAAAGGAATCAAAATCAAACAGCGTGGTCTATCCAGAAAAAGATACCACACTCTATTCAACACTTTTACAAGAAGACAATGACCAAGAATTGACAACCGAGATAACCAATTTAGGAATCTTCCACTACGAAATGGCCTTGGTCTATGCTAAAATCATACTCAACAAATCCAGGAACAAAGAGACTATTTCTTTTGTTACTACCCAGGCATCATCAAACGTTGAGCCGGGCGACATAATCAGGGTTAACAGCGATCTTGCCAACATAGACAACCTGTATAGGGTGACGGATGTCTTGTTGACAGTGACTGGACAGATAGAGATAAGTGGCTTCAGACATATACCAACAGATTATGATTTTGATAAAGATAATTTGTTGGATCATATTAAAAATATTTTCAAAGTACGTGAACCCATCATACGTCCACAGGATACCAGACTGAAACCGGTCGAGGGCATCGTGATCAGCAAGGTTAGGAAAGAGACAGATACCGACCTGTTATCGCTGTCAATGGATCAGGTGGTTAGATGGATCGACAAGAACAACAATCCAAGTGAAAATTCATACGAAGTAAAACTTGAAAACATCAGGCAGAACAACGTGTCCTATTCACCCCGTGTGCTGGGGCAGGTAAAAGATACCGAATTCAAATTCAGCGCTGAACAGATACCGCAAGGAGCAACATTCACAATCGGTGTGACCGCGATTTCGCCAAGCGGTGACAGGTCAGAAAAAGCCACTGCCACTGGCAACAACGTGTACATATATGGTGGACCGGTCAGTGACACGCCATTCCCTCAACAAGAGTCAGCGGGCCAACTGTCAAGCGGTGGCGATCAGGCTCAGTCACAAACTGATCTTGCTTCAGTAACCAAAGGAGAGATATAATGCCAATCAATAACAATTCTGCTTTCTATGATGCGTTAGACGAGGTATATTGGCCAAAGGATTTCATCAAATGGGATGACCTAGGAAATGGATTCAATTCAACGACAACGATCACCAGCGTTGGTGGTGCTTCGGTCAATAATGGTGCGCTTTCGTTTGGCCAGGCACACAGCAGTTACTGGCAACTGACCTATAACAACAGCATACGCCTGCATGACAGGACAGATTGGACTGTTGAATTCAGGATAAGGATCAACACTGATTCAACCAGCACCACGAATTTTCAAACAGCCAATGACGGAATAATTGTGTGCCAGGGAGACGGAGATATCAGCGCCACACCTTTCACAGACAGACCAAATTGGGCCATCTATCTTGACAACAACAATGTTTTGCATTTTGCCTACCAGTCGGGTGGTACCCACAATGACACTACCAGCAGTGGTTGGTCATTGGGCAATGATGACTACTATGACGTGAGTTTTAAGAAAAGTGGTTTGACACTTTCAGTTTACATCAACAATCAAAGTGTTGGAAGTACGACATTGAACAGTGACGATATCAGTGCTTCCACAGATGACCTATTCATAGGTGGCAATCCCGGCGGAGACTATTTGTACAATGCAGACATAGATGCCATCAGGATTAGGAAAGACAATTTCAGTGGAGACACGTTGACCGCCAATGGCGACCTACACATGATAGATCCCACAGAATCTGAGACCGCATCATACGATGGTAAATGGGACACAGATGTTTTGCTATATTTGCCGGTGACGGAAACATCAGGCACAACAACCGATCAGGCCTATCTGAAAACTTTTCCAAATACATGGGGTACTTGGACTTCTTGGTTCGTTAACCCTATTGACAAGATAGATGTTACCACAAGCACAATCACTTTTGATCAGCCCACAAAAGGTTTCAAGGAAGTAAGCATCACCACTACGGATGGGTTCCTGTGTGCGTTTGGTGCCGGAGAACAAGATTTCCCCACAGATTTCTTAAATGACGTGCCTTCAAGATCATGGAGGGGACGATACAATAATTCTGCAACTGCGATCCATGCCCAGGGAGGGGACATAGATTTCATAACGCCAACTGCGGGATTTGAAAGGGCATCATTAGAAACCGTTACCAGCACCAATTTCAATCTAAAATTACCTACCAGAGGATACTATCCTGCCAGTGAAACCATTGGCAAACGACCACGTGGTCTCAAAAAAATCTTGTACGAATTTAACCAGAAAGCGGTATCGGAAGCACAATCAACAACAAGTGACAACCATATCTTCACCCTGGGCATGCCATATTTTGAATCGGTCAATGGATCAATAAGGCAAGAGGGTGGTTTCTATATGTCGGGAGACATAGGTTTCGCTGATCAATTCAATTTCAGAGATTGGGATTTCCGTTGGAATCATTTGACCCTGCACATACAGGACATAGAGGCAGATTCTGCGGATGCAATAGTGGTTACCACGGTCACAGATCATGGCCTCAGCACCGGAGACAGCGTTTACATGAGATTGGGAGTGCCTTACACTGCTACCTTGGATCAACACAATGATGCCTGGGAACCTTTCCAAAAGATCAATGGTGTGAAGTACATCCAGGTGATAGATTCTACCTCATTCAAACTGTTTTATGATTCATCGCGTGCCAATGTGGTCACACACGCGGGAAGCATTCCTCAATTCAATTCAAGCACTTGCCAGACCTATGATACTGTTTGGTACAACTACGTGGCAGACCACAGGCTGAGATTGTTACAGTGGACAAAACTATTTGAGGGAGTCAAAGAAGTAGATGTTGGTTCAATGAATTACGGCATACAACCAGAGTTCGTTGAGAACGCTAATCTAGATTGCTTCACCAGTCACATAGGTCCAAGCGTGGATAATGCATATTCTGACAGTTTGTATACAACAGTAAACAATCTCAATCTCAGAGGCAAGAGATCTGCGCACACTGGTAATTTTACAAGCATTTTTGACAGTTTCACGCCAGATTACAAACCGGTACCCAAAGGCACACAGGCAGATCCATTCGTGATCCGATCAACCGGTGGCAATGTCACATCCAGCGCGGGTGGGCCAATGGCTCCAATCTATATTGCCATGGACACGAGATATGGGGGCACACTGAAGATTTCGGTCACCGATATCGAGACCGCTGACAGCACCACGCCAACCGATCTCAAATACAGCGTCATACTGAACGGTGAGGGTAATCCGTCTGGCGCACCCACGCTACAGACACAAAGTGTGGGCTCGACGATTTCTATTGCGGTCACAGAAAAGAGCCGTACACCTGCCCCTCTCTATCAGGTCTTCACTAACATTTCTTTAATGGTATATCTGGATGGAGTGGTGCATACCGATCCAGCGGACAGGAGCCGAGCCACTTACACCATCTGGTTTGAGCCAGAAACTTTCTTTGATGTTGGAACCAATGAAAAGGTATTGTTCTACGCGGGTGGTCTACAACCTGGCAGGAACACATTGGAGACCCGGGGCAGACCCAGGGTTGGTGCAAATTTCACAGAGGGATCAGTTATCAGGCCAAGCAATTGGGCACTGTACCAAAATGTTGGATCAAGCATATTCAATAAAAATCAGGCGGTTGATGTGGTCATCAAGGGCATACCACCTATAGCCTACAGCGTTATTGGTGAGACCTATTACAGCAACACCTTGAACTTTCCCAACATACAGGGACAGGGCGACAATGGCACTGCGAGGCAGTTGTATCAGTTGCCGTATGTGAGCGAGAACAATCATTATGCCGCGGAAGGTGGCGTAACGGTTTCCGCCGCACCGTGGCTGGAACAGGCCACGATGACACGGGGCATGAAAAGGATCTACGCGGGTTTCGTTTATGAGTGCCAAGTGGATCACATAAGTAGTAAAAACTTCGATGATGATTACAATCTCGGATATTGGACCATAACATTTAGAAGATAGGAGAAACAAAATGGCTTGGGGAACAGCAGGAAACGTATCAACCACTAATCTAGACAGTGCTCTAGACAGCCCGGCAGAGGCAAGACTTGACTTATACAACGCATTGGTAGAATTGACGGCAGTGATCAACGGCAGGGGCACCGCAGATGGCGTGGCCAGCCTGGACTCCGGCGTCAAGATACCCGTGGCACAACTTCCGGACGAGATCAATTCATCTGCGTCAACGGACCTGACACTGGATCCCAGCACCGGCATAGTGCAGATCGAAGACATCGTGGCATTGAATCCAATTACCCGTGCCAATGCCTATGCAGTCACAGGATTGGCCGATGGCATGATAGCCATGATGAGCGATGGAGACAGCACGGTGACCAAACCAGCCTACTACGCAGGCGGTGTCTGGCGTTACTTCGATGACAACTCTGAAGTGCCTAGTTCTTAATCAATTTAAAAAAATCCTTGATTCCAATTGTTTGCACACCAGCATATGACACCTCACGATCGGACACCAATACCAATTCAATTTCCTGTGCGGTCCTGACCATGGTGTCTCGCCTGGACAGCGTGTATTTCCTGGGTTTGCCTGACCTCCAACTGTAGGCGGAATCATAGATGCTGTCGTTGGTGTGTTGCCAATCACACCCAATCACATAGATGCGTTGCGCACCCAAGTGACAGGCCAATCTTATGGCCATGGTGCCTGAACAACTGTATTTGACATCACCGGGCACCAATTGAAACTGCGGCGTGATCATTGCCTTGCGTGTCCAATATCCCACACCCTCCGTGATAGGCAATCTCTGGATGCATTCACGGTCATAGGCACACACATGGTGTACCCGCCTGTGCCGTTCTATGAAGTTGCAACCTATCTCCAGCGTCTGTGCGGGCATGTCAAGGAACTGCCTTGCAGAGGGACCATTGAACCATATCACATTCATGCTCGTATTTAAAACAGGGCTTTATGTTGGTGGTCTTTACCAAGTGCCGTAAATATCCGTATGGATCAACGAAGATTCCGTGAGCGTATTCGACAACTGGGCGGTGAATACCACTATCCCCGAACACCGGGGCGTGGTGGCCGACTGGAACCACTGGAACAGGTGA
>Ga0070749_10003184_pt1 | contig 10977 bp, 14 predicted proteins | sample VirMetDEL_Nov_18_FD_75180 | JGI IMG/M metagenome (GOLD analysis project Ga0070749, IMG submission 75180) | Aqueous microbial communities from the Delaware River and Bay under freshwater to marine salinity gradient to study organic matter... | ecosystem: Environmental > Aquatic > Marine >...
CAGCGCTTTCAAAACGCTTGAGCGCCCACGAGTCTCGTGATTCATATGGTAATACACCAATCACAGTCATAATATATTTGGCGACAATAAAACTCAACTCTTCTGCTTTGAGTCTCTCTTCGTCTTCCTTGTCTTTGAGGTTTATAAAAAGTTCATCAATAATATCTTGTTTAATAGAATCATGGAGCTGGTCATGGACTTCTTCAGAGTATTCTTGTCTGAACCAGGATTTTTGTTCGATATTTTTTTGCATTGGTTTCTTGTTTACTACATATTTTACAATATTGGAGATATTTGTGTATTTTACAACAGAATCGTTGAGAAAAGTTTTGACCCGAAGTCTGAATTTTCTTGGAACATAGGACAAAATCATCTGCTCAAAATCATCTATGTTCTTGTCAGAGAGAAGATATTTGTATACCAAAAACAGTGGAAGGGTCTTGTCACGTGCTACAACGCCTGGGATTCTAACTTTTATAGTATTCCATTTCTTTCCAGTGGAAATAAAGATGATTCTGGTCCCGTTGATGAATTGACTTGTATATTGACAAGTGGGACCATCTTTACCATTGACAACCATTGGCATAGAAACTCGCGCCTTTTCTTGAGTAATTAAGGACATTTCACTCTTGATTAAGAAATATCCGAAAGGGTCTGAAATACACTCACCCATGTTTATCAATTCTTCGGGTGTTTTTCCATGAAGATAACAATATTTGCTTCCAAGCATAATGGGAATGGTACCACAAGATAAAATTCTGTCTTCAATGTTTTTTCTTTCTCCATCAATAATTTTTGTTCTTCTGTATCTAAGTTTCAAAATACCAGAATACGTAATATTTTTCTCTCTACAGGTTTTGGGAAGTATCTTGATTTCTTTACCATCTTTGACTATCATTGGTTTTGTTAGGCTGTGAATGCCAAATTCAATGCGCTCTCCGGTTTCCACACCGTCCTTTTCAACATTGAAAGATTGAGACTCAACCTGTCTTGGCATCCAGTTATCAACCCAGTCATCAAAAATGTTGATTGTATTGTTCGAAGCACTAAGTTCGTGAGAACATCTTCGATAGAGATCGATTTCTTTAGACTTGGCATATTCATCCAAAGTCTTCAAAATCTTCCCCTCGTCCAGATAGCGCTGTATGAAACTTATATCGGTCGACATTTTTATGAGTTAAATAATTTTAACTATTCATTTTCATAGTTTATTGAATACAAGAAAAATACCCCAAATCAAATATTTACTGAGAGAAGTATTAATTCTCCCGAGAAAGGCAACAATGGTTAAAAATACCGTATAAGTATCCAACAAACGAAAGATATGGTATGAAGACAAAGCTAAACATCCACTATAAACTAACATGTGAGTTTTGCCTGTTATTATCTTCTTTCTATACAGTGTCATCAAAAACGCTGATGACTGAATTGCCACCAAAGCGTTAAAACCCAAATCGGCAGATCGTTCATTAACAACCAGATGGGAAGCGATCGCAAGAAATTGATAGAAAGAGTAAAATAGTGACAGTTTCTTGTAAAAATTGCTACTGTTCAATCTTTCAGATGTAGAACGCACTGCTGTGTTACCAGTGCTTCCATAATTAACTGTGACCTGATCTGCTTGGTAGTGATGTAAGCCTACAATAGCAGGAGTAACATACCAAGGTCGCATTGGAAACAAGACCGCTAAAAGAAACACAAAGAAACATCGAAATGTAAAAATCATCGCATGAAGTCTATATTCTTCATAAATTACTAATGGCTTGTTATCTATCCGTTTCTTTGGCACAGAAAAAATTATAGCAGAAGATGATAACAAGACATGAACCAATATTGTCATCCAATCGAGAACACTACCATCCATACCTAAATTTCCCTGATATGGATAGATAAATCCATATCTATAGATAAAATTACAAATGGCCATTAGACCAAGAGTTTTATGTATATTGTTACTGTCTTGTTTTGTTGAGAGACGAGAAATGTTGGCATCCTTGTGTATAAAACTCATTTTATATTCATAAAATATTTGATAATAAAATGGATATTGATATTCTTGAACCCAGAGAAAGAGTTACATACTTTCCAAGTTTAACGAAAGAAGGGTGGATGGATATAACGAGAGAGTGGATGCAAGATACTGATTTTGATGATCTTTTCGATTCTGCTGAAGATGATAAAATTGATCTAAGTTATCAAATTGTGACAGCTATCTTGCTCACACTGTTTAAGTATGAACGAGATTTTAAGAGAGAAATATACAAGGTTCCGGTGGTCTTAGAATATGTGAAAGAAGGAATCGAAGCTGATTTTGATGAAAAACTGCCATTAAAACTCCAAATTGACAATATCAAGGAACTTTTCTATACATTAATAAGATATCCTGTTTCTACTAGGGTTCCAAGACTGCCCAAAAGTGGTGAAGTTGTCCTGTATAGGGGGTTTAGAAAATCTTATGATTTCTTGTTTGACAAGTTAGATAGCATGAATAAGTTACAAGTTGGTAAAGAAGTGACTTTACCGACCTTTATGTCTGCATCTTTGTTGGAAGATACAGCGATGAGATTTTCGGATAGATTTATGTGGAAAATCATAGTTCCAGAAGAAAATAGAGGTAAATTTAAATATACAAATTTATACGATGATAATTTTAATATAGAACGTGAAGTTGATTTACAAAATAGTGAAGTTGAGTTTTTGTTGAATATTGGAACAGTTTTGAAATGTACTGAAATAGTATACAACTATGAGAGAACCTTTCCGATACCTATGATACAAGGTGACCCTATATACCAAACAAAAAACGTTACTATGTTTGTGTACGAGTTTCAACGCCATAAAAGAGTTAACATCGACAAGTTTTTAGAAATTCCTACACAAGCTTTTGAATAATCGTGTTTTTTTACATTATTAAAATGGATGAAGAATCAGTTTTTGTTTTGGAAATTCCTCATGAAACTGTAGATTTTAACGGAACAACAGTAAATATATCAGAATTATGCTGTTACAATGGGATTACACAATATTCAGATAGAATGGGTGAAGGTTGCGAATCCAACTTACATGACATTGCCTCGAAGTATTCTTCTGAATCTTCTCTGGACGCAATTATAAAGGTCTGTAAAAATGAAACAGAGAAAGATATATTTGATGAAAATAAATATGAAATAATTGATGATATAGAAGGCTATGCCTCTGACCATAAGTGTATCAAGGCAGGTCTTCAGAACAAAAACAAGGGGATAGATTTTGACCTTATGTCTTACAACATAGAAGGTTTGTGTAAAAAACCAGGAAATAATCTTATGTTTCGAAAAAGATTAAAAAATTTCTACAAAACTATAGGTAAGAAAATTAGAAATGGTTTTATATTATGTATTCAAGAATTATCGTTACAACAAGACGAATCTCTGAAACTTTCTGACGAAACTATTTCTCTAATAACTAAAGATTTAAAGAAGAAATTCCCAGGCATAAAAAGTTCCTCAGATGGATATACTGGATGTGTTTACTACGATTCTTCTGTATGGACTCTTCGTAATACAATAGATATAGAAAGATCTGGATCCAAGAAAAAATCTAATGCTTATCACTTTACTTGCGAAGGGGGAGAAATATGGGTTGTAAACATTCATCTAAAAGCGCTACTTTCAACATGCTCGCCAAATTTTTGTAGAATCTACGATCCCGATAATATACATGCACAGGAACTGAATAACATCTTAAATAAAGTAAATGAGGAAAACAAAAATTTCGAAGTTCCGGTGTATCTATGCGGAGACTATAACAATCCTAGTAATGACAAAGAGTTACTAATTAAGAACTCTTTGTTGTACGAAAAGAAACAAAAATGGTTTGGCGGTTGGTTCAGCTGAAGTAAAACTTAAACAGATTTCTATAAAATTCATTGTATAAAAATGGATTGGGGAATAATAGAACCACTTGATGACATGGAAGCAATAGCAGAAATTGAAAATCATGGTTACATCAAGTTTATTGAAAAACAAGGTATTACCGAGATTATAGTAGATGTATATGGTTTCAAAGAAGGAAAACATGGTTTCCATATTCACGAGAGAGGAACCGTTGATAAAGGATGTGATAGTTTATGTGCTCACTATAATCCTTTCAACGCCACTCACGGAGGACCAAATGATGACAAGAAACATAGACATGTTGGTGATCTTGGAAACATTGAAGTAGATAAGAATGGAGTTTGTAAAATCAGTTTTACAGACGAATTAGTGAATTTAAGTGGAGAGTATAGTGTTTTGAATAGAAGTGTTATCATACACGAAGATGAAGACGATTTGGGAAAAGGGTCAAATCAAGAGAGTCTTATAACTGGTAATTCTGGGAAAAGAATAGCATGTGGTAAAATTGTAAAGTTAGTTTACTAAACTTCTATTAAATTGATTATTGACTCTAACAAATTCTACTTTTGAAGAAATTTCATCTATATTATTACAATTAACATAAGTACAAGTACTTCTTAGGCCTCCTAAGAAGTCTTCAATTGTATCGGAAAGTCTTCCTTTATATGGGATTTTAATATACCTACCTTCAGATGTTCTGTATGTTTTTTTCTCACCATAGTTCTTTTTCATAGCATGAGTTGAACTCATGCCGTAAAAAGCTTTGTATTGTTTACCGTTCTCTTGTATAATGTTTCCTGGATTTTCATCATGTCCAGCGAACTGGCCGCCTATCATGACGAAATCGGCACCCCTACCAAAGGCCTTTCCCAAGTCACCTGGACAAGTCACTCCGCCATCACTAATCATAAGAGCACCCAGTTCATGTGCCTTTGCAGAACATTCTTCAACGCAAGAAAATTGGGGCATTCCTACACCTGTTTTGATGCGCGTTGTACATGCGCTGCCACCACCGATTCCGCATTTTACGATATCAACTTTACCTTTGACGACAAGATTTTCTACCCCTTCTGCTGTGCAGACGTTACCAGCTATAATCACTTTACTTGGAAAAGCTTCCCTGACCCTTGCACAAAAACTGACAAAGTCATCAATATAACCATTAGCAACGTCGATACAGATAACTTTGAAATTTACAATTTTGTTTATTTCCGTTAGTTTAGATATTTCATCATCATTGAAACCTATAGAAACAGCAAAAAAATCTGTGTTCTCAGTTAGGAAATCTTTATTATCATTAAATTCTTCTAATGTGATAAATTTGTGTAAACAAGTAAACATCTTATTATCAGCGAGAATTTTCATAACATCGATAGTACCTACAGTATCCATATTAGCAGCCATAACAGGTAAACAAGTTAATTGTTGAGAACTGTATTTGAAGTTAAAAGTGTTGTTTAAATTTACCATTTTCCTTGACCCTATACACGTAGTTTTAGGAACTATTAGAACATCTGAAAAATCTAATGCAAGGTTCATTTAAACATATAGTTGTTTAAATAATTTTAGTGCGTGGAACCAAAACCTCCTTCTCCACGAGTTTTTCTTATAACAGAAGTATTGTTTTCTTCACCGACAATGCAACAAGATACATTAGGAGCTAAAGCTTCCGGAATCATCTGAGCGATTCTGTCACCTACATTGACTTTAAAATCGTCTTTATTTTGATTAATCAACAGAACCTTGATTTCTCCTCTATAATCACAGTCAACTACACCTGCGCCTACATCAATCCCTTTCACAGCCAATCCAGAGCGTGGAGCAATACGAAGATAGGTATCTTCGGGACATTCTTCTAATTTGAGACCGATACTAACAAGTTTTCTTGAAAAAGCCATTATAGTAGTTTTTTCGGCCGAATGTAAATCGAAAGCTGCCGAATACTCTGTTCCTCTAATAGGAAGTTTAGCGTCTTCACTTACTCTGACTAGCCGAATCATTTTCTAATTCTTTTTCTTTAATAGGATTTAGTACCTGTTCAATGTCCCTGATGTTAGCCAAAGCGTCATTAAACCCAAGTTCATACATGGCACTTAGCCATTCTGTATCCTTTGATGGTAACAACCAAGTAGGATTGATGAATCTCCATTTGTTCGGATGGAACAATATGCTCTTGTGTTCAGTGATTGCTTCAGATGACGTACCAGAGAAAAATCCATCAATTATCTTCTCGTTTCTGTAAGTTTTATAAAACTGGTTATCACTACTCATAATTGGAACAAAACAAGCGGCAGAAATACAATCTACGAAATCCTGTTTGTCGGTCCAATTACTGACCACAACCTTCTCAAACAACATGAATCTTTTGAGTTTAGTTAACTTGCAGTGAAATTTGTTTTGGTTTCTTTCAATATCCTCTTCGTGAATATATGTTTCCAGGAAGTCTTTTATCAAATTATCCCAGTTTTTAAACGAATTGGTTTTAATATATTCCAAAATTTGGTTAAAAAAATCTCGTATATCTCTTTCGCAGTTTAATAGTATACAGGGGAAACAACCACCTGAAGTTCCACTAAATACAACGTCACTCAAATCATATTTTTGCAAAACTTCTGCTATTCCCAGGTAATAAGCAAACATACTTCCTGAATGAGAAAATATAACTTCTACAGTCATTTTTAGAACATATCTTTTAAGTTTATTCGATTGTGATTTTATCGTAATCTTTCATAATTGGCCATATCGACAACAAAGACACGATTAACAAAACCACTGAAACAATAATCACGACATTTCTGGAATTGTAACCAAAGGTTTTCTTCATATATTGTGTCATAATGAGGACTATTGCGGTAAGTGAATGATAGATAATCACTCCCACATGACCCCATACATAAGAATCTTTAGATATAGTTTTTTCGTTTGTCATTTTATAATGTTAAATTATTTTCTTTTATATTTTGGACTCGAGTGTCTTTTCTTGGGTTTAGGAGACGTTGGACGCTTTCTCGTTCTACCGGGCGAAGTTGGTTTGTGTTTTCTGGTGGGAGACTTTACTGTTCGTCTTGGCGACCCTAACCGTTTTCTTGTAGGAGATGCTATACGTCTACCTTCTGATGCATACAAAGCCTTCATTTGTGATTTTGCTCCTTCTTCGGTAAGAGGTTCGTTTGAAAAGTAACGTCTCCCTGTACTCGTCCTTTCTCCACCTTTCTTTTGAACTTTAAACCCCCCTTTAACTTTTTTTAATTCATATGGCATTTTATACTGTGATAATTTTTGATTTTTCATGTAAATTTGCCCATATCATAGCGTCAAAGAAAAGATGATGGAACACTATAATAGAAGCAGCAGCTATTAACAACCAATTGTCTGTAGAAAAGGATACGGCTACAAGGATACCAATTGTAGCCAGCGCAGTCAACCTCAGAGGCAATCTTTCAATGTCAGTATTTGTTTTGTTTTGCCTTATATATTCCACGGATAAAGACCACAACATCGCGCTTGCTAAGAAAAGACAAGTTGAAATAACGAAAATATCTCTTTTCCATCCTTCCATTCGTTGTTTGAAAGAGAAATGGGAATATACACCCAAAACCGATACAGTAGTAATAATCATCGAGAATACCCAGAACTTCCAAGTCATAGAAGGAAACACGTTAGCAAGCTGTGTTAAAGTGCCTGTTATATGAAGGAATAAGTAAGTCACAATAACCCCAAATCCACCACCAAAAAATAATCCTTTCACCAAATTATCTTGCATTTTAAAAATGTCAAAAGATTATTTTGATTTAGTTTACGTTGTTGGTGTTATTTTGATTACAGTCATGATGTTTGTATTGGCTAAACTAACACTTGACAATACCAGAGATCTCACTTCAAATATTGTTGAACAGAACACGGGAGATTTTGATTCATTTGGAAGACTAAGGATATCAGATCCACATACATTAGGAGATTATAAACATGTTTACGGTGTTAACCCTGACATGTTAGATTATAAAGTGTCAGGTGGTGACATTGTCCACAATGCTAACGAATCGTCTGTAAAACTTTCTGTTACGGATACTGTTGGAAGCAGAGCTGTTCATCAATCTAAGATGTACCATCACTACATGCCTGGAAAGAGTCAATTGATAATGAATACATTTATATTCAAAGATTTTTGTAAAGGTGTAAGCAAGAAAACTGGGTATTTTGATGATAGAACTGGTATATTCTTTGAGTATAATCAAGACGGTGTTTTATGTTTCAATATACGCAGTTATGCCTCCGGTTCCGCTGTGGACAGAACAGTAGAACAAAAAGACTGGAATGGCGACAAATTAGATGGAAGTGGGAAAAGTAAACTTAACATAGATATTACCAAAACTCAGTTGTTTTGGATTGATTTTCAATGGTTAGCAGTTGGAAAAGTGCGCTGTGGTTTCCTCTATGGTGACGATTTTATCCTATGTCATACATTCTATAATGTAGGTATTTTAGATAAAGTGTATATGGATACAGCAAATTTACCAACAAGATGTGAGATTGCCAATGTCAGTTCTAACAAATCTTGTAATTTTGACCAAATATGCAGTACTGTTATTTCCGAGGGTGGTTATTCAGAAGCAGGAAGAGACTACTCTATTCTGTCAAGCACTCAAACTTTAGCCGGTACTGTGGGTACCGTGATTTTACCGTTAGGTATACTATTGAAAACTACTTTCAATTCCAGACCAAATAGAATGTTTGCAAGACTTTTGGATGTAAGAGTTTTTAGTTCTGCTTCTAATGTAAAGTACGAGGTTTTAAAAGTGAGTTCTACCAATACCACTGCATCTATCACAGGAACAACTATATCTGCTAACGATTTAAGCGGTGTACAGTATATTAATGGATATGCGATTGTAGCGGGGGCAGTGACGGAAATGATAGGTTCAGGTGTAGTGACAGCTGACACACAAGGTCAAAAAAGTATAGGAACTGTTCAGAATTTAGGTATAAGTAACGCCAAGAAAAACTTCATTTCGCAGAATTATGATTCTACACATTCTGATGCTTTTGTTATCAGAGTCACTCAGTTAGAAACAACGGCAACCAATATCATAGTTTCTATGACATGGAGAGAAGTTTATTAGAATAATTTATATCTTTATGATACAAATTACATAAAATTGGTCAGTATTAAAGTTAATAACCCTATCACCGCAAAACCGACACCCAGAGCAAGATATAAATTCTTCCTATCGTTTAACGAAAAATACAAAACTAAAAATCCTATACCCACTAAACCAAAAAACACAGATATTATATACGGTAAGATATGAAAAAACTCATCTGAATTCATCACTGCTTCATAAAGGTCCCATAATTCACCACCACCCCATTCATCACCAAGAGCATTTATAATAATTGCTTCCTCGGTATAGTTAACCATTTTAGATAGCCAAATTATTTATTAAATCATCTATTTCAAGAGTAGGAACATCTGGGATATCTTGTATTGTAGTTGTATCATCTTCGCGTTCATGGACAATCGGAATGTCAATGTCATCAGTGTCGTCTTGTGGCTTTTGATAGAACTTATACTCGATGTTGTATTCTTTACACAGAGCCAAGTCTTCATCGTCCAAAGGTACCAAATCATCAACATAACCATCCTCAAAAGTTGTAGTACTTGAAGGCTTAAAATCAAACTTTCCAATTACTACCTGTCCCTCGGAATCAGAACGAATCAACCAGCTCATATCGTGATGTTCTGGATTGGGTAAAACATGACTGAACTCCTCATTCCTCATTAGACCCGGGAAACGCTTTGCTCTAATAACTTTCTTGGGGGCATCCATAGCACGAGTGGGAGAGACGAATGTTTTACTGTTGCCACTCAAAAAACCCATTAGACCTTCATTATCAGGAACAGATACACCTGGGATGACACTAGGAGCAACAATATCACCCTTGTGTTCCGACACCAATTTGTCGCCGCGACCTTTCTTCCTCTTGTATTCACCGGTTTTAGGGTCACGTGCCCAACACATCTTACAGCGCATTTCTCCGCGTTTGTTATCCACTTCCGTCAACTCCTTTTCTGGCGTAGAGGCAACAAAGTTGGTTTCTTTGCTCCAAGACACTACATTTGTGTTGTCAAGAGTAACACCGCAGTAGTGGTCCTTATACTTACCACGAGTTTGAACATAACCGCAAAGATACTGGTCATCGCAACATTCAGAGTACTTTTCAAATGTCAACCATTGTTGCTCGGTCTTGGGTGACGAGGACTTGGGTGACCGTTTCCGACCAGCAGTTTTAGCTTCAGGGACAGACAAAGGTAAATCAAGCGTTTCGATAAACTTTTCAACAAGCTGATCCACTGAACAATCCCTGTTACCAACAGAGACTTCAGCCAGTGGATAAAGCACGCTGGTTGAAAGAAAGTTCTTGATAGAAGACTCGAAAGCTTGTGAAGTAGACATTTTTTTAGATTTTTTGCTTTAAATTAAATTTTCATTTTGAAAGTATGATTCTACCATATCTTCAATCATACCAGGATTCATTAAAAGATAATCTTCGTGGATGTCTTCTATCTCTTCTAATGCTTCCTCTATGGATGCTATTAGAATCAACAACACTTGTTCTCTCTTATGACAGATAGTATAACGACATAAAGGGCAGGTTGTGTTTCTTTCTAACCAATTTTTCAAACAAGATATATGAAAAGTGTGCTGACAACTGGTTTTACATTTGGGTTTATTTGTTTTGGTTAAACAAATAGAGCATTCCTCATTTGAAGTTACTCTATCTAAGTTTTCATAACGAAACAAACAAGTTTTCGCTGTATGATTTTTTTTACCACAATCTTTACAAACCATTTTTATATAGTTATTGTTTAAAAATGGATTCGAATACCATCAGGATATTTTAATAATTTCGTATTAAAATAGTAATTGTCAAGAAATGCTTATAAACAACCATAATATGGTCCTAATTTGTCATCTATACTATCGGAACTCTTTATCAGCGTTTTTCCATCTCCAGCATATCTTCTTTCTACTGGAAAATAGTCAAAACCTATATTATGTCTTTTTAATAGCATAATTTCGTCTATTATAGTACTTGTTCC
>Ga0070749_10003185_pt1 | contig 10977 bp, 11 predicted proteins | sample VirMetDEL_Nov_18_FD_75180 | JGI IMG/M metagenome (GOLD analysis project Ga0070749, IMG submission 75180) | Aqueous microbial communities from the Delaware River and Bay under freshwater to marine salinity gradient to study organic matter... | ecosystem: Environmental > Aquatic > Marine >...
AATACAATGAGTTTCTTGGTGAGTTAGACGACTTAGTTGCTCAGGCAAACTTAAACTATCGTCAAGAGCAGCTTAATCAACGAATCATTGACGAAGCTCAAGGTAGAGAGGTAGACCCAAACTACAACGTAAACGTAGCAAACCAACAGCGTCAAGAAGAGCTGTTCGTGCAGCAGACAGACGCCTTGCTATCTAAATACGGTGTGCCGCGTACGTTCACTACAGATGCTGGTAGTGTCTATCGCTTTAATCCTAATGGTAAGTATACTAAGACGTATGATGCTGGAATGGATTTTGGCGATATTTTAAAAGCTGCTGTTAAAGTTGCTATTACAACAGCCGCTACAGCAGGTTTAGGAGCTGCGCTGTCAGCTGGCTTAGGAGCCGCTGGAATACCACAAGCAACTGCAAACATCATAGCCGACCTTGTCGTGAATACAGCGGCAAGCGGTGGTGATATTAGAAGTGGTGTTATTAGCGCGTTTACAGGTGGTTTAAGTGATGAAGTGGAAGCTGTAAGACAAGTTACAGACTACTTCCCTAATGGTATTGAAGGTTTAGCTGATGTAGCTCGTACTGTATACGACACAGCTAACGCTGACATAACACCGCCTTCTCCTGGCACAGACTTTGAAGTTACAATAAACAACGACCAGCAAGAACCCATCGTTGTAGATCAAGAAACTGGTAATGTAAGCGTCTCTGTCCCGCAGCCTACACAGCCTACGGACACTGAAGAGGTGGGTGGTGGCGATCAACCAACAACACCTACAACCCCAGCAGAGCAAGGTGTCTTCAATCCAGAGCTTCCGTGGATTTATCAAGGTGATGGTGTTTTTGTACGTGCTGACACTGGCGAGACACGTACAGAAGATGTAACAGAATATGATCCGTATGTAATTGGCGAAGGCTATGGCACTGGACAAGACCCAATGCCGACAGCGCCAGGCAGTGGTCAAGGTGAAACAGAAGAAGAGATTGGTCTTGGGGATTTGTTTGGCAATATTAGCGACATCTTCGATAGCTCTGTCACTCAGCCTGTTATAACCCCGTCTGAGCCTACACCTGACGAGACAGCGCCATCGACAGACACAACCACTGGTGATAGTGTAGGTGATGGCGTCGGCGCTGGTGAGGGTAGCGGTGAGGGTGAGAGCGAAGACAGCAGAAGTGGTCAGGCTGTCATAGGTGTTGGAAGGGGTGGTATGCTCACTCAACCGCAACCTATTGCATACAACATCCCACAGTTTACAGCAACAATGGTTCAGCTAGCTAAGCCAGTAACATCCCGCGACTATCTGTCTGACTTAATCATGAGACTTAAATAATGACGTATTTAGAATTAGTTAATAAAGTGTTGACACGTCTGCGTGAAGAAACTGTTAGCACTGTCTCGCAAACAACATACTCCGCACTAATCGGTGAGTTTGTTAACGATGCTAAACAAATCATTGAAGACGCCTGGGAGTGGTCAGCGTTACGCTCTACAGTTACGGTGGCTACAACAGCTAGCGACTACACGTATTCGTTAACAAACGTAAAAGACAGAGCGGTTATACAGACAGTGGCTAACGACACTAGCAACGTCTTCATGGAATATCGCTCACAAGATTGGTTTGAACAACAGCTAAACTTAACCGGAACAGTTAGCGGCTCGCCGTTGTATTACACCTTCAATGGTTTTGATGCAAGCAAAGACACACAAGTCTTAGTATATCCAATACCGGATGGTGTATACAGCTTACGCTTTAAGACGGTGAGTCGTGGTGTGGCTATGACTGAGGATGCTGATGAGTTGTTGATTCCGATGCTCCCTGTCGTGTATATGGCAACAGCGCTAGCGGCTAGAGAGCGTGGTGAAGTTGCTGGAACTTCGGCAGCTGAGCTGTTTGCTGTATCAGACAAGATTCTGTCAGACGCTATCGCCTTAGATGCACGACGACACCCCGAAGAACTTATCTATCAGGTGATTTAAATATGGCTCAGCAATTACAGAACATTGCTATTCGAGCGCCAGCCTTCAAAGGGTTGAATACGCAAGACAGCCCTATTGACGGAGACCCTTCGTTTGCGTCCGTAGCTGACAACTGCGTCATTGATAAGTATGGACGTATAGGGTCGCGTCAAGGGTTTGATGTTGTCACGACAGACAAAACCGAACTAGGTAGTGCTGAAATCAGATCGCTCGGCTACTTCGAAGACAATGCTGGAAACACGGTCGTTTTCTCTGCTGGTAATAATAAGATAATGAGTGGTACAACGACGCTTGTTGACGAGACGCCAGCGTCGTATACGATTACAGCTAACGATTGGAAGATGGTTAATTTTAATAATAAGATGTACTTCTTTCAAAGTGGTCATAATCCGTTAGTGTATGATGATGCCAACGGATTGCTACGCATTGTCGACCATCCAAATAACGTAGGCACACCGCCGAATGCTAACGAAGGGTTGGCGGCGTATGGTCGTTTGTGGACGTGTGGCTGTGGCGTAAACTTGCAGACAGTCTACTGGTCTGACTTGTTAAACGGTGTTGCCTGGAGTGGTGGTACGTCTGGCTCTATCAATGTGGCAAAGGTGTGGCCAGCTGGTTATGATGAAGTTGTCGCGTTAGCAGCACACAACGGCTACCTCATTATATTTGGACGTCACTCAATCATTGTCTACAGTGGGGCTGAATCACCCGCTACAATGGTGTTGTCTGATACGATTCCAGGTGTTGGCTGTATTGACAGAGACAGCATACAGTCTACAGGCGGTGACTTGCTATTTCTGTCACACGTCGGGGTGCAGTCGTTTGGTCGTGTTATACAAGAACGCTCTATGCCTGTTCGTGAGATTAGTCGTAATGTACGAGACGACTTAATGACGCTGGTTCAAGCAGAGACAACGACACTACGCTCCGTCTACTCTCCAGAGCATGCGTTCTATCTGCTCTACCTACCAACAGCAAACATCACTTATTGCTTTGACACTAAGGGTAGTTTAGAAGATGGGTCGTTGAGGGTTACGCGGTGGCCAGCGTCGCCGTTTAAATGCTTTGTTAGATCAGATGATGGTACGCTGTATGTTGGGTCTGCAAACGGCATAGGCGTATACAGTGGATACACCGACAACGACTCTGCGTATACACTACGCTACTTCTCCAACCCATTGACGTTTGGTGATCCAAGTCGTACTAAATTTTTAAAGAAGATTGTGCCTACGATTATCGGCGGTCAGACGACAACTACATTTCTTAAATGGGGTTATGACTTCTCTGATTCATACAGCACAGCTAGTATAGAAGTTACAGGTTTTACTCCATCAGAGTATGGTATAGCTGAATATGGCATCGCTGAGTATACAGCATCTACTATATCTGTCTTGAAGAAAGGTGTTAACACGACAGGTAGCGGTACTGTGGTTACCGTGGGTATAGAAGTCTCTATAGATCAAGAGCCATTTTCATTACAAGAATTCAATATACAAGCACTACTGGGAAGAATGTTATGAGTAATTATACTAAACTGGTTGATTACGCTGCTAAGGATGCGCTGCCTAGCGGTAGTGCTGGTAAGATTGTTAGCGGTACAGAGATTAATTCAGAGTTTTCAGCTATACAAACAGCTGTAAACAGCAAAGCAGATAAAGCGTCTCCTACGTTTACTGGCACTGTTACGGCAGCTGCTTTAACAACTACTGGCGCTGTTAACGTAGTTACGTTAGCGGCTTCAACTAGTTTGACAACAGTGGCGTTAACGGCTACAGGTACGGTGACGATGACGATTGATGGAGGGGCGTACTAATGAGTTGGTTAACTGAGCTTTTAGGTGAAGGTGTCACGGGTGCTATTGGTGGTATGAGTTTGCCACAGGCGGCGTCTACGGCGTTGTTGTTAGGTGCTTACGGTACAGAGCGTGCAGCGTTGGGTGATTTCTTAAGTCAAGCACGTAGTGGTTTGTCTGACATCGGCGCACAAGCACAGCAGAATTTAACGTTCCGTCCATTCACCGTAACCTCTTCAACAGGCGGCGGCGTCACCACGACACCCACTGGCGGTTCTGCGTTCACTCTATCACCTGAAGAACAAGCCTTACAGCAACAGCTCTTAGGTGGTGCAGGTGGGTTGTTTGGTCAAGCTACTGGTAGCACTGCTGGTCGTGAGGCTGACGTCTACGAACGCATACGTGCGCTACAGCGCCCCGCTGAAGAGCGTCAGAGGCTCGCTACAGAAGAGAGGCTGGCGGCCCAGGGTAGACTTGGTTTGCAGTCTGCGGCGTACGGTGGAACCTCTCCTGAGCTTCTAGCGCAAGAGCAAGCTATTCAGCAAGCACGTCAGTCGGCTTCGTTGTCAGCCATACAGCAAGCACAAGCGGAGCAAGCGCAAGCGGCTGAGTTGGGTCAAGGGATGTTGGCGTCTGCGTACGTACCGCAAGCGTCGTTGTTGAATGTATTCCAGCAAGGCTTCCAGCCAGCACAGCTAGCGGCACAGATGCAACAGCAAGCAGGACTCACTGGTGCAGAGTTGGGTATGGCTGGTTTGAATACGCAGTTGGGTGTACAGCAAGCGCGTTCAGGGTTGACGTCTGGTTTGTTATCGGCCTTAGCCGCACAAGCAGCACAAGCGGCTCAGAATGCACCAGAAGGTGGAGCAACGTTAGGCGACTCTATCCCGCAGTGGTTGAGAGACCTCTTAGGTATATAAGGCGGAGTATAAAATGGCACTACAAATAGACCCACAATTAATTGGTAATCTGTCTAACTTTGGACGACAGCCAGCACAGCAGTTGCGTCAAGGGTTGTTGACGCCAGTGCAGATGGCTCCGCAGGATTTGCTAGCGCGTAATGTCGTTAGCTTGTTTGGTGGTGATCCACGTACAGCTGCTGAAGTCGAGGCGGCTAAAGTTAAACAACAACGCGCTCAAGCTACAGAGATAGCGAATCAACAAGCAGGGTTGTTAGGTGAGGCTGGTCAAGAGTTGTTGCGGCGTCGTGATGCTGGTTTGTTGACGAATGCTGATGTAATTAACAGCGTAGCTGCCGTGCAAAAGCAACAAGCCTCGGATCAAGCTAAAGGTATTAAGCAGATGGGTCTTGCTAACCTTCGCGATGCTATAGCTAACAGCGCGTCTCCTTTGGAAATTGCTACAATAGAAAGTCAGCTGTTATCTGTTGGTGCTACGCAAGACGAGATTGAGAAGGCGCGCGATAACGGTCGTCAGATTAAGACGGAAAGTGGTAGTGAGATGGAGGTTGACTTACGTCAGCGTTTGTTAGTTGCAGTTCAGAGTGGAGACAGAGAAGAGTTGGCTCGTCTTGCCGCTGAAGCAAGCGAAGCTCTACCTACATTCAACTTCAGCAGTGAGTATAATAACGCGTTAAAGCTAAATAACGAAATGGTGTCTGCTGTCACTGAAGCTAACAACACAACATTTAACGCTGATTTATACGCCAACTTAAAAGAACAGCTTGGCTCTCCGGTTGCTGAAGCATACAAATCTAAACCAGACAATGAAGAGTATTTTAATAAGTTGCAGAGTGGTTTGACTACAGCAAAAGAAAAAGCGGCAAAAGCAGCAGAGTTGCCAGTGATTAAAGATCGTACTACATTTAACGACGCTGTTAACGGCGAGATTCAAAACGTAATAGCTGCTTCTGACTTAAGTCAAGACCAACAGACAAGAGTTGAAAAGGCTGTCTTTGACGCTGTGTCTGGTTTGTATTCGCAAGCTAAAGATAAAGCCACTATCGAAGATGTTAAGGTGAAAGTACGCGAAGCCTTAAACGACCCTGTCATCTTAGAAACAATGCGTGCTGGTAAGATTGAAGCAGATCGTCCTGGTGCTTTCACTGGAGACGACCCTTTAACTGGTTTAATTCGACAACGTTTAGGTATCTCTACTACAGACGATAGAGTTTCAGAAGCTCAGAAAAAGCTAAACGAATTAAAGCAACAACAAGCTAACTGATCGGAGACGTATATGGCAACAGTTGAAGAGCTGTTAGCAAATGCTGATGAAGCAATGGCGCTTGGCGATTTAGATTTAGCGCAAGAGTTTATTGATTTAGCAGCCGGAGCAGAACAACCACAACAACAGCCTGAAGCTGACACGCTTACGGGAACAGTTAGGGCGTTTGGTCGTGGTGCTTCATTTGGTTTGACAGCAGAGTTGGCGGCGGGTGCGCGTGCGGCAACAGAGATGTTGCAAGACACAAGTGTGCGTAGTTTGTATGACAGCGCTAGAGAAGATGTTGTACGTTACGAGCAGCTAGTGGCTAATGGTAAGACAGCATTTAGTAATAAGTTAGAAGAGGCTCGTGAACGTGAGTCTCTTTACTTTGACGCCCTTGGCTCTGAGGGTGATTTAAGTGATGAAGAACGCGGTGACTTTACGTCAGCATGGAGCCGCTTCTGGAATCTACAGCAACAGTATCGAGAAGACGAAGTCAAACAGCATGAAGCATTCGTACAACAACACCCTTTCATTGGTGTTGGTATGGAGATTGCCGGAGCTATTGCTTCCGCCCCTGTTTCGATGGCTACAGCCGGTGCTGCTGGTGCGCGTCTTGCGTTAAACTTAGGTGCTAAAGAAGGGAGTAAGCGTCTTGCCGCCGCCGCTGGTGCAAGCGCAGGTGTTGCTGAGTTAGGTATTTACGGCGCTGCCACTGCACAAGACACATCGTTACAGGGTCGTCTTAAAGAAGGCGCTAAGATGGCGGCGATTGGCGCTACCGTAGGCGGTGCTGCTGGTGCTGCTGGTGCTAAGATTGGTGAAGTGCTGACGTCAAGACGCATCTCAACGCAAGTGTCTCGTATCGAAGACGACCTGTCAGAAATTGTAGCCACTAATCCAAACGTTACGCCAGAGCAAGCGTTGGCAGAAGCTGCTGCTCGTAGTGGGTTGGGTGTTGAAGAGTTGTCAGCGATTGAACGCATCAGTCCTATTCGTGTCCCGACACAGAAAGAGGCGTTGGCAACGTTAGAATATAAAAACGCCATTGCTCAAGGGACGCAATCGCTAGGCAAACCTGGCGGCGCGTTCAAAGATTTTATTCAAACAACACAGTCTCGTGTGCAAAGCATAAGCCCCTCTGTCGGTAGAATGCTTAGACGTTTTGAGCAGAACGTTTTAGATGACAGAATGGCTTACGACAAACGTCTTGTTGATCTGTCTGGCTATTACAAAATGCCAGCGGTTGTTAGAGAGAATATTGACTTTGCGCTTGCAAACGGTGACAGAGCATACTTGCGTCGACTACTAGAGAATCAAGGTGATGCTGGTCGTAAGTTGTTGTCTGCGTTTGATGAAGGTTTTGAAGTTCAGAAAGAGTTGTATAAGCGTGGGCAAGCTGTTGGTTGGTTTGATCCAGAGACTCCTGGGCAGATTGCTAACTACTGGGGACGTACCGTTAAAGACCTTAAAGGGTTGAAGGCGGCGTTAGGTAGACCAGAGCAAGCGTTGCTGGAGAAGAGTGAAACCGCTTACGCCAAGAGTCTTGGTAAAGATGTGTCGCAGCTGACAGCTAAAGAGCGTGAGTTGGTTATCTTAAACGCAATCAAAGGTAGAGCGTTTCGTGCTAAAGGTGAAAACGGCAAGCCAGGTTTTACCAAAGAGAGGACGGTTGAGTTTGTTAGTAAAGACTTAAACAAATTCTACAACGATCCTGTGCAGTCTATTATGCTTAACATCAATCGCAACGTTGAAGGTATTGCGAAGATGAAGGCGTTTAATAGAAGTGCTAGCGGTGCGACTATGGAAGGTCGTCTGAAGTATGTACAGCGTACAACAGACAACGACTCTGTCATGTACGAAGACGGCTTTGTTAGGGAGATAGACCGTCAGTTTAAAGCTGGCAACATAAACGCCCAACAGCGTGACGAACTAGTCGATCTGATTGGTGCGCGTATACATATGCATGACAAAGAACTACCTGCTATGTTACGTGACGTTAAAAACGTTGGTGTTACATTGGCGTTGGGTCAGTTGAAGAACACTGTCATGCAGCTTGCTGATATAGGGCAAGCGTTCGGCATACATGGCGTACGTAATACAACAAAAGCAATCCTTGGTGGTCGTAAGTTTAAAGTTGATGATTTAAGTTTAGATAAAACGCTAACGACAGACTTAGAGACAATGTCTCGTAGCGGTCGGTTTTTGCGTAACGTACTACGATCCACTGGTTTTGCTCGTACTGACTTAATAGGTAAGAGTGTTCACATCAACGCTCGCTACAACAAGCTAGCCAAACAACTACAAACAGAAGGTGGTCAAGCCGCTTTCGATCGTAAGTGGGGACAATACTACGGACGAGATATAGATCAGCTCAAGCGTGAGTTGGCTACAGGTGAAATTACGCCGTTGACGCGTGAGCATATGTTTGCAGAGTTGGCAGACATACAACCCATTGTTCCGTCAGAGATGCCGAAAGCCTACCTAACTAATCCGTATGTACGTATGGGGTATACGTTGAAGTCGTGGGCTGTTAAGCAGTTGAATGTCATCAATGATCGTGTCATTAAAGCAGCACGTCGTGGTGACTACGCGACAGCCTCTAAGAACGCTATCATGTATAGCTTGTTTACGGTGGGTGGTAGTGCGTTAACTGATAAAGGTCGTCGTGCGTTATTCACTGGCGAACCGATAACAGCTGACGGCGTATCTGAAGCGTTGGGGTGGCACGCGCTAGGGGTGTTGACGATTGTAGGTAATCAGTATAGTGCAGAGAAGTTGTTGCGTGGTGATGTTCAAGGGTTTTTAGCAGGTGCTTTCTTCCCACCGCTGTCAATCTTTGAAGCATCGTTTGCAGATGCTAAACGTATCGTGCAATCAACATACGATCCAGACGCTGAACCGCTAACGACAGACAACTCTCGGATGGTGCGGCTAATGCCCATCGTTGGAGACATCACCGCAAACCATCCGTATTTGTTCTGGTTAGGTGGAAGACCTGTCGCTAAAGAAGAACGCTGACGGCCTATCGTCTTCTTCTGGAAACGCCTCTGCAAAGTGCTTCAACATAATAAGATTGCAGATGGCGTGGTCTATGTGGTTTTCGTTAGTCTCGCTGTCGAGAGTTTCCCCGCGATACCACGCAGCTAGGTGACGCATTGCACAAGCATACGGCGTAGTCCAGGGCATACCCTTAGCCCAGTTCCACGCCGAATACTTCTCCGCCCCCTTCTCCAACACCCGCACAGAACCCTCTAGCAAATGTAGGGGAAGTAGTGAGTAGTCGGCTTTGCCGTTGTTGTGGCGATCAGCTGACGCCTTGCGCTCTTCTACACTCTCCATCTTTGTCTTAGCCTTTATGATTGAACGATAGTGTCTTGTCTTGTCTGCGACAGCAGCCCTCTCTGCAATCTGCTTCTTACGGCAGGGTATGCAGCGAGCGGCTTTGCCGTCTTTGCTATTAGTGTCGTTGTCGTAGTAGTTGGACAGTGGTTGTTCTGTCTTACAAGCGAGACACACTTTAGTTTGGTTGCTAATGGACTGTAGCATTTAGGTCACCTCCTAAGTCTAGCAACAGCGACAGCTTTAACATTTCAATTAAATACAACACTTCTGTTAGTGGTAGGTCTGTGGCTGTGGTCAACTCACCTTCCCCATTCTCAACCATAACTAAGAAGTTCCCTGGCTCGTCTGACTGTAGCTGACTGAAGACAAACTCCAGCTTCTCCGACAGTGGGATTTCGGTGTCGGGCTGTTTGCCGAAGTTGCCGTTAATTACTTTCATATCCAAACTCCATTGATTAAACCATAAGCGCCAGCGATCGCTAGCACCAGCGAGACAACTGAATACCATATTACTTTACGTCTCTTCATCATTCTCTCCCTTGTAGCGTTACCTATCTCCACCACTACCTTGTATGACACCACGCGCTTGTCTCGACTTCAACTTCTCTATGTTAAAGATCGCTATATCCTCTAACTTAATACCTTGGTCAGCTGCCATGTTAGCTAAGTTCCAAAGTACGTCTCCGAGTTCAGAGATTACTTTCGTCCTGTCTATGTCAACAGCATCACCACGTAGTAGCGGCTTGACAAACAAGTCAGCTGCCTCTGCCGACTCAATCATCAATGACGTTACAGGGTAGAGGGGGTCGGTGTAGATGGCTGTCTTCTGCGCCAGGCGCTGGTACTCGTTGAAATTCATACCCGTCTCTCTCCAATCATCTGTAGACCTCATCTTCATAACCCTCCTCCTCATCATCATTGTCTTCATTGTAGATGTCTTCATCATACAACTCCTCCAAATCCCACGCATACAAATCTAAATACTCTTCAAACTTCTCACGATTCTTTATTATGTGTCCACGAAAGCGAAGCGTCAACTCCCCTATCCCGATGTTACACAACTCTAACACTTCATACGGATCGCACCGCTCTTGAATCAAATGAAAAAGCTGCTCTAAGTCTTTCACTTCCAACCTCCTAAGTCCATATACTCTATAACGGGAGAGCCATGAACGACAACACCACACGCTACAATAGGTTTGCGTGGGAATTGTTTACCGTAGGCAAACGCCATCTGTTTATTATCTACACCTCAACCCACTGCCAACCCCCAGACAAGTCGGTTGCGTGTTGCTGTTGCTGATACGCCAGCGTTGCTGTGGTTGTGTCCTGTCACTGTCGACTGCATACGCATCTCTGCGTCTTTCCGAAAGCCGTTTACACCCAACGCTGTATGCCCATGATGATATAGGACGTCTTCTATTTCCAGTTCGTCTTGTACATCCCAACCCTTCGGCATTTCGTAGACGTCTTTCAACGGCTTCATCCACACTTCCGAATCCATGCCGATGTTCTTTAGCTGTCGTGCTGGTATCAAATCGTGATTGCCGTTGATTAGTGTTAGCTCAGGGAAGGCTTTGTACCATTGCTGTAGCTTGTCCCTGGCGTCCACCAGCTCACAGTTTGCGCCCTTCAGCATCGGTTCCGACTGGTGGAACGATAAGCTGTGGTGGTCGATTAGGTCGCCGATGTGTACGAC
>Ga0070749_10003187_pt1 | contig 10962 bp, 8 predicted proteins | sample VirMetDEL_Nov_18_FD_75180 | JGI IMG/M metagenome (GOLD analysis project Ga0070749, IMG submission 75180) | Aqueous microbial communities from the Delaware River and Bay under freshwater to marine salinity gradient to study organic matter... | ecosystem: Environmental > Aquatic > Marine > Coastal...
ATGGACAAATAGCTAGTCTGCTCTACGATGCCGATGACCGCTGGGGTAAATACAAGCACCGCCATGACCGTGACCGTCGAATTACAGACTTCATCAACCGCGCTCGACAGAAACACGGCTATAACGCACTCGACAATGTAGACCTAACCAAGATGATTGAGTCTGCTAATCAGACTGCCCCAATTATGGGCGAATCTAAGCTGGTTTACGGGTATCAAGAGTTTGTTGATGCAGAGTTCAAGATTGACTGGATTCTTGACGGTTTGCTTGCGCAGGGCGGCTTTGGTCTTATTACTGGGTTCCCCGGTACTGGTAAGACACAACTTGCCATTGCTGCTGGGGCTCACTTGGCTTTGGGAGAAAATAAGTTTTTGAAATGGAGCAACGTAGCTTCTGGGGGCAAGAAAGTTTTGTTCCTGTCGTTGGAGATGAGCGCAGCACCACTCAACTTATTTATGGGCACTATTGGTAAAGGGTACGACGACAAGAACTCGTTGAACAGGAACTTTTTGGTGGCACCGTTGGGCCTTCCCATTCACCTAGACGACCCCCAAGGGCAGGTGTTTCTTGACCAGATAATGAATGAGCACATGCCCGATGTGCTCATCATTGACTCGTTGCAGAAGATTAGCTCTAAAGAACTTACTGACGAGCAAGCTGTCAAGAATCTTATTCACTACTTGTCTGTGGTACGGAGCAAGTATTCCTGCGCCATGATTATGATTCACCACAATCGCAAGAAACCAAACGATGGCCAAAAGAAGGGCGTGGAGCTGTCGGACATTTACGGCTCTACATACATTACGACAGACGTTGACTTTGCACTGTCACTAAAAGTGGTTGAAGGCGACCTGTTGCAGGTAGACACCTTGAAAAACCGATTAGGCCCAACTATTGACCCGTTCAAGATTGAACGTAACCCCGACAACCTCAGCTTTGCCACTGACCTTGGGCACATTTTTGAGCAGTTTGCAAAGGATGATGACATTGAAATTTGACGATTTACGCGATGAGCTAGACGAACTATTTGATGTATTAGCCAACAATAGTGGGATTGAAATTGCTGTTGATACTGAAGCGACAGGGCTTAAGGTTGCTGGTTTTGACGACCAGTGCATTGGAGTAAGTCTGGCGACAGTTGTTGACGGTATTGGTTACAGCTACTACCTTCCCTTCTATCACCCTGTCGGGGAGAATCTGCCCCGCAAATACGTGGAGAGACTTAAAGACGTACTTGAGAATTACAGCCATGTCTTGTTATTCGTAAATGCCCAGTACGACATTCTTTCTTTAGAGACAATAGGCATTTATGTGGAAAATACTGACTTTCTAGACATCCCCACAATGGCGCACCTTATTGATGAGAACAAACCGTATAGCAAAAGCCTTGACCAGTTGGCTCAGCACTACATCGACAAGAATGTGGGCAAAGTCAAAGACATCAACATTGAGCGTGAAAAGAAAACAGGTTGGCAGAATACTACTTGGGAAGAGATTTGGCAGTATGCAATTGTTGATGCGCAGTTAACGTACAGAATCTGGAACGTGTTGGTAAAAACCCCTCAGTACCAACAGTTACCACCAGAAATGTTGGTACACAAACAAAAGTTGATTCGTGTACTCATGTCAATGAAGCGTAAAGGTGTGCAAATCGACGTACAACTTGCGGAGGAATACGTACAAAAAGGTGAGGCTGAAATGGCCCGCATTGTAGAAGAACTAGGCATCAACCCAGCCAGCCCCAAGCAGATGAAGAAGCTGCTCGTTGACGAGCTTGGCCTCCCTGTCGTGAAGAAAAGTCCTCTTACCGGAGCACCAAGCTTCGACAAACAAGCCATGATGCATTACGACCAAATGCTGGAAAAGATAGATAGTCCCGTAGCTGACCTCATCAAACAGTTCCGAGGCTGGCAGAAAGCCGTCTCAGCGGCCTACAGGCCCTACCTGAGCCTCTTAAGCAGCGACGGTAGACTCCGATGTTCATACAAGACTCATGGGACCGCTACGGGCCGTCTGAGCTGCTCTGAGCCTAATCTCCAGCAAATACCCAAATCATCTGACAAACCATGGAACGGCAAAGTAAAAAACTGTTTTATTGCTAAGCCAGGATTTCGTTTAATCAACGCTGACTTCTCACAGCTTGAGCTTCGACTTGCTACAGCGTATGCCGGAGAAGATAGCTTAAAAACTATATTTGAGGAAGGCCGAGACATCTTTACAGAAATGTCTCAACAACTCGGTATGTCGCGTCACGACACAAAGACACTTGTTTACTCAATGCAGTATGGCGCTGGAGAACAACGAATAATGAATGTCTTTGGCGTCGACAGGAACGAAGCTAAAAAGATTAGAGAAAACTACTTCGAGACATACCCAGAATTTAGAAGATTCAACGAAAGATGCACAGCCAAAGTAGAGGAGACAGGCCAAATCAAAATCTGGTCAGGCCGATACCGACACTTTGAGGACCGCAACGAATCTTACAAAGCCATGAACAGCGTTATTCAGGGCGGAGCAGCAGACATTGTCGAACGCATCATGGTTCGCTGCTATGAGGAACTAGAATCTGAGGATTGTTCGATGTTGCTACAGGTTCACGACTCCATTACATTTGAGGTACGGGAACCGATGGTACCTCGATACATAGAAAAGATACGAACAATCATGGAAGATGTTAACGCCGTAACAGGTGATGTTAGCTTCGATGTTCGATTTGCAGTTGATGTAGACAATTGGGTTCCCGAGGAGGACGGAAAATGATAGTCATTTACGAATGCCCTAACTGCGGGTACAAGGACAGTGACAAAGAAATGGCAAGTAATCACTGCTTAGACAATCAAGGCGGACTGTGGTAATCAGTGTCGACCCCGGAGAAACTACAGGGATGGCCCTCTGGAGCAACTCGGGAGAACTTATCAGAAAAGAGATGCTGGATTTCGACCAGCTCCTCGACAAGCTTGAAGAACTTCAGAACGTTACAACCATAGTCTGTGAGGATTATCGTCTACGACAGGGGCGTCAGATGGTCCAGACAGGTAGCCGATTCGTAGCAGTGCAGGTCATTGGCGCTTTGAAAGCTTATGCCAAACGAACAAAAGCAAAATTTGTGCTACAAGACCCGCAAGTGTTAACGATTGCCGCACTACATTCAGGCGTAAAAAGGCCAAGCAACCACTCCAAAAGTCACGACGTAGACGCTTACAACCACGGCTACTATTACTTTGAAACTAAAGGTCTGTTAGAGCCTAAACCATTGTGATACCATTAAACGCACCTCTAGTTGCCGTCCTGACTAGGGGTGCACTACTTTATTGAGTAGAGATGGTCCTCAATACGCTTCACTGCGTCTTTAATACTTGAACCCCCATTGGTCCGAACTTCGTGCTCCACTTTTTCTAGACGACTATCAATTCTGTCTAGTTTGTCGGGTAAGTCTGACAGAGCGTCAACAACTTCTACAATTTTAGAGATTGTGGGCCAAATCTTAATAAGAATTCCTAGTCCGGCAACAATAATGAAAACGGTCCAGATAACTGGGCCGTAATCCATCAAAAATTGTGATGCCTGGTCGGGGGTCATGCTTTCATTACCGTTCCTCGGGAAGTCTTAGGGCGATACCATAGACATTATCAGTAGAAGTCCACAATTTGCGAGTCGTAGTTCCAGTACGGCTTGCTGCGTCAATAATGTAGCCATTACCTGCGTAAATAGCGATGTGACTTCCGTCTTTCCAAGCGACAATATCGCCCGGTTGCAGGTTACTTACAGCTGTACGCACGCCAGGAATGTTACGGCCCTGCCACCCAGCTGAGTGCTGCAAATTACCATAACCATATTTAGCGTAGACAGCTTTCACTAGGCCAGAACAGTCAATACCCTGCGCTGTGGTCCCACCAAGTTTGTAAGGCGACCCAGCAAAAGACTGAGCAGCAGCGACAATCCCCTGTCGTTGCGCGTTAGTTGGGGCCTGAGCCCCCATAGGCCCTGTATAGCCGTAGGACGCCATCTGACCGCCCGTATTAGTGCCCTGCTGCCCACCAGCGGCCCCCCAAGCACGTTGCTCCTGCTTACGTTTAATAATTTCGTCGTACGTGCTACGAATCTTGGCAGCTTCTTGCTGATTACGGTATTTTAAAGCGACAGTAGCCATGTCTGATGTAGAAGCTGGCTGACCAACCATGCGGTCTTGTTGACGAACACTCTCAGTAGCAGGCAAAAGGTCTGAAGAGCCAGTATCACCGCGACGCAAATACCTACTGTTTTTTAAATACTCTTCAGTACTTTCCCGAGGGTCTTTTCTATACCTTTCCCCTGGGTCAAAAGTATTTCCTAACAGTGTCATCAGAATCCTCTTTGGTCAGGGTTGTTTTTTTGTTCAAGTTCTTGCTTTGCAAATCTAATATAGCTTGGCCTGCTGTAGTCCCTAAGTCCCGCACCAGTCAACCAGTTTCCACCAGAAATAAGTTGGTCCAAAAAGCCCTTATTTCCTAGTTCGTATTGTAACTGCTTATCTAAGCCCTTACCACTAAGCAAACTAACAATAGAACCAGTTACGCTGTAGGTACTGATGTTAGAGAAATAGTTAACACCAGGAATTGAAGAGTCAATCTGGTCGCTGTAGTCACGAATACGAGAACCAGTACCAAGGTTAGTTCCAGTCAACAGCTCCAAAGGCAAACGCATGACAGGGTTAAGCGCACCCATTGAAATTTCTGTCGGGCTACCCGTCAACATGTTTTGAATATCCCAAGGGGCAATACCTGGACTAAATCCGTAATATCGACCACCAGCCTCAAATTGAGGTCCTTGAACTTCCTCTTGGAAAAAGCTGGGGAACAACTGGTCTTGTGGGAACGGGTCAGTAATGCTGTGAGGATTAATTCCAAGAGACTCAGCCAAGCCGTAACTTGCCTTGTTAAACGCAGTAATTCTAGCTGGCGCTGTCATAGTCGCTTCAGCAAAAGCTTGAACAGCTCCACGAGTCCAACCGTAGAACATGAGAAGACGACGGTTAAATTTCATTTCCTCGGGTGACAAGTTCGAGTTGTCTGGGTGATATTTGTTTACTCGTTCTGCCGCAAGTTCTATCATTTCTTGGAAAGATTGAGGATGAACTTCGGTTAAGGCAGAACGAGTCATCTTCTGACCTGCCTGAGCCTGCTCAATGTATTGAATAAAGTGGTGTAGACGCGAGTAGTGGTCACGGTACTGCGAAATACCCATAATGATTTGCTCAAGGTCTCCGCCACGAGTACCAATACCTAGCGAAGCGCCACGAGAGAAGTACTCAATAAACTTGGAGAAACGTCCCGACCTAACACTGTCGCCAAACAAACCTTCAGCTACTACAGGGTCGGTGAGTATTCCATACTCCATAGCAAGCTTGTAAATATCGTCGTGTGTCAAAGACCTAGACCAAGTAGTCATAGAGTTTTTATTGATTAGAATTTCGCCTGGTTTAGGTACAGGCAACGACACGTCTTGACCCAAATTGGCTAGCATCTTAGCAATGTCTTTACCCTCTAATGAGGCCAAATCTTCTGGTCTTGTTATCTTCAATTTCTTAAGCAGCAAGTCGACACCAGGGTAGTCATTTCTAGTAGCCAAAACTTGACGAGCTTTGTTTCCAGCAGACAAGAAGTACTTAGCGCCCTGAGCCAGGTACGTCATAGTTTCGTCACCCCAAAGGTTACGGAAATGATGACCAGGGCGGGGAAGCGTAATGTTGTACTTCCAAGCATCGGCAGCTACGTCAATGTATTCGTGAACAATCTTGCCAAACAAGCCCTCAAACTTAGTGCTCGCAGTAGCTACGTTGTCAATTCTGTGAAGTACGTCGGCAATGTCAGGGTGAAAATAAACTTCTCGCATACCAAACAAATCACCGTAAGTAGTTTTGCCCGACGCACCAATCTTTACCCAGCCCTTCTTAGCAGCCGAACTTGCAAAACCTTCTCGCATAGCTCTGACGATAAAACCATCTACAAATGCTACGTCGGCAGCAACGCGAGAGGCGGCAATCGACAGGTTGCCCATGAAAAGAATTGGGTCCTTAATGTCCCAAGTTTTCCATTGCGCAAAAGCAGCCTCTTGAAGCGTGTCGTATTTACCGGCTTTGACTTCAGCAGCGGCCAAATCAAGGTCAAACAACGAGTTGCCTTTAGTGCTTACAATGTTGTCTGCGTTACGGCCAAGATAGCTAGTAAGAATCTTTTCAATGTGTGCAATTCCGGCACCAGTGCGAAGGAACACGTTACCAAGAATGCTGTCGCCACCCTTAGCTGAAATACCAATGATGTCGCTGATGACACCTTCAATATCTGTTTGAGCCGCCTTTACTACGGCATTCTTTTCATTCTTTACGCCACGACGAAGATTAGCCAAAGCTTTCTGCATAACTTCAGGAGTGTATTCTGGATTATTTGCAATAGCTTTGACAGCATTTAATTTCTGGCCTGTCCAATAAGCCGCAATTTTAGGTACACTGTTGAACATTCGAGCAGCCCAGTTATGCTCCTTGACGTTCATACCCCACGTACGATTAAACCACTTGTTTAGGGGGTCAAGAAGTCTAAGTAAATCAAAGCCAAACGCAACATAAGAAGTCTTTGCCTCTTTCTGCATTTTACTGCTCACATCTAATATGCGATTTTCCAAAGCTTCTTCAAAAAGACCTTCTTCAGGAACATCATTTGGTCGAGCACCAGAGTCGTAAACATCGTCCATGTTTTTCTTAGAAGCTTCCTGCAAAGACTCCGCCTCTTCACGAGCCAAATTTACGCGAGCTTCTTTAGCCTCTTTAAGCCCCTTGCCTTCCTTAACTGCTTTAGCCTGTCGTTTTGTAGCTTTAGCAGACGCCTTAACACCAGCAGGAATAGCTGCTTCAACAAGCTGTTCAGCAATCGCCCGAGCAGTCATAGTGGAGTCAGTAGCGTTAGCAAAATCATCAACCATCTTGTCGGCATTAAGCAGCGTCTCAATAAGTTCCTCAACCATTCCAGGAACTTTATACATGTCAAGAATTTGTGAGCCAGCCGCCTCAACAAGATGAGCCGTTTCCGCTACCGTCCTCTGTAAATACTGTTCTGCGTTTTTACTTGCAACAGCGGCCAACTCATCAGTTGAATCGACAATAGCCTTAGTAAGAATTTGTGCTGCTACTTTGGGGTCAATTTCGCGGAAGTTATATTTCTTCTTGTTTTTGACGTAACGCATTCCGACAGGTAGGAATTTTTCTGCGGGCAAATTAACATAGTGATTAAATTTGGCCCACTTGTCTGTCGAAAGCCAGTTATCAATAGTGGTAGCGCCCGCTTCTTGTCCCTTAGCCCCAGCAACAGTACTGACTTTAGGCATGTTCTTCTCGTGTTTGAGCGAAGAATCTTATAGACACCATCCGCCGAATCACCAGCAATAGACGCTGCAATAGAGTCCATTATTTTAGTCAAAGCTGCGGGGCTGTCGCCATTGAACACAGACCCAAGAAGCCACTCTGAGTTATCCCCAAGATTCTTTTTAAGAATTTCATAGACTTGGCTAAGGCGAAGATGATGCGCATTTCCGTTTAAGTCAAACGCAAAAGGAATTCCGTAATCATCAATTACTTTTTCAAACGTACGCAAAAAGGCAAGCGTAATAGCTTCTTTTTCTTCGGCAAGCTTAACTCCGTATTTTTCGCCCTTCAAAATTTCGGAGACTACTTTGTTAATCATCTTAAACAAAGTCCACTGCTTGTGAGTGTTGTAAACGTGCTCTACTAGGCCATACCCAATACCAAACTCGTTAGCGTTACGTCTTGCTTTTTTATTAGTTGTTGTTTTTTCGTAAGCTTGCTTAACCGTTTTTGCGTCAAAGTTTTCTGTCATAAACTCTTCAAAAACTTTAGCCATTTTAGGAATAAGTTTTTGAGTAGTAGTTTGTGATATTTCTGCAATAACTTCTGGGTTATACCCATTGTCAGCTAGTTCTTGAGCAATGTCATCAACAACGCGAGAATCTTCGCCTACAGCAGCAGCCTTTTCATTGATGTTCTTTTTAGATGCCCTAATAGGAATCTCATCAATTCTCTTAGCGGTTCGACCAAGCCACTGTGCAAGACGAACATCATCACCACTAATACCCAACAAATTAAGAACTTTAGACCGCGGGTTGCTGGCGTTAAGAGTACCAAACTCTTGAATAGCACCAACTTCTTTAAGCATTGCCTGCAAATCATCAACCAACTTAGCAACGTTTTCAGGGCTAGTGCGGCGCAAGTTTGCAAGAAGCTGGCGGCCAAGCAAAGCCTCAGCTCTAGCCAACGACTCTCCCGACAGGTTCTTAATCCTTTCGGCCAAAAGCTTTGCCAACGGAACATCAATACTTTGAACAACAGGTGTTTTCTCCACAATGCCCAAAAGGTTAATGTCTGCTTTTGCTTGGTGGCCTTGAACGTACCTGTTGTAAAAACGTCCCAAATACTGTTTCTTAAGCATGTCTTTTCGCACAATGTCATCAGAAGCCATCTTGTACTGATGAATAAGTTCCCTAACATTGGCAATAGGAAGTGCTTTGCCTTTGTATTTAATTTCACCGGCTTTAATAGGAAGATTTGTTATTGAACTGTTGTCTAAAGCAAGTGCAGTCTCGTCTACCCAATCTTCAAACTTCAAAAGAGGTTTGTTATAGACAACGTTCTGTGGTCGTTCCATGTTCTTAAGGTCTCTTTTTGCGCCCTTAACCCAAGTCGTAAGAAGACTGTTCAGCTCCGTGCGGTAACTATCTGTCTTGAAAAGTTTGTTTTCATTTTGAATAGTTTTAGAATCAATCTTTTTAGCAAGAGTGTCCAAAACAGCTTCGTTGACTGAAGTGCCTTTTTCTTCAGCCTTAGCAACAGCCTTCTGCAAATCATCACTAACTTGTGCCAAAGGAAAGTTGTCTGCCACGGGAGTCATCTCGTCGACAGTTGCACGAACAGTGTCGTTATTCTTTTGGGTAACGTCAAGAACTTCGTCAAGAGCCCCACGCCCAGCAACAAAGGCGGTTTTAGTTTTAGTTCCTGCTTTAAGGGCAGAAGCAACTCGTTCAGCAGCTTTACGGCTTACCCCAACAGCCCTAGCAGTTTCTTCAACAGTTTTTAGGCCAGCAGCTGCACCCTTGCCGGTCATTGCGGCAAGCTTAGCTACCTTCAATGGAGGCAAAAGCCACAACGGGTCAAGTATCAACTCGGAAGCAAAACCGACAACCCCTTTTTCGACAGGGTTTACGTTGTTTTCAACATCCACATAGTCGGGGTTATTTAAATTAGCCGCGTCTTTACGCTTCTCAATAATCTCCGACCACTGAGTTTTATTAGATGGGTCATCAGAGAAGAAACCAGTAAATGGTGCGGCAAGAACAGCTCCTACGGCCTCAAGACGCTGCTTAGACGCTTCTTCGCCTTTGCCCTGAACTTCTAGCTTCTTAGCTTCATCAAACGCAACATAAGCATCTATTGCCTTATCGACAGGGTTAGAAATAATCCGTGTCGGACGCATAAAAATGTCTGTTGCGCGGTCCCAAAACCCAAGCTTTTCTCCCCTATCCCAAAAACTTTGTTTTGGTGGCTCAGTCGGGGCCCCAACCATTGGAGTAAAAAGCTGCGTGTTTGCCGCAACACTTTGACCAGAAAGAGCGTCTACAACATACTTGCTAAATAGAGGTTTCTGGCTAGGTGTTGGTATGTTTTTGTCAGCCATACCTATACCTTACCCGTAAATTGTGCCAATCAAAGAATTATAGGCTTCTTGGATAGTAGCCGCGTCAGGCCATTTGCCAGTTGTTTCGGAAATGCTACGGGCTATGTCAAGAGCCAAATCTGCTTTTGCTTGTTGAGCGTTTGCAACACGTTGAGCGTCGCCAGACATAATGTCAGCCTCAATTTGAGCGGCTTTCAACTGCTGGTCATAAGTAGGACCAGTGTCGACACCGAGCATGCTAGCTTCGTAAAGTTGCTTAGCCAAAGCCGGAGCCTGAAGCTGTGCGTTATAGCGCTGCTGTTCCTGCTGGAACACGTTTTGAGCAAGCATCTGGTTCAAGTTAGCAAGCTGGTCAGCCTGCCACTCACCACCACGCTGCTGATAAACGTTAGCCATCTCACCGACACGTCCGGCACTAGCAGCGCCCTTAGTAACCAAGTTTCCAAGACCAGCAGCCCTACCCTTTGCAAGGTCACTTACCGCAGCACCCTCAGCACGAATATCAGACGGAGCACCCTTAGCAAAAGCTTCCTGAATACCGAGACGTTCAGCCTCGCCACCACGAGCCTTAGATGCTTGTTGGTATGCACCGGCAACATCGGCCTGCGCTTGCCGATAAATGTTATCTAACTCACTGCCACTGTCGCTGTAAATGTCTTTAACTCGACCCACATTAGCATCAGTTTCTTTAGCAAGTTCCTTATACATAGCTGCGGCACGAGCGTTAGTGCGGGCAATTTCGTCGGCAAGACGGTTACGATACTCTTCATAGTTTGGTCCAGCACCAAGAAGAGCGTTGGCCTGAGCCATCCAATCAGTAACTGACTGCGGAGTCTGCAAAGCGTTTGTTACAGCTTCTGTAGGACTATTCTCTCCCATGTATAAACGACGTTCAGCTACGTCACCAGTGTTCATAGCCAAAGCAGCATCACGAGCAAGCTGCTGATTTCTAGCTTGTTCTTCTAGTGCTTTTCTTGTCCACTCTTCCATGCTGAAAGGGTTAACAATGTTCCAGTCAAAAGGAACAGGCGAAGAAGGCAGACCAGAAATACCGGACCCAGTACTTGACCAAGCTGGGGCAGGCGAGCTCGTATAAATACTTGGAGGAATATCCGAAGAATTTATGTCAATCTTTCTATCATCCTGCTTAGGTTGGTTGTAAGAACCACCTTTAGCAGGGGCAATACTAACCCTGTTTTGACCAGGACCGGCCATGTCAGACCTCCTTAGCCCAAGGCTCGCTGAA
>Ga0070749_10003189_pt1 | contig 10961 bp, 5 predicted proteins | sample VirMetDEL_Nov_18_FD_75180 | JGI IMG/M metagenome (GOLD analysis project Ga0070749, IMG submission 75180) | Aqueous microbial communities from the Delaware River and Bay under freshwater to marine salinity gradient to study organic matter... | ecosystem: Environmental > Aquatic > Marine > Coastal...
AATGGTATTGGTGTACATAGACAAGGTGATCATTGGGTAACACATTGTTGTGGTCCTTCTTGTCATGACGGTAGTTTACAAACAGGTTCATCTTCAGTGTATGTCAACGGTATACCTGCAGCAAGGATAGGAGATCCAATTAGTTGTGGATCTATTTCAGCTCAAGGCTCTCCTTCTGTATTTTTCGGTTAAAACGGTTATAAATAATAGTATGGCACGAAATACAAGAACATTTTCAGACTTTGATTTAAATTTTTTTGCTCATCCAGCAACAAAAGATATTGCTATGAAATATGATGAGGAGGCAATCAAAGCATCCATAAGAAATTTAGTGTTAACACAACACTATGAAAGACCATTTCACTCTGAAATAGGGTCACAGATAAATGGATTATTGTTTGAGCCATATACACCAATGTTAAAATCATTATTGCAAAGAGCAATTAAAGATACAATACTTAACTTTGAACCAAGAGTAATATTAAATGAGGTATATGTAAATTTACTACCAGATAGCAATTCAGTTAAGGTTAACATTTACTTTACAATAATAAATACTACAAGACCTATACAATTAGATCTAATATTAGAGAGAACTCGATAATGGCACACAAAACAAATAGAAAGATTTCAACAACTGAGTTGGATTTTGATGCAATTAAGTCAAATCTTAAAACATATTTGCAAGGTCAAACACAATTTAGTGATTACGACTTTGAAGGTTCCAGCCTTTCTGTTTTATTAGACATTCTTGCATACAATACCCATTACAACGCTCTATATACTAACTTAGCAGTCAATGAATCATTTTTAGATTCTGCTAGCAAGCGATCAAGCATCGTTTCTCGAGCTAAAGAAATTGGGTACATTCCACACTCTGCAACTAGTGCCACAGCAAAAGTGAATATTGTTGTTTCAAATACATCATCAACACCTGCTACATTAACAATCCCGGTATATCAACCATTCCAGGCAACGGTTGATGGTACAACATATAATTTTTATAATACATCTGACGAAGTGGCTACACTAGATGGATCAACATATACATTTACAAATGTTGAAATTAAGGAAGGTACACCATTACAATTTAAATATGAGGCATCCGACAATACAAGATATTTTATTCCTAATAATAATGTTGATTTAAGCACTGTTAAAGTTCGAGTTCAAGAAAATGCATCTAGTACAACATTTGAAACATTTGTACGTGATGAAGATATATTGGAATTAGATGGTGAATCAAAAGTATTTTTTGTAAAAGAAATTGATAATCAATTATATGAATTGGAATTTGGCAATGATATTGTTGGTAAAGGTATTGCAAATGGTAATATAGTTACAATTGATTACATGACTACAAATAAAGATGAAGCAAATGGAGCAAGATTATTTTCATATAATGGAGCAACATTATTAGGAGGAACCTTAGCTGTATCAACAGTATTATCAGCTTCAGGTGGCAGTGATATTGAAGATATAGAATCAATTAGATATAATGCACCAAGATATTATACATCTCAAAATAGAGCAGTTACTGTTGAAGATTATAAAACAATCATTTATAAATCATTCTCAGAAGCACAATCAATTAATGTATGGGGTGGTGAAGATAATATACCACCACAATATGGTAAAGTATTCATTGCAATTAAACCAAAATCAACAGATGTACTTACAGCATCACAAAAAGATGTACTTATTAATGAAATTTTAAAAAATAAAAATGTTGTTTCAATCACACCTGAACTTGTAGATCCAACATATATTAATTTAGAAGTAACATCAACAGTTTATTATAATCCAAATTTAACAACTAGATCTTTATCAGATATTAAAGCACTTATTATTACTGAAATTAATGATTATAATGATGATCATTTAGAATCATATGATGGCATATTTAAACATTCTAATTTATCTAGACTTATTGATACAGCAGAAGATTCTATATTAAGTAATATTACAACAATTAAATTACATAGAGAAGTTGAAGTTAATTATAATACTAATGTTACATATGAAATTAATTTAGGTAATCCAATTTATCATTCTGGTGTACCAGAACAATCAATTTCATCACATGGTTTTTATATTGCAGGTAATTCAAATATTATGTATTTAGAAGATTTACCAGATTCAGATGCAAATACAGGTGTATTAAGAATGTATTATATTAATAATGATGTAAAAACATATGTTAGAACATTTGGTACAATTAATTATGATACAGGAAGTATTACAATGAATGAATTACAAATCTCAGGTTTGGATTTAACTGATAGTCCTGTATTTGAATTAATTGTTAAACCTCAATCAAATGATGTTGTATCAATAAGAAATCAATTGGTGCAAATACCACCTGAAAATGTTATTGTAAATGTAATTGCAGATAAAGTTGCAATGGGTGATCAGGCAGGTAATTCTAATTATATCTTTACATCAAGTAGAAATTAATAGATGACGATTAATTTAAAAAATATAGTTTCAAAGCAGGTACCAGAATTTGTTAAATCGAATTATCCTGCATTTGTAGAATTTTTAAAAGCATATTATGAATATATGCAAGAAAATTATTCTTCAAGAAACTTAGAAGAATTAAGAGATATTGATGATACATTAGATGAATTTGTAGAATATTTTAGAAGAGAATTAAATATATTTGGTGGTAATGAATGGCCTTATATTGATGAAAGGTTATTTTTAAGAAAGATAAAACCTCTTTTAAGAGCAAAAGGCACTGAAGCATCATATAAATTTTTATTTAAAATTCTATATAATAAAGTTGCTGATATATCATATCCATGGGATTCAGTACTAAAAGCATCTGATGGTAGATGGAACCAAGATATGTCATTATTTGTTGATGTAGCTACAGGTTCTGCATCAAATCTTGTTGGTAATCGAATTAAGATTGCTGATGATAATATAAATATTACAGTATTTGTTACACGTGTTAGATTTATAAGAGATAATATTTACGAAGTTTTTATTGATAAAAATTATTTCGGTGATATTCAAACATATACTACTATTGAATTTGAAGATTTTACTGGTACAATTATACCTACAACAGTAAAAGCAACAATTATACAACCTGGCGAAGGATTTAGTATTGGCGAACTTATTACTGGTGTTACAATATCAGGTGGCCAGGAAATTACACAATTATTAAAAGTAACAAGGGTAGATAGTAATGGTGGTATTACAGGAGTACAAAATATTTCATTTGGTGCAGGTTATGAAAGTAGTTTCTTTTTACTTAAATCAAAATCATTTATAGATGCCACTGGTTCAACTGTAACAATTGATTTAGATACTACTAGACAATATTCTATTCCTGATGATACATATATTGATCAATATAATGAATATGGATATGCACTTGATCCTAACTATGTTTCTACAGGATATGGTGCCTCTACATATGTAGGTACTATTTTACAACAATGGTATGAAGAAACAAATCTAGGTGAAAACGAAACAACAAATTTTGCATTAATTAAATTTGATATTGGTGCTGTTGCCAAATATCAAGGATATTATTCAACAAATGATGGATTCTTAGATGATACAATATTTTTACAAGATAGTTATTTCTATCAAAAATATTCTTATTTAATTACAGTAGATGAAAGATTAGAAAATTATAAAACATTAGCAAAATCATATCTTCATCCATCTGGATCTAAATTATTTGGTGAATATCAAATCCAAAATAATTTTATAGCAGAAATTGAAGGAAGTATTGACCTAGGTGAATGGCAATCACAAGCAACATTTACTACAATAAATACTATATTCAATCCACAAACAGTATTAGTACAAGATACTGGAGGTACAATTAGAATTGAACCATATGATGCAGAAACATATTTTGAAATACCTGAACAAATTTATACAGAAGGAACTTCAGAATTCTATAACCCACCATTAGTTGTAGATATGTATGGAGATGCAAGAAATATTTTAACTGATTCAGTAACATTGACGGATGAAATTACTGATATCACATTAACACCTTAAGGAGCAAAAATGGTAAAAGATAATATAAAATTGACAGGTAAATTGTCAATTAAAAAATATAATAAGGATGGTGTCTTGGTGGAAACCAAAGAAGTTCCAAACCTTGTTGTAACGGCAGGAAAGGAATTCATTGCCTCTCGAATTGCATCAAATACAGCCTCACCAATGGGGTATATGGCAATTGGTGATGATAATTCAGCAACAGGATTAGGACAAACATCTTTAACAAACGAACTAGCTAGAGTTGCAGCAACACCAAATGAAAGTGGTGCAATTATTACATTTGATGCAACATTTGGCCCAGCCGTTGGTACCGGTGCATTAGTTGAAGGTGGTATTTTTAATACAGATTCAACTAATGTATATTCATTTGATGGTGATTTAGATGTTGATGACACAAGTGATCAAATTACAATAACCTCTCATGGATTTACAGCAGGTGATCAAGTAACTTATACAGATGGTGGTGCTACTGCAATTACAGGTTTATCTGATGAAGGCGTTTATTATGTTATTGTTATTGATGTAAATACGATTCAATTAGCTTCATCATATAATAATGCAATTGCAACAACACCAGTACAGATTAATATTACAGGTACCAGTGGTACAACACATAAATTAAATTATGGTACAATGTTATGTAGAACAACATTCCCAGTTATTAATAAAAGTGCTGCTGAAACAGTAGCAATTTCTTGGGCAGTTACAGTAGGATAATTAGATGGCTTCATCATACTCAATATTTAAAGCAAAATTTAAGAAGACAATTGCAGATGCAATTTATCAAGAGATAACATCAAAAACGGCTCGTTACTATCATTGGTTTGGTAAAGAAAATTCATGGCAAGATTTTTTATCTCCATTTATTCCTGCCAATCCAAATGAAGATGCTCCTGGCGCGCCTTCTGATAACTTTAGATATGATCTTCACGTTCGTAGAGATATTCTTACAGCAAAAGCAATTAAACCGTCAGATGTTTCATATGTTGTAAGAAGAATTGATTGGGAATTAAATACAGTTTATGATGATTATGATGACGCATATGATACTACTGACGGTTATGGATTTGGTCCTGCATATTCTGGTGCTACTAGATTAGAAGATTCAAATTTTTATGTTCTTACTACACAATATAATGTTTATAAATGTATTTGGAATAATAATAATTCACCTTCAACTGTAATGCCTGTGGGTACTACAGCTGATATTATTGAAACTTCCGATGGGTATAAATGGAAGTTTATGTATACTATACCTATAGCATTAAGAAATAGATTTTTATCACCTGAATATATGCCTGTATCTAATGCACTTAAAACACAATTTTATAGTGCTGGCGAAATTACAAGTATTGCTATTGAAGATGGTGGTTCTGGTTATGATGCTGCTACAACAACCGCTGTGATTACAGGTGATGGTTATAAAGAAGAAAATCCATACACAATTGATGATGTACAAATTACAGATGGTGGCGAAGGATATACTGTTACACCTACATTAACTGTATCTGATCCTATACCAAATGCAATTACATTTATATCTGAAGCTGAAGTTAACCCCGGTTCATACTTAAAACATGTTGATCCGTCAACACTTGATGAAAATTTTTATTTAGTAGTTTCTGGAACTCAAGTAGGTACAATTGGACCAACACACCAAGCTGGTACATTAACAAATGGTTCGTGTCAATTAAAATTTGTAGCTACAACTGCTAAATTTTCTGCATCACTTACTGGTGATACAATTACAAATGTTACTATTGATGATGTTGGATTTGGATATTTAGCACAACCAACTGTAACAACAACACCACCTAAGACTAAAGATGCAGATTGGGTAGCAAATGTTACTGCCACCTTAAATAATATTATTTTTCACAATGGAAATTATTATGAAGTAACAGTTGCTGGTACATTTGGTGGAACCGCTCCAACTCATACATCCGGCGCTGCAACTAATGGTAGTGCTGAATTAACATATTTAGCAAAAGATCCAGATATCTTACCTATTATTGTAAAAACAGATGCTGAAATTTCATTAGTTATTTCTCCAGGTATTGATTCAGTATTTAAAGTTATTATTTCAAACCCAGTTCCAAAATATACAGAAACACCTACAGTAACATTTAGTGCTTCTCCTGGAACTACTGCAACAGGTATTGCAAGTATTTTAAATGGTAATGTAAATCTTATTACATTAACTGGTCCAGGTGATAGTTATACAGTTGCACCAACCGTAACAATTGGTGCTCCGGTAAAAACATTTAATGCATTAAATAATGTAGCAGCAAATACAATTACATATGCAAATCATTTATTATTAACTGGTGATGCAGTTGTATATAGTAATGGTGGAGGAACAGATATTGGTGGATTAACAGATACAACCACATATTATATTATTAAAGTAGATGATAATTCATTTAAACTTGCTGCATCATTAGGGGATGCCGAATCATATACACCCATTACTCTCACCCCTGGATTAAATGAACCACATACACTAACATTAACTGCTGGAGCAACTGCAATTGCAACATTAGGTACTGGTGGAGAAATTGTAGGTTATACAATTGTAAATGCCGGTTATGGATATACAAATGCAAATATTCAAGTTGTTGATACCACAGGCAATGGTGCTGGAGCAATATTAGTTGTTGATTTTGCACAAGGTAATATTGATACACTTCAAGCAAATGTAGAATTACTTGCTGTGCCTGGTGCAATTTATACAATCAAAATGGTTGCTGGTGGATCAAATTATTCTGCCGCAACAGTAGAAATTATTGGTGATGGTACTGGAGCAACAGCAACTGCAATTGTTGATGCTGGACAAGTAACACATATTGAAATTACAAATCCCGGGCGAGATTATACATGGACTGATATTATAATTACAGGTAATACTGGTGCTGAAGGTGCTGTTGCTAGAGCAATTATGACACCATTGGGTGGACACGGTTTTAATGCAATCGATGAACTTAATGCTAACGCAATTGTATTCTATACATCTATTTCTAGAGATAGAAACCAAGGTTTAGAAATTAATAACGACTATCGTAAAGTTGGTTTAATTCGTAATTTAAAACAATTTGGTAGTAACAGAAAATTTACAGAAGATATTGGTTCAGGTTGTGTACTTATTACAGGAAACTTTGATTCATCTAAACTTGAACCAGATATGTTATTAATTAAAGATGGATATAAAAAATATCGTATTGTTGAATATACAGATACACAGATATTATTATCTGTATTTAATAACTTTACAATTGATGTTGGTGATATATTAACAACAGATCCAACTAACGCAGGCAGAGTTGAAAATCCAGTTTTACCTGTTTCAAATATTACAGTTGATACTGTTTCAGAAAGAACTATTGATCCATTTTCTGGTGAATTTTTATTCTTTAGTGTACGCGAAGCATATTCACCAACACCGGATCAAATTATTACAGTTAGAACAATTGTAGAAATTTAATATAAATAATATAAACATTAAAAGAGTATAACTATGGCAATCAATTTTAATACAAATCCTTACTATGATGATTTTGATGAAACCAAAAAATTTCATAGAATTCTTTTTAGACCAGGTTACGCTGTTCAAGCACGAGAACTTACTCAGTTACAAACACAATTACAAGACCAACTTAAAAAATTTGGTAATCATGTTTTTGTAAATGGTTCTATAGTTCTTGATGGTGGTAAAATTTGGGAAAATGATGTAATATCAATTAAAATCGAATCATCATTTTCAGGCCAATCTGTTAGTGTAAATAATTTTTTAAATAAAACAATTATAGGCCAAACATCTAACGCTAAAGCAACTGTAAAAGCTGTTGCAGTATTAACAGAAACAAATCCAAATACTCTTATTGTTAAAATTGATGCTGGTGATACATTCCAAGCTGGTGAAACAATTCAAACTTCAGATGCAGCTTTTTCCGCTATAGTAGGTTCAACAACACCAATTAATAAAGCAATGTTATATTCAATTGATTCAGGTATTTATTATGTTGATGGTAACTTTGTATATACAAATGCTCAAACAATTATTGTTGACAAATATTCAAATACATCTTCAAAGGTTATAGGATTTATTGTCTCAGAAAGTACAGTTGATTCTGACAAAGATTCATCATTATTGGATAAGGCTCAAGGCACCCCAAATTATGCTGCACCAGGTGCTGATCGTTGGAAAGTTGATTTACAACTTACGGTAAAAGATATTGGTGATACTTTAGAAGATTTTATTGAAATTGGAAGAATTGTTGACGGTGAATTAGTTGTTAATCAAACAAGAACAATTTATTCAGAATTAGGTAAAGAATTAGCAAGAAGAACTTTTGATGAATCTGGTGATTATACAGTTAAGAAATGGCCTATTCAATTATTAGACCACCAGGGTGATCCGGTTGATCAAGATAAATTTACTGCAGGGTTAGATCGAGGTAAAGGTTATATTAAAGGTTATGAATTTGAAACAATTAGTCAACAATTTGTTGAATTAAATAGAGCACGAGATGAAGAACAAGCAGTAAGTTTAGATATTACCACATTATATGGTAATTATGTTTATGTTAATACATTATTGGGTGAATGGAATACAACAACATTAAATTCAACTACAGCATATGAACCTGTTAATTTATATGATGGAGGTACCCCAATAGGTACAGCAAATGTTCGTCATATTCAATGGCATTCAGGCACACCAAGTTCTGGAGCCGGTGTAGTATATAAAGTATATCTATTTAATATTCAATTTACATCAGGATCTTTTGCAGATGTAACACAAATTGGAACAGGATCAATTAGTTGTCAAATTGATGCATTAAGTAAAATTGGTGGTACAGGTAATACATTTGTATCTGGTACAGATAGTCCAGGTCTTGTATTTAATTTTCCAAATGAATATATTAAAACAGTTAGAGATGAATTTCTTACCTCTGTTTCAGAATATCAAGCACAAAGAGAATTTACACTTACATTTGTAGGTGGTACAGCATCTATTGCATCTGGTGGTGGTAGTGAAAGATTTATAGGTATAGGTTCAATATCTGATCTGCTTAAATCTACACATTATCATGTTGTATTTACAAATATTACAAATGCTGGCGCAACAGGATATAGTAATGGTGAAATTGGAGATTTTGATTCATCAAATACTAGAACAATTACAGTAGGTACTGATATTGTTGGTTCACCACAAACATTAAATTTTAATATTAATGATGGTGCTTTTGCAGGAACAGCAAAATTAATAGCAACAGTTAATTTAAATGCTCAAACAGAAAAAACTAAATCATTATCTAATTATACATATAAAATTATTTCTTCACCAAATACTACATCAGGTAATTTAGATTCATTAGAAGTATCTGATATCTATGGTGATGTTGTTGTTTATAATACATCTACTACAAATCCAACAGCACAAGTATCTGCTAATTTTGATGTTAATACTGGTGCTATTACCAATTGGGGTGCAGTACCAAATACAGATGTAACAGATGATTATACATTGGATGATGGTCAACGATTAGAATTCTATGATCATGGTGGTATTAAACTAACTGGTACTGCTCCAGGCGGTACTGATTATTTAGTTGTTGTTTATAGACATTTCACACATTCAGGTAATGGTTTCTTCTCAGTTGATTCATATGCATCAATTAATTATGAAGATATTCCAGTTTTTAATGATCTTACTAGTGGTGCAACTATTAATCTAAGAGATGCAATTGATTTTAGACCAATTAGAGAAGCAAGTGCTACTACATTTGATGGTGGATTTATTCCAGATCCAGATGGTACATTTAATACGGACTATCAATACTATTTAGCTAGAATTGATAAAATTATTGCAACAAGTGATAGAGAGTTTATTGTCAAAGAAGGTGTTCCTGCAATTTATCCAAAAGTTCCTACTGATGTTACAAATGGCATGACATTATATATTTTATTAATCCCACCATATACAGCAAATGTAAGAGATATTTCTGTTAAGTATATGGATAATAAACGATATACAATGCGTGATATTGGTAAATTAGAAAAACGAATTAATAATCTAGAATATTATACACAGCTATCATTATTAGAAAAACAAGCAAAAGATACAGCAATTTCAGATGCTTCTAATTTAGAAAAATTTAAAAATGGATTTGTTGTTGATCCATTTACTTCGGCAGATATATTTACTGCTGTTGCACCAGAATTATGGGCACAAAGAAGATGGGGTTGGTGGAATTCCTGGTTTAATGGTTCAAACAATTGGAATCTAGCGGCAGAAAATTATAATGAAAATTCTATTGCAAATGCTGCTAATCCAGATTTTGCTGCTGCAATTGATCCAATTAATGCGGAATTAAGAGCACCATTTTCTACAGAATTCTATTATTTTGATACAGGCACATTAACATCAACTGTTAAAAAAGGTGACAATGTTATATTACAATATACAGAAACTAATGTTATTGAACAATTATTAGCATCTGGTTATATTAATATTAACCCATTTAATGTATTTAGATTCTTAGGTATAGTTAGATTAGAACCATCATTTGATCAATGGGTAGATACAGTAAATTTACCTGCGGTTAATCGTGTTGTTGATATACAATTACCAGATGGCCCTGATCAAATTGTTCAAACATTTATAGGTCAGGGTCGCGTTGCAAGAGTTATAAGTACAAGGACAATAGTTGAAAATAATGTTATTTCAGAAACTACGGCTAATCTTGGAGCAACTGTTGTTGATATTCAATTTGTGCCATTTATGAGATCAAATAGTGTTCTTGCTATAGGTACGCAATTTAAACCTAGTTCCAGACTATATGGATTTATGGAAAATACATCAATTGATGCATATTTAAAACCACTTACATTAGTTGAAGTACAAAATCATACAGGTAGTTTATTTAATG
>Ga0070749_10003193_pt1 | contig 10956 bp, 18 predicted proteins | sample VirMetDEL_Nov_18_FD_75180 | JGI IMG/M metagenome (GOLD analysis project Ga0070749, IMG submission 75180) | Aqueous microbial communities from the Delaware River and Bay under freshwater to marine salinity gradient to study organic matter... | ecosystem: Environmental > Aquatic > Marine >...
AGTTAAGCCAGTATCGCCGCTACCTTCAATTACTGCATCATTTAGGCCATTTAAAGAAGTGGCTCCAATACTTCCTTTAGAAACTACAAACCTCTCACCAGTATTAAAAGTTGTCACCCCAATCCCAACGTTGCCAGTGGAGTCAATACGCATTCTTTCTGAACCACTTGTGCCAAAAGTTAAAGGTCTTGCTCCATTTAAAAAGTTAGTGCTTCCATTATCTTCAAAATATCCTGTTCCTGATGAGATTGTACCTCTTAAGTTACCAACTTCTAAGTGCGGTCCGTGAGTAACTGAAGAAGGTACAACACCAATCCCAACGTCGCCGCTTTCAGTAATTCTAAATCTTTCTTGATTACTTCCATCTACACCATCTGATAATGATATGAAAAAATCTGAACCAAAATTAGCGCCAACTCTGTTAGCTCCTAAAACAACATCGCAAGATTCAGAATCTGAGTTTGACAACTTTATAGCTGCCGTTGTTCCACCAGCGTTTGTTGAGTTTACAAAATCAGCTATGATACCATCTGTTGGAGAAGCCACCACAACTTCTAAGCTAACATCAGGACTAGTCGTCCCAATCCCAACGTAGCCAGTGGCGTCAATACGCATTCTTTCATCAAGGTCTGTTGAGAAGGTATGATACTTAGCATTATGAGCTATATAGTTCCAAGTATTATTATCATTACCTATTGCTAAAATTTGTGTCTTATCTCCTGTAGGTCTTATATAAGCCTGGGTTCTGTTTGTAACAATCCCATAACCACGCATCTCTGTGTAGGTTGAGTCGCTGTGGAAAACTCTTGCATTAGCATCAAAACTACCATCACCAACCTGTAATTTAGCTCCAGGACTAGTCGTTCCGATCCCGACGTCGCCTGTTCCTGAGATAAACATTTTAGTAGATGCAGTGATAGTTGTTCCAGCCGTACCGCCTGTTGCTGTCTCAAAATGTATTGTACCATCTGGGCGGGTTTGAATAGCAGAGTATGCTGTAGACGTTGAGTTGAGCAGTCTTAAAGCTGCTCCGTAGTAATATCCTCCTGCTGATAAGATTCCGTATCCATTTATATTTGAAATATATGCATCATTACTGTCTTCGGCAAGCAAAATATGATAGTTCAAACCTCCATAAGAGTAATTTACGTCACCAATATGAACCCTTCCAGTGACGTCCAGTTTAGCCCCAGGGCTAGTCGTTCCGATACCTACGTTGCCGCTTGAGTCTATACGCATTCTTTCATTAATACCATAAGGGTCATTGGATGCGGCAGCGCTTGTTGTATGAAATAACAAATGGGCACCTTCATTATCTCCATCTCCTCTTGCGTCAATTGCGGCCACTGTATGATCATCAGATGCTGTCCATTGTAACGCTCCATAAGATCCACTAGTATTGGCATTTGTTCTTTGCAATGTTACAATCGCAGTAGCACTTGCTCCAGCAATGTGCAATAATTGAGTAGGGCTAGTCGTTCCAATCCCGACGTCGCCGCTAGAGTTGATAACAACTTTAGGTGCAGATAAATTATCATTAGCGTTGTCAAATGCAAAATAAGTCTGTGATGCTGGGATACCTACTCTCCAAGCAGCCGATCCTGCACTTTCAAATTTTTGGTTTACTAGCCCTGATGATCCTGTTGTAATATGCAACCTTGCATCAACACTTGTTTCTCCAATCCCCATACGTCCATTGCTCTCGTCTAAGTGGACAACTGTAGATTCTGTAGTATATGTAGGTGACCCAACCCATATCTTACCCGTTGTAAGGTTAGGTACGTCATTAGTACGCATGATGGTTGATACCGCAAGAGAACCAGCATTAGCTGAATTAACTCTGCCAACCTTACCAACGTTCTGAATTAAATTAGCAGCACCTGTGGGTTTTGTTCTTGTAAGACCACCACCTGCCTTTACATAAACAGTATTGTTTGACGAAGGTGTTCCGTCTCCTGTGGATAATGGGTCTGTTGTTATGTTTTTAAGCACGCCAGAGACAATAACAAACCCTTCGGCATTAATTGCTAAATCAGTTTCAGCTAGACCAACAGCTGGCATTTTAGCAGAATCACTGGAATCGGCTTTTGCAATTTGTATAATATAAGACGTACCTACAGTTCCAGTGATATATACAGGGTCTCCTTTAGATATAGCGACCCCAGAAGTATTTTTACAGGCAATATGTACTTGTTCAGATTCACCAACAGATAATACAGATGGATCTACAAAGGTTAAGTTACCAGCACCATCTGTTTGTATTATTTGATCAGCACTTCCGTCCGACGACGGTAACGTATAACTATCATTGATAGTTATATTATTTAAGAATCGATTTGCCATGCACTAAAAGAGTTTATGCAAAGATAAGAAATTATCCTATCTTAGTAATCAGTACACGGATACTGTTTGTTGGGGTGCTAGCAAATGTAATATCTACCGCTGATGTCGTAGTTCTCTCAACATCCGCATAAACAGTTTCATAAGTAGTTACATCATATAATTGAACCATAACATCTCTAGATCCAAGACTGTGCGTCACAGTTGCCGTGTCAGTTATTGTTGTAGCGTATTCACGTCCTGTAACAACAGAAGTTACGCTACTTGTAATGTCAGCAGACCCAATAGCCGTGACGTGACCGTAGGTGTCTACCGTAAGGTCTTGGATGACCGTAAGTCCAGAGTTGTTTACAGAGCTAGCTGACGATGTGTCTGCGTGGCTGTAGGTGATCGTGTCGTCTCCTCCAATAGCTACACTTAATCCTCCGCCTTGAGCGAATGTGACAGTCCCCCCGTCGGCAACCTCCTGGCTTGTTCCTCCAACCTGAACATTAAAGTTAAAGTTGTCGTACTCAGAAGAGATCGGGATGTTGTAGTACGTAGAACCATCATTAGTGAACTGCCAACGATCTGTACTCTCGTTCCACTTAACAGCCACATCAGTAGTCCCTCTTTCAACCTTTAAGAATGCGTCAAGAACAGGTGTTGTTTGACCCGAATTAAGTGTGACATACTGATCTTGAACCAGTAATTCAGATGTGGTAAATGAGTTTAGGCTACCAGTCACATTGATATCTCCTCCAACTGTAAGATCGTTCGCAATCGTTACGTCGTCAGGGAGTCCGATTGTAATAACATCAGCCGCCGACTCAACAGTTATTTCTGAAGTAGTTCCTGAAATCGTAACAAAATCAGTTCCACTTCCGCTGCCGCCAGCTGTTAATACAATGTCAGCCGTGTTTGACGGCCCATCAACAGAGCTAATGCTATATGTTGTATCGGTATTATCTGAAGCAGGAAAGCTTACTGTCTTTACATTTATAGCTGTAACGTGACCTTCAGAAGACGATGTAATAGAATCTACTACTGTAAATGTATCGCCATGAGTGTTGCCGCTATCCGTTGATGTTGTATCTGTCCTAGATACGGTATCGTGGTCTACCGAAAGTCTGTTTAATGTAGTATTATAAGACGTAGACACAACATTACCACCATAGATTGTAACAGTATCCCCAGACGAAATTGACTCAGACCCTGTTTGAGCAGCAATAATCCATGAATATGTTCCAGGAATGGCAGATACTTCAGCCCATGTGTTGTTCTTGGTCAAGTATCTCTCACCAGCTCCAGCTGTCCCATCTATTGCGGATATGTCTAATGTTAATATAGGCTTTACCGTAGTGCCAGCAGTGGAAACATCAATGTAAGTTCCGTTGCTAAATGAATACTCCTTCAAACTTACCCACAGATCAGTACCATTTGAATAGTACTTAGCTAGATTGTCGCTGGTATTAAAATACACCTGACCTGCTGCATTGTTTGGTGCAGATCCAGTGTTGTGGAGTTTAACATTCTGTACCTCGTTATTATTTAAGGTAATGTTATTTAAAAACGGTATAGCCATATTACTAGTTCATATACGCCTTCCCTGACTCTGCGCCACTGAAGGTGATTGTTAAATTGTTTTCATCTACATAGGTCACATCCCCATATCCTTTTTGCCCTGTAGAAAGAACAACTGTAACCGACGGATATTTGTTAAGGTTATGACTTACACTCCATGTAACACTAGCAACACTTTGCGTATGAGCGTAATGTTTGTCAGTGTCAGACGGAGCATCAAACTGGAGCAAAGATACAAAATAATATTCATCCTCCTCTATAGAGCCACTGCCGCTTATGTACGTTAAGGACGTGTCATAGAAGTCTGGCTCGGTAAGGTTTTGATCGTAAGATGTTATCTTGTAAAATGCAAATACATTTGGATCGTCAGACTTACTGATAATTATAATGTTGCCATCTAAAACATCCATAAAATCGACAACATACTTGCCATTGGATGTGTTTTTATGGAACATCAATTGACTTATAGAAGAGAACGATACGGTTGGTCCTACCTCTGTGTTAAAAGAAAAGCTGCCTGAAGATCTAGAATCCCCAACAGCAACAGTGTCGTACTTAAACTTTAATGAATTAGAAAGGTCAATGCCAGATACTAAGTTAAAATAATCAGCTATTCCAGATACAGTAAAGTTTTTAGTCCTGTTAGAGGAATTTGCATCCGAACCTATCCACTTATCATTTCCAGATATATTGGTATCTATAGGATATATCTTAATCTTTGTCATTCTATGTCTAACTTAATAGTTAAAAAAACTAAATATAAAGTAACAGTTGTGTATTCATATATCTCATCTGGACGTATAATTTCCCAGCCAAGGGCCATTCTATCATGCGGCCAATGAAACGATATTTCTAACTCCCAGTCCATCATTTGCCTTGCCCTCTATATTTTTTCTTATAAGCAACCTGGCTTTTACTAGCGTTTTTAGAGTGTACCCCTGGCCTTCTGACTTTAGGCTTTATAACGTACTTGGTGACTACTACTTTTGCCATTTTGTTTTATTTATTTTCTCCCATCCACGACTACCAAAATACGCTGCATACACTGTAACAAGTAAGTACTTAAGAAGGTCTATGAACTCGTTCTTTACAACAAACTTATTCTCTGTACTGTCTAAAATAACAAATAATGTCATCATAACAATAAGGAATATAAGAGTCATCGGCCTTGTGTTTTTACTAAGCCATGAATCCGACGTAAGGTCAGCGGACCAACGGTCTGTAACTCCCTGCATCTCGCTCATATCCATTTCAAGCATCTTTAAGGCTATTTCTTTGTCTTTTGGGTCTAGAGTCTTATCCGTGTCTAAAAATGCCTTAAACACGCCTAAAACTCCGTTTTCAGGCAACTTACCCACAATAGACTGAACGACATCAGATTTACCGATGCTTCTTAAAAAGTCTCCTACTCTTGTGGTTCCGTGTTGGTCTTTATATCTAGGCATAGCAATCTATTATGTGTTTATACTCTTTTTGTACATCAAAACTCGGACATGCTTTGGCAGCAAACTCGTTGTGGCCGTGTAATGTGGCTCCATTGTAAGTCCCCATTAATTCATTAAGCAAACATTCCAACGCTTCTTTTTGCTCTGGAGTTCTGGTGTCTTTAGCCTTAAAATTAATAGCATCTATGCCACCGACATACACGACACCTATTGAATTTTTATTCAAGCCTTTTGTATGAGCCCCAGAAACTTCTATTGGTCTTCCTAGATGGACACTTCCGTCTAAGTAAACGACGTAGTGATAACCTATGTCAGACCAGCCCTGAGCCTTATGCCATAGCCTAATGTCATTTACCGTAGTATGCCTCCCTTCAGGAGTAGCCGTGCAGTGTAGTATTATTTTATTTATTGCCCTCATTGTTTCTTTTGATCTCAACTATCTTATAAACGGTATACACTATAGATACTAAAAGAAGAATAATCTTTAATATAGCTTCTACGTTAGTAAACGATATCACAAACACCATTGAATTTAACAAACCTAATTTTATGTCTTGTAAGCTCATTTTTTATACGGAAATAAATCGTTCAACTTATTGCGGCGTTTCTCACAACCACAATCTCCCTTTGCAGCTTTTTTGACAATTGCTTTTATACCAGTGGCGGTCGTGAATTTATCTACGGTATCGCCAAGCCCTCTACTTTTTTGCACGTCCCTTTCTTTTTGCGCCAGCGGCAGCCTCAGCCACATCACCAACCTGTTCAACTAAATTTTTAGCAGCATCTTTAACATCACACATTTCTGCCTTGACGTTATCTACTCTACTTTTAAGCTCCTCAGCTATCTCATCAGCAAATACCTCAAGCTCATCAGGGATAAAGTCATTATCCTTGTCATTAAGATAAGCATACTTATAAGCAAGAAGTGTAGCTATAATTAAAACCAATAATCCGAATATATATATCATAATGTTAGTATTTACCTTTTCTTGTGCTAGGACTAGACTGCGTAGATCCGCCTTTTCCAGCCCAAAGATTCTTACACGCCCAATATCTAGCTGTTAATTTGTTTGTTGCAGTAGAACACTTATGTCTTGCCTTAAAAGACTTGCGTGCAGCATCTGAGTAATTGTGTCCATAACCAGTAGCACCAAAATGTATAAGCTTCTCTGTTCCACCAGAGCAGGCCTTAACCATCTTCTTTTTGCCAGCACGATCAGACTTTACTGGTCGATTACAAGACATTTTACTTTTATCTGCCATTAATACCTTTCTTTTCTCTTTTTAATACCTCCACCCTTCATAGTAAATGTTGTTTTTGTTGCAACATCTGGAGAAAGAGTGTAAATACTAGATCGATCCTTATATGTTGTCTTTAATTTTCTTCTAGTCCCGTCCTCATCAATATATTTTTTTTTCTCAACCTGCTTATTAGGTGTAGAAATAGTAACTTGCTTGCACGTGACGCAAGGATCACCAAATTCATCAACTCTTTTCGTTACCTCTCTTCTTTTTCTTCTTTCTGTTAACTTACCCATGAGTTATTTTTTTATACTACTAGTTCTATTACCCATGCCGACTCTTTTCTTTTCGGCAACTACCTTCTTCTTTCTTGACCCTAACTCCTTCCATGTCACTGGTGTGTCGGAACTTATTCTTCTCGACGGCCTACACTTCTTAACCTTATCGCCCTTTGGCGATCCGCACGGATTTCCGTCTTGGTCCGTCCAACGTTCTGAAAACCAACGCTTTAGGGATTTACCAGCTTCAGTTTTTCTTACCACCTTTTTTCTTTCTACATTTAGCAATTGCTCCACTAGCATACGCACTTGGAAATACCTTGTACTGCTTCTTAACTTTATGGTAGCAACTATCTTTTTTCATTTTTTACTTACTGATTTAGCGCCACCCTTTACAGCCCATTTTTTAGCAAGAGCTTTAGCGACATAAGAAACACCTCCAGAAATTGGAGCAACCCAAGATACATTACCAGCAGAACCCTTTACACGGTTTGAAGCATCAGCACTTATGTTGCCTACATATGTTGGTATTGTAGGAGGAAGCGGGATATCTGGCCTCATAGATTGCGGCCTCTGTCCCTTAAAATTTCCTGGTTTTTCTTTTCCCATCTTAATTATTTTTTATTTCCTCTGGCTCTTTTATCTCCAGAAGTGTTTGTTTTACTTCCCCTGTTTTTAGACTGAGGTTCAAGTCTTGTTTTTTTGCCAGAGCGATGAGAGACATCCATACCGTCTCCATTTCCATACGTTCCAAAGAGTCTATTCAGTCGATTCAGGCTTGACCTGTACTTACTCTGACCCTCCTTCTTATTGTATTCTTTTTGATAGGAGTTCTTTTTTGCTCTGGCTTCGGGATTATCCCGATAATATTTTGCTGACCTACTTAGAGCCATTTTTCTTCATAGCGTTATAAACATTGGCCTTCATGACAGCCTCACGCATCTCTTCAGCCTCCTTCTTCATACGCTTCATCTCAACAGCCTTTTGAATCCCTGTCTTACTTAATTTTCTTAACATCTTTCTTCTTTTTTGGCATAGTAGAGTTCTTAACTCTAACTGTGCATGGTTTACCGTTGTGCATAATATTTTTATGCAAAGATAGATATTATTTTTTATCTTTGTCACAATGAAAAAACGCAAAATGCGGCTTAAATACGAGCGTAAATCCCCAACAAAAGGATATAACGACAGAAATAGAATCAACTACGATCGCCGCCAACCGACATTTGACTACCTTAAATATTTTAGGGTTGTCCGCTATTGGATAAAGAGGACTCACGGAGTGAGTCTCGCAGATCTGGAGATGCTACTATTCCTATACAGCGAAAGACTATTCAAGAGATCAGACTTCAATGATTATGAAGAAATATTCTCCTGGGACACTACAAGGTTCGAGAAACTACTTCGTGATGGGTGGATATCAAAATGGAGAAAACAAAGCGGCGCTCAGGTAGCACTTTACGAAGTTTCCTACAAAGGTAAGAGACTTATAGTGAGTCTGTACAAAAAATTAGCTGGAGAGGAGCCGATATCAGAGTCGCCTCAACGAAACCCTATATTCAAAAATAGCTCGCCATACACCGACAAGGTATATAGACGAGCTATAAAAAGAATGAACAAAGCTACAGAACAACAACAACGTCACGCTCAAGAATGATCGTGAATTTCTTGTCCTGTATTACCATAGTGTGGCCAGAAGACTTGTCGTAGTAAATGACATCACCCTCCTTAACCGTATCCACATTAGTTCCTGGGTTGACAACACGTCCCTTATTGTAACGAAACTCGTTGGCATCCTCACCAGAAAGAAGAAGACCTGACTCGGTCTTCATCTCCTCTGATATCTTTTCTATTATAATATACTTGTTTATCGCCTTCATTATGACTTCATAGTCTTAAGTATAGAACGGTACACATTACTCAAAGACTCAAGGTGCATGTTCACCTCCTTCATCTTGTTGCTCATGTCGTTGCTGCCCTTCATACCCTTGATCTGCTGATCGTACATATTGTTTACCTGCTCGATATTGTCCAAGGCTACGGCAAGCTGGTTGTTATAGGCCTCAAGGTTTGGTACGTGCACATAACCTCCCTCTACCTCAGACTCAGCTGGTGTAAGTGCTGAGAATAAAAATATACCAGCCTCGATAACCATACCAATGGTTAGAATTTCTGACCCATATGGCCAGTGTTGGATCTTAAAAAGAGCTCCTAAGATTACAATGGCGGCTCCAACTCCATAGATTAAATTTTCGTACTTTTTCATCTTTTTAGTGTTACAATTGCATTAGTGGTTAATATAGTGGTGGCCACAGATACCGCATTCTTAAGTGCGTTCTTAGTCACCTTTGCTGGGTCAATTACACCCATCTTATACATGTCTCCGTATTGGTCGTTCTTAACGTCCCAACCTTCGCCAAATTCTCTAGCGGTAGCTGGATACATTTTACCAGCATTCTCTACAATCTGCTTGAATGGAGATTGCATGGCATTACCAATTATTAGTGATGCGTCCGTGCCCATATCAAGAACCTCCTTAGAGAAATACAACAGCGAAGAGCCTCCGCCAGGTAGTATACCATCCTCCAAAGCAGAACGCACGGCGCATACTGCGTCCTCAATCCTATCGTATAGTTCCTTCTGCTCGATATCAGAGTCACCTCCGACGTATACAACGCCAACGCCTCCAGATAGACTCGCTATCCTGTCATTGATGAAGTCCCTGTCAGACTTGCTCTGTGTAAGGTCACGAGCCTGCTTAAGCTCAGATATCCTCTCAACAACCTGCTCAGACCTCTCATCATCACGAACTATAACAGTCTGTGTCGATGACACAACAACCTTCTGTGCGTGGCCAAGATCGGCCATAGTAATCAAGCTAAGATCGTCTCCAGTAGACTCGCTAAAGTATTTAGCCCCTACAGATAGAGCGATGTCGCTCATCAACTCCTTGGTCTTATACCCAAACTGGGGTGGTTTTATGTTACAAAGCTTTAGATTGTTCTTCACCACATTCATACCAAGGGTGTTGATCACATTCTGAGAACAGTCGCCAATGATAAGCAACTTCTTGTTCTGATTAATGATCGGCTTCAGAACATTTTCGATGTTCAAGATATTGTTGATCTCTAAATCTGTCGCCAATATATAGACATCGTCAAGTATGCACTCGTCGTTCTTCTGATTATTAATAAACAACCTGCTAGTATGACCACGATCGATCTTGATGCCATTGGTAACCTCGTAGTAGGTGTGGCTGTTTTGACTATTCTCTACAGTAACAACACCGTCAACACCTACCATCTTGTAGATGTCGGCGACAAGCTTACCTAGATCCTTGTCGTTATTAGAAGATATGGTAGCGACATCCTTAAGCGTACGCCCCGTTACCTTCTTAGCTCTCTTAGACAGGTTAGATATAACCAAATCTGATAGACGATTGATCTCACGAACCAACTCAGACACATTAACGCCTGGCTTCTCTTTAATAAGACGCATGCCCTCAATAACAATAGCCTCAGTCAGTACTATCGCAGTAGTGGTTCCGTCACCTGCCGATGTGGCCGTCCTGTCGGCTGCCTCTTTTACCATGCGTACAGCAAGGTTCTCTACAGGATCTTGTAAGTTAATTGCTTTTGCTACAGTTACACCATCTTTGGTGACAGTTAAGCCTCGTGTGTGCATCTGCGACTCTAGTATCACAGTCTTACCCAATGGCCCTAGTGTGCTCTTTACTGCTCTTGATATCTTCTCAATACCACTTATCAGCTTATCACGACCTTCTTGGTCAAAAAATAGTTCATTCATTCTATTTTATTTTGATACCACAAACATACGGCAACTATATTAACAATCAAAGGGATATTGTCAACATGTGTCTGTTTTGATCTAAACCCTATTACTCTTTTTTTATATCTATCCTTCTTTCTTTATTTTACTTTATTAAATTTTACATATATTTTCGACACAATCGACACAGAAAGAAATAAAGTATTAATAATCAATAAGTTAAGGCGTGTCGATTTTGTGTCGATTTTGCTTAAAACGTGCCGATTTTTGAATACCTAAAGGTATATTTGGTGTCAGAT
>Ga0070749_10003198_pt1 | contig 10951 bp, 10 predicted proteins | sample VirMetDEL_Nov_18_FD_75180 | JGI IMG/M metagenome (GOLD analysis project Ga0070749, IMG submission 75180) | Aqueous microbial communities from the Delaware River and Bay under freshwater to marine salinity gradient to study organic matter... | ecosystem: Environmental > Aquatic > Marine >...
GCGAGCTGCTCGGTATTCCACCCCACCTTCTTCGCTTCAAGCCACTGGGACCTGAAGCGGTTCATCCCCTCGTACTTTGCTGGTTTCACCGGAACCTAGTCGGCATCATTCCGGGATTCATTCTTGGATTCATCCCCGGTCGCATCATCCCCGGTCGCATCATCCCCGGGTTCATTCCGGGGTTCATCATTCCGGGCCGCATCGTTCCGGGCATCAGCCCAGGATTCATTGCGGGCATGTTAGGCCGCATCATTCCCGGCTGCATAGGCGCTTGAAAAGCCATCTGCTGAGGCATCTGAGGTGGCATCTGAGGCGGCATCTGCTGAGGCATCTGCGGCCTCGCCTGCGGGTTCATCTGGCGATTCATTTGAGCGCGAGCGTACTGCTGCCGCAGGTATTCGCTCAGGCGAGGGTCAAGTAGTCCCATTCCGTTCATTTCTTGCCTTTCTTGGCGGCCTTGAAAGCAGCCGCAGTGGGTGCGCCTTTTGCTCCGGGCTTGCGCATCTTTTCCCCAGAGCCCGCTTTAATGCGTTCGCGCTTTTCGTGAATGTTGGCGTAAAGTCCCGGTTTCATTTCTTTCCCTTCTCATAGGTTCGCGCAGTTGTATATCCAAGATACCCGGCGCTGAACGTCCACCATAGAGCTTCCGGGATTGCCTCAAAGCCCAACTTCACATTCAGGAAAAATTCCCGCATGGCGTCAGGGCGCATGATTCCGATTGCCGGGGCAAGGATAACCAAGCCCAGCAGGATGAAATAAAAGACATAAAGGAAAGAAGGTCGGGCTCTGGAGGTCCAAGGGTCGGAGCTTCCCGCCTCAGCCTTGATAGCGCCTATGGCTATCTCCAACTCCCGGAAAGCGCCGTCCTGCTTGAGGCGTTCAAGTTCAGCAGCAACCTGGGCCTTCTGAATAGGGTCTGGAAAGGCTTTATCAAGAACCTTCCCAAAGACCGCAGCGATGGTATCTGCGATCAATGGAACTGCGCCAGTTTTGCAATGGCCGCGCCTACTGCGCCAGCGGCCCCGCCCAACAGCATCATTGTTCGCCAGCCGCCACGGGCCTCGTGCAGGATTTTGCTGATTTGCTTTATCTCTTGCCGAAGCTCCGAAATCTCTTTCTGTAGGGCTTCAATCTCGGCATCGTGCCGACCTATATCTCTTGATAACTCCATACCGTCCTCACGCAGCGTTCACGCGGTTGAGCCATCCAATCAAGAAGCGCCTTTGGTCTGGCTTGGCGGCCAGCTCATAGTAATGCGCCTTCTGAAAGGCCTTGAAGTCCTCAACTACCTTTGACGTTGCCGACTCTCGGTCAGCCTCGTGAATCGCGTGCAGGGTATGGTTCCCCGCTTTCCCATCTTCTTTCAGGTTGGCCCCGTTAGCGTTTAGCGCCTTCTGGAGCCACCTGACTGCTGTACTCACCCCGCAGTTTACCGCAGCTTGATAAACCAAAGTAGCAAGTTTTTGCGAGGGATACTGGTCTCCCAGAATCGGCCCCCAGTAGCTCATGCGGTAGAGCTTTTCTGCGTCCCTCTTAAGGGCTTCCGAGTCTCTATCCCCAGCGTCCACCATCTTCCAGCCTGCCCAGTGAGGATGCGCTCTGCGGGATATCCCGAAGATAGTCTCTCCGCCTCGGTCTGCGGGGTCGTTGACGTAACCCCCTTCCCACTTGGCAACGAAGGCATGGGCCTTGTGAAACTCGGCCATCATTGAGACATTCCGCTTCCAAGAAGGCCCGCAGAAGGCGCAAGTCCGTAAACACCGCGTCCTAGGGCTTGGATTGCCTCTGGCCTTTGAGTAAGCGCAGCCGCAGCAGCCCTTCGCCCAATGTCTGTCCCGTATACGGCTCCAGTCCCAAGGATTGAAGCAGCTAATGTTGGGTCAATCATTCCGCCAAGCGCGCCGGTCGCCAGCCCTCCACCAAGTGCGGCACTTCCGAATCTGTAAGGCGTTCCTGAGTCTGGAACGGTTTTCCCAAGGACGTTGACGCCAGCTTGCGCGAGGGGCTGCATCATGGCTTGTCCTCTTGCGAATCTCCTATCACGGACGCTTGTATCACCGGCCTTTATAGCTCCCCTGAAGGCTTCTGGAGAGAATACGCCTTCTGTTGACCCTACGCGTCCTGCTGCTGTTTCCAGCACTGCCAGCTTAGCCCATCCCTTGTTTATATTTGAAAGCTCTTTAGCAAATTTTGGATTACTTCGGTTTATTAAAGCCCGCAACGAGTTAAGAGATTCGGCTATAGCATCTCCTAGTTGTTGGTCATCTGCGCTGCTTGAGCCTTGATATTGTGATGCCTTTTTCCGCAGAGACGATTCGATCTCTTTAATCGTCTCTCCTCGTATGCCGCGAGAACTCCCAATCCTTTTTACCATTGTCTCCTGAAGAATATTGTTTAATTGCCGTGCTTTGTCTTTTGGCAACTGATTTCCCATTTGCCGAATTGTGGCAATTTCAGAAGTAAACTGGTCATCAATGATTGCCGACATCTTTGGAAGCAAAGATGTGTATTGCTCATCAAGCTTATCGCCAACGTATTTAACCATTTCATTTCCGGGCTTGATGTCTGCCGGAACTCTCATTCCAACAGAGGAAAGAACCTCGTTCCCAACGGCTTTATTGAACTGCTCAATGGAACCTGTCTGTGCGCCCTTAATGATATCCCCGACCACGGGAAGGCTGGATAACCCTTGTTCCATTCGGCTGGCTGTTGGTCCAAGAATCTGTCCTGGCGTAGGCGTGACTCCGCGAGCAATCAGGTCCCTGACCGCCTCTGGTGTTTGAGGGGCCATAACTCTTCCAAGTCCCGCCATTGCCCCGTAGCCAGCAGAGCCGCCGCCAGCCCCCATGGCGATATTAGAAATCCGGCTTTCCCCCGCGGCTGTAGGCTGAACAGCGCCAAACATTGCCCCGCCTGCTGCGGCCTGCCCAAGCGTAGAGGGAGCGGCAAGCGCCCTTCCTGCGGTAGCAAGTCCGGGGATTCCCATCATGGCGCGCCCCGGGATTGCAGACATCGCTACATTCCCAAGGACATTGCCTGCCATTCCCCCGCCTGTCGCCATCAATGCCGCGTCGCGCTGTCTGGCCGCGTCAATCTCTTCTTGAGGAAAAACCCCGATGAGCTGCCCAATGCCTCGGCCAACGTCATAAACCGCCTTGCCTGCGCCCGCGGAAATTCTTTCCCCCATGCCCATGCCTTCAGCGGGAGACGCATATTCAGAAGGCGCGCTTCCTTGAATAGCCGAAATTGCGGAAGCCTCGTCCGGGGCCTCTACCTCGAAAACTTCTCCGTTAATCTCGGCTTCAAAAATTGGCACGTTACTTCCTCCGAATCCGAACGCCTGGCGCTACTTCTTGCCAGCCTTGTTTGCCGGCCCCAAGTTCTTCTTCCACAACCTTCATGCGAGCTGCAAACGGGTCCTCTCCCATCATTGAACCCAATCCCTGCTGGATAGAAAACGGGTCTGGAATGTCTTGCAAAGCAATCTGAACGTCCGCATCTGTCGGGGCTCTTCCGGGGTTTCGCTTGGCCGCCAGAATTTGCGCTAATCGTCGGCGCTCTTGGTTAAGCCTTGCAATAGCTTCTGGAGATGTTTTGTTTTGAGACCATTGGCTTCTGGCGGAATATATTCCCTGAAGCGCCTGAGGAACGCCCTGACTTGCAGTTTCCTCTTTTAGCCTCTGCTTCCTTCTAGCGATTTCTTCGGCCTGCTGAATAGGGTCATTTGGGGTTCTAGGGGTTGCGCCCATTGCTTGAGCTTGTGCCGAAGTCATCCCGTAAGGGAGGGCTTCCCCAGATGGGCCTCTAAGATTGGAAAGCTCCGAAACAGACAAAGGCTTTTCAGGGGCTCCAATCTGCACAGAGGGCCGCATGATTCCTTTCATCATTGCATCTTGGAAAGCAGGCGTTCCGGGCTGAAGTCCGGCAGCAATAAGGTTCCGCTCTAGATTTGTCTGTTGCGGGGGCTTCATGGAGTTTTCGAGCTGCATCTTCAGGAAGTCTTTTCCAAGAACTCGCGCCATAGGTATTTGCTCCGGTGGCAAATTAGCCATGGCGGCATCAAGAGCCCTTTGCTCTTGTTCCTTGCGAGCTTTCTCTTCTTCGTACTTCAGCTTCTTTCGGTTGTATTCCTCGATAGCGAGCGCGTACTGCTCAGCCCTTCTTTTATCTTCCTGCTGAGTCCGCCTGTTCTGAATGCCCATCTGCATTCCTTTGGCCGCATACTCCCAAGGATTGATTGGCTCAAGGCTTTGGCTTGGCTGCATCAAAAGCCCTAGGCCAGCCATTCCCAAGGGGCTTGTGGAAAGCCTTTCGAGACCTTGATTCAGCGCGTCAAATGGATTTGCCATGTGCTTTCCTTAATCAAAAAGGCCGCCTAAAAAGTTTCCGATTGTGCCCAGAAGGCCAGTCTGCTGAGCCGCCGTCAAGCCGCCCAAAATCTGAGACCAGCCAGAAGGCTCAAAGACAGGCTGCTGCTTTGTTTCTTGCCCGCCGTATTGGCCAGAGACGTTTCTCATGTAGTTAGCGATGGCTTCCCCTGGGGCTTTCTGCAAGAAGTTAAAGCGATTAACCCTGTCGGTAAGCTCTCGCTGTCGCTGCTCGTCTATAAGCTGTTGGGCTTCAAGTCCTGCACCATACATTCCTGTGCGAGCTTGCAGGAGGTCGGGCGCAAACATGGCCATCTCTTGCTGGCGCTGGCGCTCGTTCTCGTATGCAGTGCCGTAGAGGTTTGTAGCAATATCTGCCACGCCTCTTCCGTATCCAGCAGCAGCGGAGTCATAGGCATTCATCATGCCGGGGCTTCCGGTTCTGCCGGACATCCCGAATCTTGAGCTTAATCCCGGAATTGTCTGCGTTGTGAACTGCTCTCTAGCCGCTTGGCTTGCGGCTTCTACCATGTCCGAAAGATACGGATTGGTATCAGCGGTAAGGTAATTCCCGCGAATTGCTTGGGCAGCATACCTTTCAGCAGGATTCAGGATGTTCCTGTTGTTTGCAAGGTTGGTGATGTTCCGTATTTGTCGCCGAGTGCCGAAACCCATCGGGGAGACGGTAGAGGTGCTTTCTGTCTCTGGGTCGCTGTACCACTCAAGGGCGTTTGCCGTCCAATTTCCATTGGCGCCTTGCGTTAAAAACTCATTCTGAGCAGCCTGAAATCCCTGAGTCAGGTACGGCTGTTGTGCGGCCCATGGGGCGGTTGTGCCGGTGGTTGTAATGACATCAGCCATTGCGTCTAGCTCCTGCAATCTGAACGGTTATCCCGCGTTTTTTCTTTTTGGGCGTCTTGGGGTATTTTGCTTGAAAACCACCCATTTTGCCCCCATAAATTCCTGAGCCGGTTGCTTCTCCGAGGCCGCCTGGCGTTCCCCCGGAAAACATAGAAAGGTCTGGAAACCCAAAATCAAACGGGTTGTTTGTAGGCTGCACCGCTTGATCAACAATCGGGGCGGTATCTGTAAGCAGGCCACCCAAGCCAGCCCCAATGCCACCTCCTAAACCATCTCCGTCTCCAGTTCCATTGCCGCCTGTTCCATCTCCAAGCCCAGTCCCTGTTCCAAGGCCTGTCCCGTCTCCAAGTCCGGTCCCGCCTCCAAGGCCTGCCCCGCCATCCAATCCAGTTCCCGAACCTGTTCCTCCGCCCAATCCGCCGCCAAGGTCAGTTCCAAGACCAGTCCCACCCCCAAGGCCAGGAGTAACGAAGTCTTGGGGTGTTCCAGTTCCGCTAAAGGCCCAGCCATTGACTGGGCTGCTTCCTCCCAAGCCAGCAAGGCCGACCCCTGCGGCTCCAAGACCAGCTCCGGCAAGAATGGCGTTTAGCCATGCCTCTGAGCCGAATTGCGGGGCCGTCTGAGTTTGAGGAGTTGCAAAGTCCTGAACCTGTCCAGTTCCAGAGTTCGCCCATGAGTTAACCGGATTCACAGGCAGCATGGGTGACGTTGTTGCTTGGGTAGCAATGGCTTCATTAAGCCACCCTTCAGAGCCGAATTGCGCAGGCCCTGACGGTTGCGGCCTAGGGGTGACAAAGTCCCTAACCTGACCAGTGCCAGAGTTAGCCCATGAGCTAGACGGGTTGGTGGGAACCCCATCAACTCGGTTTACGCCTTGGATAAATAGCTGCCCAACCTGGTTCATCAAGTCTGCTGATTTAGTCTCAGGAGAAACGTATTCAGGAGGCGGTACATATTCAGGCTGCGTTGGAGGCTGTCCAGTTGGCGGCCTAGGCATATTGGCATAGACAGCATCCCAATAAGCTGGGGAGCCGAACTCTATTCCGGTAGTTCCTCCAGTTGTTCCCCCCGTTACCCCGCCGGTTGTTCCTCCGGTTACTCCTCCTGAGGTTGTTCCGGTACCACCAGTAACTCCGCCGGTGCCTCCGGTAGCTCCTCCGGTGCCTCCGGTCGCTCCTCCGGGGGTTACGTTTTCGTCAAGGAGCCCAACGCTTCCTCCGGTTGTTCCTCCGGTAGTTCCTGTCCCTGCGCCTCCTTGAGCTATCCCGCCATCTCCAGCTCCGCCAACCCCAGCAATATCTCCGCCAGCACCTCCAACTCCAGCCCCGGTAGTTCCACTGCCGATTGTGGCTGTCCCGGTACCTGGGGTTAAAAGGCCGCCAGTGGCAGCGCCTCCAATTACGGAAGTTCCTCCAGTGCCGCCCCCGGCTTGTGCTTGACCGCCAGTGCCTCCTCCGGTTTCTGCGACCCCTCCTTGCCCAGTGCCGCCAACTGGATTCCCAGTCGGCTGACCATTAACAAAATCAGGCGGAGTTCCGGCACCAATAACCAACCCAATAGGGCCGCCATCAGGTGGACGCCACCCAGTTAGGTTTCCGCTTTCATTAACAAGAAGCTGAGAGCCAAGAGGAACCCCGATAGCCGCTAGCGTTGATGGAAGCCATCCAAAACTTGAAGTCGCCCCAGGCGCTGATGCCGTTACGGTAACAATTTCATTAGCAATGCTTGAAGGAAGGTCCGTAGACATTACCGTCGGCCCGCCAAGGTTAAGGCCGGGCGTTGGAGTATTAGCAGCCAGAGAGCCGGGGCCTATTTGAGCAACAGAGTCCATGTCGTCCAGAAGGAGGCCGCCAACCCCACCGCCAACAGCTCCAGCGCCAACGTCAAAAGCGCCAGCTAAAGAATCAAGCGGGTTGCGGATGAACTCGCCAACGCCTCCAGCGTAATCAACACCAGCGCCAACAGCAGAGCCGAGGCCGCCAGTAATTGCTCCTTGCAAACCTCCAGTGGCACCACCAATGCCCGCGCTCGCAAGGGTTGAAGCAATGTTCCCGATAGCCGCATTGCCAGTAAGTCCGCCGACAATAGACCCGAGGCCACCGGTAAATGCAGAGGTTAATCCTCCAAGAATAATTTTCCCGGCAATGGAATCCATGATTCCACGCTTGGGGAGGTCTATTCGTTGAGCAAGGCCGCGATAGTAAGAGTCTAGAGCCCCCGCAAAGTTGTATAACTCGTCTAGGCTTGAAACCTTCCGCCACGAACCGTCAGGGTTTTGTGTTGGGGCAAAATCAGCAAGGGCGCGCTTTGCGCCTTCGTCTGTATTCTTTACGAAAATCTGCTCCCAAGCCCTTGCAAGCTGGTCAGGGTTTTGGGGGTCAATACCATAAACCCACAAGCCAGCTCCGGGAGTGTCTGGGATAGGGTTGTCATTTGTGTTCCCAATAGCTTGGGCTCCGGGATTGCCTCCGAACTTTACCCCGTAACGCTCCGTCTGATTAAGAATAGGAGCTTCGTATCCCTCAACTCTTGAGCCTAGATATGGGCTGTATGGGTTAACAAGTTGAACAGTCCAGTCGGCCGCTTTCGCAACCTCCGCGTTCCACCTTGTTGCAAAATCATAAAGTTCAGGATTGTTTCTTACCGCATCAAGCTCTGCTTGACTGAAAAGGTTTGCGTTTACTTGATAATTGATACGTCCATCCCCGCCAAACAATTCAGGGGCATAAGCGTTTAGATTGCTATAATTAACAGGAGCAAACTGGCTGTAATATTGAGTATAAGCGTCCTGATACGCTTTCCCGTGAAGCGGGTCATTTACTGTCGGAGCTGTAAATCCTGACGGAAATGATGTTCGATAACTATCTCCAGAAGGAGCATTAAAGTAGTCTGGGTTTATTTGCCTGCCGCTGAAAAGGTCATATTGATTTTGAACATCAAAAATATTCCCTTGGGTGCTATTCATGAAATCACGAACCGCCGCCATTCTGGCTCGTTCTTCATTTATAGCATTAAGCGCCGTTGTATTGGCCCAGTTTTCGTAGTCATTTCTTGACATTCCAGAAACCGGATCAAAATATAAAGAATTGTCGCTTTGTGGGTTATAAGGAGCCCCAAATATCAGCCCCATATTTCGAAGCCGATTATTTTCGGCGGTTCTTTCGTTAATGTAAGCTTGGTTTGGCCTGTAAACCCATTGAACTTCACTGGCTGGCTTTATTCCAAGCGCATTTCTTGCCCCTTGAACGCCAAGTTCTAAGTTCGAAACTATAGGGTTAAATCGCGGAGCTGCCATGATTTATCGTACTTTCTGGACGATGCCGTAAGCGGTGAAGTTAAGATGGTTCGCAACTGAAGAAGCAACGCCTAGCGAGCCGTTCTTCTGAACAGTAATCCCAGAGCCCTGACTTGCTGCCTCTATAACCTCAACAGCATGGCCACTGATGGTCTTGTTAAACACCAGCGCATCCGCCGTAGCGTAGGTTGCAGCGGTGTCGTTGTGATACAGGTAGTATTGGACGTTGTTATTCGTCACGTTGCAGATTTGGATGCGCGTGATTTCAGTAGTCGCAAGTGCAGTAAATAACGTCTGAGCAGTAGTCGTTGCAGGCAATACCTGCCCCAACTTCCCGCCGAACAGTTCCGACCTATCGCTGACCATTTATCTTTGCCCTCAGGTCTACACCAAAAGCCTTCTCAAATCCTCCCGCAATAGTCACCCGGACCCTGTGGAAGCGAGCGCTTCTGCGGATGTCAAAAGCCCCGTCGTTGTTCATCGAGACAGAGGCATCATAGGAAACCTCGTCTCGCTGATTCGCTCGATAACCATGTTCCACCGTAATCGTGGAAGTGGGGCCTTCGATGATTGGGCGGGTCTGGTCAACGTAGGCAACGCGTCCTGGCTGAGCATCGAACTCCTTGGACTCCAAAACTGCTGTGAGGGGCGTTCCTTCAAACACGCCTGAATTGTTGGAGGAGTTGAAAGCCCCGATATTTATTCGACCAGGAGACCACACGGGGTCATCCAGAGAAGCGGTGAGCGCGTCGAGGCTAGTTGTAATCGCATCCAGTCCTTCTAGCGTGTATCCAGAAGCCACATAGGCGTGCAGGGCGTTCGTCTCAAGCTCAACCACTGAGAAAGTCCCAGAGGGCCAGTGGTAAACCAGAATCTTGTTAGGTTGGGGAACTTGAGCCCCAGCCCCAACGTAAGACCAAAGAACAAGCGAGCGCGTTAAATCTGCCGCGCTGCTCATGCGGTAGTAATAGTTAGGGTCGGCGTCTTGAAAGAACCAGCGCGCTACCTTCCCTGAGCCAAGATTCTGCGACTGCTCTCCATCAAAGATGTAGATATCATCGCTGGAGATGTAGAACATGACGTTCCCGGCGTCACACACAGAGCCAAAGGAAACCGCACCGCGCTTACGCTCTGACGGATAAAAACCGAAGGTTGTCGGCGGTCCTTCGCGCTCCATCCGGACAATGCCGCGCTCAAAGAATACGCTTCCCCGGTCTCCGCCAATGATGCGGACAATAGAACCGTAGTTCCCCGCTATCTGCTGGTAGTCAGACTGCGTCGTTGGGCTAGGCGTCCATGCAGTTTCATCTCCAAACCCAGACCAACGAACGGTTGTATCAGAGTCGTCCGTATTTGCCAGAACTACGAAATCACCCACTACCGCAATGGACGTAGCCTTAGTCGGGCTTCCAGTAAGATTGCTGAAGCTGGTCCCGCCCATCGTGATAATCTGGACTTCATCAACGCTGTTGGTCGCGATGACCTTATCGCCGAACTTGGCAAAGTCCCAGACAGTCTGAGCGCCTGACGTGTATGCGCCCGAGGTTCTGGATATATCAGACCACCCCGTCCCAGAAAGACTGTAGAGCTTTGTCGCGTCTCCCGCGTAGGTATATTCGTTCCCTGCGGTATCCGTGACGCTGATTGCCCCGCGAGCGTAAGCGCTTAGGGATGTGTTAGAGGTTGTCTGGAGGCCATAGAAGGGCAGGAACAAGTCCCCATTAGGAACCACGTTCTTGGCCGTGAGGGAGCCAGGGTTAGCCAGACTTCTCTCGTCTGGCAACCAAGCCCCGAAAGGAAGTCTCTGTGAGGGCATTAGGCGGCCACCGCCTTGATGACCGCAAAGTTGAACACCGGCTGCTCTGTCGTCGTGCCTCCAGTTGTAGCAAATGAGATACGGAACGAACCCGCAGCTACCGCCGTGACGTGCATCATATACAGGTCCGTCCCGCTCTTCTGGCTGAGAACAACCACGTCAGTCGCGGCCACTGTGCTGTTGGTTACGGTAAAGCTCTGCCATGTCGCCGTGCCTGCCGCAGAGACCAGCGTAATCGCGCCGTTCGTCTTGTTTAGCGTGACGCCGTTCGTTCTGCTGGTGGCTTGAGTAACCGCTCCGCCAGTCCCTGTACCGTAACCAAGTCCGGCGGTGTCCTTGGTCATTGTGAATCCGGTATCGGCAACTCGGCAGACTTCGGCAGCAGTTGCCGCGTTGGCCGCAGCGCCGAATCGAATCGTGCCACCGCCTGCTGTACCAACAGCAGAGCCTAGGATGTAAGCGCCAACTGTGGCGTTGTCGAGGTCTGGACTGTAAAACTCAATTTTGCCCATCGGCTGATTGGCGGCGGTTGTGGTATCCGCATCTGTAAACCGAATGACGTTTAGCGGGGCCTCGTTGGTCAGTCCGGTGTTGTTTGCTCGGATATCGAGC
>Ga0070749_10003199_pt1 | contig 10946 bp, 9 predicted proteins | sample VirMetDEL_Nov_18_FD_75180 | JGI IMG/M metagenome (GOLD analysis project Ga0070749, IMG submission 75180) | Aqueous microbial communities from the Delaware River and Bay under freshwater to marine salinity gradient to study organic matter... | ecosystem: Environmental > Aquatic > Marine > Coastal...
CAATCAAAAGCATATTGTTGTTTTGATTCGTGTTTACGTTTAGGTTTTCCTAAGACATCCGTTAATATCCCATAGATTAACCTATTCTCTACCATCTTTATTGATTTTTTGGTGTGTGATTAAATTTAAAGTACTAATACAGGCTGTTGTCCAACCACAAATAGTAAAAAAACCCATCTCATATACTATTGAATTAATCAAACAAGATAAACTAAAAATTAATGTTAATATTATTAAATGTTTTGTCATTTTAAAAATATAATTAATTTTATGATTAATGTCTATTAGATTAAAAAAAAATGAGGAAATTTCCTCATTTTAAAATTTTAATTATGACAATTCCATTTACCTTCTTTACACATAATAGCTCTAGCACATGTGTAGGCATCTGTCATGTCAAAATTTTCTTTTTTAAGAGTATTGTTTTTTGTGTATTCCCAAACAATTTGTGGTTCCAGATTAGCAACCTTATCCCATATAACAGTTTTCTTATCTACGTTCCAATCATAACCACCAAATAAAACTGGTTTACTTTTTTCTAATTGTTTTTCTGTATAAGGTTCTCCCTTTTTATTGAGTTTTCTTATTTGCATCAATTCAGGAAAAGCATAAGCTCTAGCATCATAAGATGAAATAAAGTCTGGGATAATATTTAAAACTTCTGAAACAACTTTAGAAATCATTCCATTAAATTTTAAAAGAGTACCAACTGTATAAACATTGTTACTATTTAGAAGAGGTTCTTCAATAACTACTTTCTCTATATCTAATTCGATATAACGAGTGATTAATCTTTCAAAAGCATCTACCTTTTTAAACAATTCCTCTAGTTTAGTTTCAGGAATTGGTTTGATTCTAGGTGTGATGTGTGTGAGTTCCAACAATCTACCATCTTCTTCGAATAAAGATATTCCGATGGTCTTGGTTGAAACATCCAATCCAAGGATTCTTGCCATTATAAAACTATTTAATTTATTTATTAAAGCTTAATATTGAGTGTTGAAACAAAAATATTAGAAGCTTCTTTTTTTATTGGTGTGTCGGGTAAAGCTTTAGCTACCAATTTTCCTGTATTATCATAAAGGTCAATTGAAGTTATGTAAATTGTACCATCACACGTAATTGGGTCATAAGTTGGGTTAGTTGAGGTTGTAAATTCATTTTTATTAGCTAAAATAGTGATATTTAAACCTTGATCTAAATCATAAGATTTAAATGTCGCACTAGCTCCTGTAGTCGGGAAAGTAGCTCCAGTTAAACTATTACCTCCAATAGCTCCTGTAAAATCAAAAGCTTCAACTAAATCCTGATTCCATATTTTAACTTGTCCACCTAATAAATCAACAGCACCAACAGGTTGATCTACATAATATCCATTAATTGGGTCATCTACATAGTTAAAAGGAAATTTATCTCTTTGGCTATAAGGACAATCTTCACAAAAACCTGTTGCCCAAGAATTACTAGTGGTCATTGTAGTTCCTGTTACATTAGGTTTTCTAATATCATCAGAAAATAAATAAACTATACCACTATGGTAATAATTATAATAATTTGGATCAGGATTGGTTCCGTTTTGTACAGGTAACCCTTGACCAAGTTCTGTAGTTACCACACCATCTTCTTCAGATAATAAATAATCCATAACAGCACAAGAACAAGGACCTGAATTATTTTTTTGATCATATAGTGTAGTCCTTTTATAAGAACTGTATAAATTAGTAGTACTTAAACCAGATGTAGCACCACTATAAGTAGAATCTAAAGGTATTGATAATCTAAAATGAAGACCATCAATTCCAACATCAAAAACGCTTTGGTCAATATCAGCAACAATAATATTATCACCAACACCTGTTACCCAATACTCCATTGATGTACCAGATAAACCACCTTGGCTATAAGGTATTTGAAAATCTAATTTTTGTGCGTCAGTTACCGGTATATTTACCAAAGGTCCAGTCCACAGATGTGAATAAGGTGTTCCAGTGTAACTTACTTTATAAAATACTAAATTAGATTCTGAAACAGTTTTACAATCTTCTCTTACTAACTCCTCGGAGTATGTTATATTTTCTGGTCCTATTGCTTTTAATAATGTTGCCATTTTATTTTATTTTTTAATTTTTAAATACCCAACTCATTTCCATTCATATATAAAAAATCTTTTTCAGGAAATATTATTGGTTGTATATAAACTCTTTCGTTATTATTTTTATAAGTTAATTCACCCATAGCGATAAATGAAATACCTAACCATTTTGTAACACCTAAATTTAATGCCTGAGGACTAGTTGAATCAGGGATAGCGAAAGTTAAATAAGGTGATTTATCCACATTTAAACTTCTACTTGTGTTTTTATTATTGTTACAGGAACTGCAATTTGGGTTAGATATTTTATATATTAAATTAGTCATCTTTTAATTATTTATAGTATATATAGTTCCAGAACCATTCCAATTAGTTTGGTCTGTATCTAATGTTAAATTTAATGTTAAATTAAAATCTTTTGGTTTATTCATGTTTTCACTTACTTGTGGTGTATTAATACGCCATTTAATAGTTATAACTTTTTCAGTAGGACTTAAATAAGTAGAGTCTTTACCGTAACGATTAAATAAATTTGTTGTCGCTACAATACCTGAATTCAATAAGTTATTAAATCTAAATATTGGTAAGTTTACTTCTGGTTTTAAAGCAGTCAAGTTTGTGTTTATTTTATGATCAATACCATTAAACCTTACATTAGGTATTATATTTGAGTTGGAGTTATATAAGTCTTGTGTTAATTGTTCAGGTCTTATAAAAGTATTACCAACTAAATAACCAAATTCACCTGGTGCCATTGTTATTGTAAATGGTCCATTTTGAGTGACTATTCCTTCCTTTTTTAATGAACCAGGTCCCATATAAAACGGAGATGGGAATCTGTTTTCATTGTAAGTAACTCTTGTCGTGTTATTAGATTTACTAACAAAAGCTTGCATAAGACGTTCCCAATTTAGTTTATCTTGTGTCGAAACAAATTCATATCTTAAATTAGGATCTTTTTCCATCCATAATGAATATTCACCTTTAGCGTTTTGTTCATATTCTTCCATTTGGATGTAATCAAATAACCTAATTGAAGCATCAAAACCATTACTTACATTACTTAAATCAGATAAGGTATCACTTAATTTTTGTAAATAGTTACCTAAATAAACTGTTGCTGTAATATTTTTATACTCTAAATTATTACATTTATCAACAGCAACTAACTCTCTTTTAGCTATATTATCTGTAGCTCCATTAGAAGTACCTATTATAATATCACTGGGACCATTATAAAGTGTTTTAAATTGATCACCAGAAGGACTAGTAACTAATGCAGAAGTTTGATCAGTTATTCTATAATTGATACCCTCATCATTTAAACTAAAGTATTTAATATCTAACTTACTATTAGGTTTTAATAATTGTCTAACACCTAATTTAGTTAAATAAGTTTTAAATTTACTCTCACCTGTTTGTTCAAAAGCCATCTTTTAATTTTTATAAATTACGGAAGACTGACCATTACCGTTATATAAACTATCGTCAGAACTTCCCTGAATATCTGTTATTATTTCAGGTTCAACATTAAGTTGGTAATTAACCCCTTCATCACTGAAACCAAAATATTTAATACCCAAGGTTCCATCTTTAAAAAGTTTTCTTTTACCATATTTAGTTAAAACCAACTTAACTTTAGTATTTATATTAACAAACGCCATTAAAAATCTAAAGCTATTTCTAAAATTATTGTTGTTACATTAGTTTTTTCTATTGGTGTTATAAATTTACCTATAGCTACTAAATTACCATTACTATCATAAATACCTAACTCTGAGATATGAACATTTTGTCCACTTCCAGGGTAGGTAGGGTTTTGTGAGAAATTAAATTGGTTTGGTGGTATCACAAAATCAAATTGTGTTCTATATTTTCTTATTAAACCTGAAGCTTCTAAGTTTCCATAGAAAAATTTCTCATCACCAAATTGTAAAATGTCTGTTTCACCATTTTCAGGTATATTTATGTAATCATGTAAATTAAATGTTGTTCCACTATTTGTGTATAAATTTTGGGTAATAGTAAAAGTTGAGTTTTCTAGATTTAATGGGTCAATTCTAGTGCCAGCCACATGACCAGTAATAGAAGATGTATAATCTATTTCCACCCAATTTGAAGAAGTAGGATTTGTTCCTAATGGAACTTTTTGTACCAATAATTTAAATGTATCAGCGTACCAACCAGTACCTCCTGTTAAATTCATATAAGGAAACTGTCCTGTTGGGAATGTTATATCTATATTTTTTTTAGAAGAATCTGGGTCACAAGGTTCACCATCACTATATTTAACACAAAGTATGTTTTGACAAGGTAATCCAGTTGTATAACCACTCGTACTTTCTAACATATAAGTAACATAAACATCTTCTGTTTGACTAAAGAAACCATTAGTGTTTGTTGTTAAACCATATTCTAATGTTGGTAAAGTCCAATTTCTATTTGATTTATAAGAAAGAGCTGCGACTAATTCTTGATCGTCTATTGTTATTGTTTGTAAATCAGGAAAAATTCTACCAACAGTAACAGATGGTAAATTTTGATCTACTAAATCATAATATTTAATTTGTGTTACACCACCATTAAGTGTTACTGCTTTTGTACTACCTGAAGCTATAAAATTATAACCAATTATATCACCAGTACTTGACCCTGAAAAAAGTCCTCTATGCCACATTAAAGTAGGCATTTTTAAAACAGGACTTTCATTTATTGTAGTGTCTATATAAAATTTTTCACCATAAACTAATTCAGGTCTGTTTGAACAAGTTTCTCTGTTTGAGTAATGAATAATAGAGATTGAGTTAACATAATTACAAAAACCAGTATCAGTTGTATCACCCGTTGTTGGTTGTGTTGGGTCAAATTCCGTTGTTTGTTGTAATTCAGATGTATAACCATAATATTCTTTAGAACCTACAAAAGATTCTGAACCATAAAGTTCAAACCCTTCATAAGTAACTGGATTAACTCCCGGCATGTTATAAGTCCAAACATTATTCATGTTCCAAACTGAACCACCAGAATATAAACCTGAATCAAATAATAAATTACTATCAGGGTAAAAAATTGTTTGTGCTTGATTACTAGATAAAGAACTACTAAAATCGGGTAAATCTCTATCTACAGTTATTGTTAAAGTATTTGCTGAAGCAGTTCCTGATAATGATTGTACTTTATACCATAAATAAGGAACAGGAACATCAACATCTACAGCCCAATTATCTTGTGGTAAAGATAGTTGTGGATTAGACATTTTAACCACCACTAAATCACCTATAGAAGGTTCTGTGTAACCTGAAACATAATTAGGTCCTTGGATTAAACTAACAATATTAGTACCATTCATTCCTGTAATAGGAATAACTAAATTAGGTTCTAAAACATAATCAGTTGTTGTGAAAGCACTATACTCAATAGTTGTAGCTGTTGAAACATAATCGAAGAATCCTTTTTCGGGTGCTTCTACTATTGTAGTTAATAAAATTGGATCTAATTGGTTTATACTAACATCAGGTGTTACAGCTGTCGATGTTGGTAAAAGTGGTGTTTTTAAATTGGGTTGACATGATTTTGCTTTTAAAACATTTTGTAAAGCTATATTATAAGAAGGTCCTAAAGTAGAATAATCTACTTCAGAATCACCTAACCTATAGGTAGCAAAATTTAATAAACCCACTGATAAAAGTTCTCTACCTTTATCTGTTAATCTTGCGTTAACAAACGCTCCTGTATTTTTACTTATATAACTCATTTCCTATAAATATAATCTTAGTAAGAATTTATTTCATTATTAGTATAAAATTTACCTGTTTTGCTAGTATTATATGTATTAAATATATTACCTAATAGGCCAGAATAAACCTTATTACTAATTACTCTCCATATATAATTTTTATTTGCTTCTAATATTTCAGGTATTCCTATTGAATATCTGCTAACATTGTCCGCATATGTTACTATCGATTGTGTTTTACCTGTTGAGGTAAATTTTGGGTCAGAAGAATCTGTTATTTCAACTAAAAACTGACCATCTAATCTATCACTAACTATTGTTGGTATGGTAGTATCCCATTCTAAAATAGTGTCTGATGTTACCAATTCATAATCACCACTTAAATAACCATCTGTAGCGTAAACTAAATATAAAATATCACTAACCACTAAACTAACACCGTCAAAAATAATCCTATTATTAACTGAAGTACTTATATAAAAATCTAAACCATAAGTTAATTTAACACCATTTAAATAAAGAATAATGTTTTGTGCTTCTTCAGGTTGGTAGTCCATATAATACTCGTACTTATTTTGATCTGTGTTATAATAAACTTTATCGGTTGTGGTTACACCTGAAGTAACACCAGAAGTTACTCCTGATAAAATTTGGTATTGCTCAGAATAAATAGTATCAATATCTTCATCACAATCAATATAAGTTGCTGTTATAACATCTTTATCAGGATAAAGTGGTTGTACTAATTGGATAATTGTGTCAGCACTAATACTATAATCATCAGTACTTAATGTAATACCATTAACAGATACCATTAAAGAATTAGGTGAAGGAATATTACTAATACTAAATAATGTACTACTAGGTGAGTTTATTGTTAATTGTTCAACAATTAATCTACATTCATTATCTGTATTATCTAATTTTGTTGGTACACCAAAAACATAAGTTTCATCAGGTTGATTTAAAGGTCTTTCTCTTCTAACCACTGTTAATATTTCTGGTGTTTGTGGTGGTGGTGGTGCGAAAGGACCTAAAATAGGTTGGCTAGGATTAGATAAGGTAACAAAATAAAAAGATTTATCATTATCATATCTATATTTCAAATTTGGTTCAATATATTTAGTTCTTTTTGAACATTCTTTTCTGAAAAAACTAAAATTACTATTTAAAATATATTCTTGGTCAACAACAACAAAATCAAATAAATCACTACCAGTAAAACCACTATTTGTTATACCTGAAAATGAAATTGTGTTTCTATAAGTTCTTCTTTTATTAAAATTTTGTTCATCTGTTTCAACAAAACCATTAATAGTTGTTATTGGTGGTGGTATAAATTGATCTGTTCTTTGGTATACTTCGTATTCGAAATTACCTGTATAAGCAGTAAATGTTTCTAAATTACCTGTGAAGGTATAATTAAAATACATATCATTGTCAGTAATATTAAAAACACCAAAAGAATTTTCAGTTAAACCTGTTTGTAATTTAGTTAGATTTGTTGTATAAGTTGGCCCCTCAAATATTTCAGAACAAACGTTTAATTTGGTTTTAACATTATTAATGTTTAATAAACCAAAATCTTTTTTGATTTCATCTAAAATTACTTCTTCAGTAAAAGGTTGTTTAATTATATTTTTTTGACAAATCGACATTTATTTTTATTTAACATTTTTCACCACTAATTTCTTCACCAGCTGGTTTAAATTCATTTTGATTGACACTAAAATCTTTTGCTCCTGTAGGTAATTGTTTTCTTATATAAATAGAGTAATTCTCAAATAAATAATGACAACCATTAACAAAGGGATAATCTATTCCATTATCTCCAGTTTCAAAAAAATTAATAGGTAATAATTCTCTCCAAATAAAATTCCCGTTGTTATCAGATATAACATAATCGGGATAAATTTCATCTTCTTTTTGTTCTTCTGATTGTATTGCTTCAGAAAATTTTCTTATTTCAATTTTATTATGTGGGTAATAATAATAACCTTCTCTATTTGTTGTATATATAGCGTTGTTTGGGTCTGTTGTTGCTGGGTCTATTTCTACTGGTCTAAATCTATAAACAACTTCTGCTAAATTTCTTTCTAATAATTCACCTCTATTAAATTCAACAAAATCACCCACCAACTTTTGTCCAACATTAGGGTATTGTATTGTTCCTGATGAATTATTATCATTATTTTGCCAATAAGAAAGTGTTTCTAAAATTAAAGAGGGCTCAATACCATTAATTGTTACTACGTCTTTATTATTATCAAAAAAAGAAGTTACATCAGACCAACCACTGAAATAATTACTATCACTACCATAAGAAGATCTTCTAGTAATAGTTATATATAATTCAGATAAAGGTCTTCCTAAATGATCTTTTTTACCTTCGATATCAGCATCTTTATTAAAATGAAATAAAGAACTACCATTACTATATTGATCAACAAAAATGGTGTTTTCATAACCACCATTATAAATTTCATAATCTTTTACCTCAGTTAATACTTCAAATTTTCTAACATAATATTCAGAAGGAATACCATCTAATTTTCTATAATTTAAAGTTAAAGGTTCATTTGTTATATTACTTGTACCATTAATATTAATAATATTTCCTGTTGCGTTAGGTATTTCATATCTAACAACAAAATTATTTATGTTAGGTATTGCGACGACCCTCCAAACACCATTTAAATCAGAGGAATCATTAAATCTAATATCAACAAAATCACCAATTTGTAAATCATGATTTTCTGTTATTATTTTAGTATAATTTAATAAACCAACCAAATTACCGTCTTCATCACAAGCTTGTATTTGTTCTATGTTTATTGCGTTATAAAAATTAAAATCACTAAGTGAAGGTTCTAAAACTCTTTTAACAGTACCTTTAAATATTGTTGTAGATTGTGGAAATTCTGTTTCTAAAATTAAACCTCTTTCTTCATTGTTAGGATCTAATCTTAATACTTTGTGAAAACCTAAATAATTTAAAACTTGGCTACTACCTGTAGGTTTTAAATAAATAAATTCACCGGGTAAAACAGCGTTTTTTTGTATTGTTGTAACTAAGACTCTGTCAATACCATCGACCTGTATTTTCGTTATTTTTTCTATTTGAATACCTTCAAAAGCTTTAGTTGTAACTATATTATTATTAACAGGGTTTTCTCTATAAGCAGCATTAACACCTTTTATTTCAAACTCTTCATCTAATTCACTTGGGTAAGTAACTTGTAAAATCCAATTTCTTGTTATATTATTATTATCTTTTGGTTCGGGATTCCAGTCTTTATCTTGGGGTGACACATTCCATGCAGCACCAATGGAGTTATCGGTTATAACCCTTATTTTTCCACTAAATCTATATTTTGTGGAATTATTGTTTTCAATATTATATTGTTGATAAGCATCTAAAATAAATAAGCTTTCATCGGGTTGTACCAAATTTGATTTATTCTCTAAACCTAATCTAATAAAAGTATCATCATTAACAGATTGGCTGTTTCTGAATTGACCCATTAAATATTTTATATTATAATCGTGTGAACCCATTAATTAATATTTTTTTTCAATAACCTTTAATATGTTATCGTTTTCTGAAAAACCAAAATAGAAAAAATATCTACCCATATCGGTATTACCATCGGAATCTGTAAAAATTAAACCACTAGGTTTATTAGTTGAACCCAATACTTTTTGAAAATAATTTCTTGGCCAAGGTTCTTCTGTTGAATTTAATCTTTGAGGAAACGCAACATAATTTATTTGTTGATCATCAGTAAAATCAACAGAAGAACCGTCTGGGTTTGTTTGAACACCTTCTGTTTTTAAGGGTACTGTTTGATTGCTGATATTAATACCATATTCGGTATTTATATAACCTGATGGTTCAAAAGTAAACGATGAGTTATTAGGAGGAACACCATACTCTGTAAATGATGATGTTGGTGGTAATTTTTCCCAAACATCTGTTATATCTAAAAAACGACCAGGAATAATATAACTACCATAGTACCAATTTGTTTCTACATTATCATCACCAGCTATTGTTATACCATCACAACTATCACCCCCTTTAACTTCGTAAACTGGGAAAAATAAGTTACCAAAAACCATAGCTGATACTTTATCATCAAAAGTACTACTATTACTACTAGTATCTAGATCATAATAATGTGCACCAAAGGTTGGATCACTACCATTTTTACTATTACGTGGGTAATTTAATCTTCCGTTATCAGATTTTGAACCTATCAATCTTGTTGGTTGACCACCATCGACCTTTTTATTATACTCAAACATAGTTGAAAGTGTATAAATTAATCTTTTTTTATTTAATAAATCATATCTAAAAGTCATTGTAGAAAACCCGTGTGTGGCTGTACCTATCCCCTCATCATCACTATCTATATAACCTTCACCCCAAACATATATACTATAACTACCTTCAGTAGGTATACCTATTAACCCATCGGGACTATCTTCTAATTGACCAAATTCGTTTGTTATTTTTCTACCCCCATACATTGGTAAAGCATAATACACTAATCCATCTGGAAATGTTTGTGTAGCGACATCTACGCCACCAGAACCAGAGGCTACAGCTTTTATATATGTGTTTTGAGCGTCCATATTATCAATAGACCTTAGTTCTTTATCTGATATAGTACCACCATTTTTTCCAGAACCACATTTTACACCGGATTCTTTAATAAAACCAGTTTTATGTTTAAAAGCAAAGAAAGTTAAGATAGCTGATGGCGCAACTTCTCTAATCAAAGTAAAATCTTGTCTGGTTATACCAATCTCACATTGATCTAAATCACCCCAAAAAGGAACAACATCCACAGCTAAATCTTGGCTTTCTATTTGTGGTAAGGAATTTAGGTTAGTTGATGATTTAAATTTACCTGTTGGCGTGAAAGAAGATTCTGGTGTACCAGTGTTTAAAAAATCTTCTGGTGATAAACTACCACCACCAATATCACTTAAATCAACATCCATATGAACTATTTGGGTTCCAACTGGAACACCAAATAACATATAATCACCACTTATATTTGTTTTGGTGGTAAATTTATAATACTTCTCATATACCTCAACCAAAACATC
>Ga0070749_10003205_pt1 | contig 10936 bp, 5 predicted proteins | sample VirMetDEL_Nov_18_FD_75180 | JGI IMG/M metagenome (GOLD analysis project Ga0070749, IMG submission 75180) | Aqueous microbial communities from the Delaware River and Bay under freshwater to marine salinity gradient to study organic matter... | ecosystem: Environmental > Aquatic > Marine > Coastal...
ATTAATTCTTTCAGTTGTATCTGTTATTTCTTGAAGTATTTTAATAAGATTATTCTGAAATACATTTAAATTTTCCCCCAAAACGCTTCTAAATAATTTTTTTTTGGCTTTTATATCAGTAGATATGTTATAAATTTCATCAGATATATTAGCTATTATATTTTTTTCAACATTTTCATCTATTTCCACATAACCTAATGTTTGTTGATTGTTATAATTAGATATAAATTTTTCAACAGTTGTTTTTTTAGTCATTTGTGTTATATCTGACAGCAATCCATCCTGTAAATGAATAGTTTTTGTAGAAGTTTTACCCAAACCAACATTATCAATTTCTTCAAAAGATATATATTCTCTTTTATCTTTTATGCCTGACTCTAAAACACCACTATTATTTCTTTCATTAAAAGAATGTCTAATAAAAGTATTGGTTCTTCCTTGTTGTACAATATCTCCAAATAAAACAGGTAATGCGTTTATTTTTTCTATATTTTGAGGTTGAAAACTTGAAGCAGATTTATTAATATCTTCTAAATTAATATCTACACCTAAACTATATTCATTAGAAATATCAAAATTTTCATTTTTTAAATATCTATTAATGTTGTTAGATTCATTTATTCTATTCACCCAATAACCATTAGAACCATCGCCAGTTGACTCCATCATAATAAAAACTTCTTCACCTCTTTCTGGTATTGCAATATTATGTATTGAAAGAAGTGGAGCGTACCATTTATCAATATTACTAGTAAGTAAAGATTCAACACTATCTATATTTTTATTTCCACCCATTATTCTAGCTTTTACACTATAAATTGGTATTAATTTAGAAGATGTTGATGTCTTCTCTGGCTTTCGTTTTACATCTATAACTATACCTCTTTGTAATATTATTTTATTTTTACCTTGATTAGAGGAGTTAATAATTCTAGATCGACTAATTTCGCCAGGTCTACTTATAATATTTGCTATTGAATTAGAACTATTCATTTATTTTTATTCCTCTTTTATTAATTTCATTGTTAAGTAAAGACAATTCAACCCTATTTAATTTCAATTTTAAACTAATATCTTCTAGAATAACAATACCATTCTTATATATTTCTATATTATTTTTAAATTTTTCTATAATTTCTTCATCAGTATGTTCACTTAACTTTTTCATAAAAACTAATCTATAAACTCTTTTCTTATTTCCGTATATTTAATTCTTATTTTATTTAAAGATTTTGTTATCTTTCTACTAGGAAGATTTGTAGCTTCCTTTATATAAACATATAATTGTTTTTTATTATTAATATAAAATTTATTATGATCGTTTATTATTTGCACTAATATTGACAATACTAATTTATCTTCTTTACTAAAATTATTATCTTCAATATTATCATTTAATCTTTCTTTTATATAATATATAAACTCTACACCATCTTCTATGTTATTAATCTCATTAAATTTGTAATAACTTAAATCTGATATAATTAAATCATTATCATCCTCATCTATAAATACCCTTTTCTTATAAGAATTTGATTGTTGAATTAACCAATTTTTTACTATTGTTCCAAAATAAGAATATGATTTTTTATTCTTTTCTACATTATATTTAGAAAGTTTCTCATATAAATGAGTAGTGGCTTCATGTACTATTGTATCAAAATCATATAATGTTTTATTAAAATTATAAGTATAATATATATTTTCAACTAATTTTCTAAAAGCTGGTTGTATAACTTTAACATAAACAACGTGTTTCTCATTAATAGATTCTGTAGAATTAAACTTTATTATTGCTTGTTCTTCTTGATTTCCCCAATATTTCATAATTTTCTCCACATTTTACAAATAAAGACAATATAGTTTAATAAAAAATATTTTAATTATCTATATTTGAAACAATTAATTTTAATCGTAAATTACTTGTAAAATTTCCTGGAGTTATAAAATCATCAACCCCGGTTAAAATATAGAATCCACCAATACCTGGTATATAATTTTTTAATAAGACATGATCATAATTGCTCATTCCAACTGTTCCATGTATGGCAGCCTCTACTTCAAGTAAATAACTACTTATTAATTTTTGAGCTAAATTTCTATTCTGTGTAACAAGTTTGTTTGTTAAATTCATTCTATAATTATCATCTAAACTTATAACACTAGATAACCAACTTACTATACTTTTTTTATATATTTTATTTTGATCAGTATCTTGAAAATCGTTAAAAACAATATCAATGATGTTTTCTCTATTTTCTGGATCAGTTATCGCAGTACTATAATTTTTAAACTTATCAGAGCTTCTTATAGGCAGAGTTATTCCACTCACCACTGCATTGGAAGCGACTGCACCACGATATTTATCCGTTAGTAAAAAACTTTTTAAATCATCTCTTAACTGATCATCATTTTTAATAAATTCAAATAAATCAACTGAATTTGCACCGCCACCTTCTGTTCTAAAAGCACTAAAATAAGCTGGATCTACTCTGGCATTAACTGATAAATTTTCAACTAATGAATTACTAGACCCATAATTTAGTACAAAAGTAGGAGCTTGAGAAGTTAAAAATTCATCTAAATTAATATCAAATTTACTAATAGCGTCACTAGCTGTGGTTTCCATAGTTGTTATATTTGCATGAAAAACGTGTATAATACCTCCTTCGCGATCAAATGAGGCATTTAAATCAATTGTAGGTATTACCGTTTTACATAAGGCAAAAATTTCTTTTAATAATGCCATTATTGATAATTCTTTATTAGTTTCTAGATCATTTAAAATATCCACCACACCATCAAAAGGAACTGGTAGTTCAAAAGTAGAAACTATAACTCGTTCTTCATCAATTAGATTCTTTAAATCTTCATTGCTATTTTTTACAGACTCAGGTAACGTTTCTGTTAATTTATATTTAAATGGTTCTTCTTCGTTTTCACCATATAACCTACCATATCTAAAATTTAAATATCTATGAGGAGTAGAACTACCTAAAATTTCTTTGGGTGGTGTTCCCAATGAAAAAGATATAGCTTCTAACACAGCTCCTAAATAAAAAAACACTGGAATTCTATAATCACTATCAACATCGGCTATAAATTCTGGGTTTTGAACTAAACTAGCTAAATCATTAGCTAATTGCATTTTTTGATTTGTTAAACCAGCCTTTTCCGCTTGTGACATACCTAAATTTGGACTATTTAATTTATCATCTATTGCTGCTATTTCTTGTCTAAGTTCTCTTATTCTATCTGTGTTTGTAGCTACCGCATCATCACTCATTTATCAAGCCCTTCCTTCATTATATCCACTAGTTGGTGGTTTTTTATATATATTAGTGACTCTATTTAATTCCTCAACAACAGTTGGGTCAATGATGTTATTAACAACATCCGACTTTATTTTGCTAGTATCTATTAAAAATCTCTTAACTTCGCTACTAGATTGAGAAAAAAGCTTCCAATACCATAAACCTTTAGCAACATCATAACGAGGAAGAGGAATTGCATAATTCCATTGATAAAATATAACACCTCTTTTATTTATACCCAAATAATCCTCATGTCTTTTTACTTTTTCAAACTCTGGCATTTTTTCAATGGTATAATAATAAGAATCAGCTGGAAAATTTTCTACAATATCGTTAAAAATTTCCCTTAATCTATTGTTTGATAATCCATCAACATTTATTGAAGGATTAACCGTTTTATAAATTAATTTAAAATTTTCAATAGGGTCACGATCTATACCTAAAATAAAGGGACCACCATATAAAACTTCTGGTTCTATAAATTGTGGTTCCATTAAATGATAAGAAAAAACGGGGTATACAAAAGCCTTTCTTTTTAAATCATATCTTGGCTGTAAATAACCTTTTTTACTATAATTATTACTTAAAGTGTTTCTACCTTCATTTGTGTTTTTATTTTGACTATCAAATATAGTGTTAACATTATCGTCGCCTTTTGAAGTGATAAAACTTATGGTATAATATTTTTCTGTATTGCCAACTCGATAATATCGAATATTGGCGGCTTTTGTATTAGGAGGTACATACGTTCCTTCATTATCATAAGATTGGCCAGTTTCAGCATCAAAAGTATTATCAACGGGTCTTGTTAAATTGTTGTATATTAATTTATTTGGAGCATTAGGGTCATCATTAAAAGTTTGTAATGTTGGTTGAACTGGGCCCGCTTCAGCGGCAATCGCAGCTTCTTCTGGCGAAGGTGTAACCGGAGGAATTTCTCTTTCAATATTCTCATATTTAAAAGATAAATATGGCCAAAGTCTAGATTCATCTACTATTTTTTGATTTTGTATCTCTTCGCCAGTTAAGACACCACGAAAGCCATCGCTAACAACAGCAAAATTTCTTACAGCTCTATTATGTCTTTTTATTTCTTCTATTTCTTCTAAGGCTTTTAATTGATCTTCGTAAGTTAATTCTAAAATTTGTTCATTTGTTAAATCTCCATATATAGTGCCAAAACCCCATCGTTCGTAAAGATTTTCAGGGTTGGTTAGATCTGATTCTGATTTCATAATTTCTAATTTCAAATCAACAATTTTTCCTTTTGAATATCTGAGATTTTTTTCAATTAATTCTTCTTGTCTAACATAAAAGGGTGGAATATTAACCTGTGATATTTGCGGCTCTAACACTCCTGTTTGTTGATTTGCTACATAATAGGTGTGATTCAAAACTTTTTCACCTCGTAAATTATCTCTATCTATTATATGAGTATCTTGGTCATCAAAATTTAAAGGAACAGTAAATGGAGATTCTATCATGTTGTTTGTTTTAGCATCAATTTTAAAAGCCCATATATGACTTGAACTCATATTAGGCGGAGAAAGAGATTTAGCCAAAAAAGCCCCAGGTATTTTATAAAAAAATGTTCCTCCATTAGATATATCTGCTAACAAATCACCCAAGCTTCGTATCTCGGATCTAGCTCTAACTTCAAAATCTAAAACATCATAATCTTGAATTATATCTTCTGGCCTTAATTGATTTAAAAACCAATCCAATTGACCAGTTAATATAAAATGCTCACTTATAATATCCTCGGCAGAAGTAGAAAGATCATCGCCATTTTCAAAAAGTAATATTTCTCTTAACCAATAATTTATTAAATGAGGTATCATATCACCTTTTTGAGCAGTCCAACGCTCAACCCAGTATCTTCTAGTTTTTTCTCCTTCAGTTAAAGTATAGAAACTATTATTAGAAAAACCCATAGGTTTAGTTATATTAGGTGTGGCATGATTACTGCCATTTGAACGAGAAAACCAACACCTTTCCCCCTTTTCAGTATATAATTTACTTTCTTTACTATGATAATATTGTAATGCTAAATCATAATCAACAATGCTTTGGTTAGGTAGTTTAAAACCATTCTCTATTTCTGTGTTTCTCTCACTACCATCATACATATCTATATGCACAATTGGTAATCTATAAACTTGTACTTCTTCCCCCGTAGCTTGATCTATTTCTTTTATAACTTTAACTTTTTCTTCAAAAAGAACTTTAATCCATTTAGCTTCAAATTCTTTTTGATTTGTGTCATCGTTAAATCCGGTTCCTAATTCATAATCTTTGTAATTATCTCTAGTATTTTGTATTATACCATATGGTGGTAAAATTTGATTATATGTTCTCTCATTCGGGTTACTAGAATTTCCAACTGAGGGTAATCGTACCCAAATTTGGCCGCCGAGGCCGGGAAACGCATCGGCAACCCAATTTAATGCGGCGTCGGCCAACCGCCGCGGATCATACCATTTTCTCTTTTTAGTAGTGGTATTGACTACAAGAGCAATATAATTAACAACCTCTTCATTATTATCATTAATGTCATAAAAACAAAACATTGCATTTTTATCTTTATTACTACCTGTATATCTTTCGTCTAGAAGAAATTCAGACACCGATTCAAAACCAGTTCTATTAAAATTAATAATAGCTATAAGGATTTCAGATGTTCCTGTAGTAGCAATTGCGGCGATAGCTCTATATCCATTAGTAGATGCTTCAGGTAATGTACCTCGGAGAACAGTTAACGCATTTTCTAATATAATTTCGGCATTGGCCAAGCTTAAATTTTCGTTCGGTGCCCTCAAAAACTTAGATAATTTTTGAGATATTGGCGGTCCGGGAGAAAACTCCCAAACTGATTTATTCACTGAGCCCTTACACGTATAACTATTTGTTAGCCCACCAAATTCTCTTTGTGTATTTATTTCCTCTAATCGACCTCCTTGAGCTGCAGCGGCTAAGGCATAAGGACTAGATACATTACCACCCAAATCTGGTATTATTGGCTTTGATATTATTGAATATTCATCAATATACATTAATATTGAAAAGGGGTCCATTATATCTTTTTTATGTATATATCCTAAATTAAAATTACTTAATGGTGTTGATTTAAACAGATTATAAGATGGAGATAACTTGGTAGAACCAACAAAATTTGCAAATATCACACTTTCATTAGGTATAGTAGGGTTATTTATATCTTGAATAAAAATCCTAATAACATCTCTCCCTACTCCTTGAGCAAAATCAGAATATATATTATTTTCACTCCAAACAGGATCTTGTGATATATCTGACATTAATGCAGTACCTTGTCTAATATCTGATCCACCATTATTAACAACAGTACCATCATCTGTAGAATCTAATTGTTGACTTTCAACAGTTCTTGATATAGAACCAGCAGCTACAGCAGCTAAATGTAATCCAATACGCTCAGCCGTTATATAAAACCTCAAAGCAGTGTTATTTTCTAAAGCTCTAATATTTGGAACTAATTTATCAATTTGACTATTAGAAACCTGTACAATTTTATCAAAAGTTATATTATCAAAAGGATTTTGATAAAGCGCGTTTATTTTTTCACTTATATTTTCATCACCCGCAAATCTGTCTTTATAAAAACTAGATAAAACCTCAGAATAATTTCCACCTGAAGAATCTAATTGCAACAATCTAGATAAAACATTAGAAGATATAGAGTATGTTTTAGATATAACCCCCTTTTGATAATTAGAGTGCATAAATGAACTTTTAGCAATTAAATGACCTGTTTGATCCAAATTATATTCCAGTTTCCACAAAGTAACTCTTTGAGCAGTCCAAAAACCATTATGTATTGGACCTACTTCAACATCCATTTGATTTTGGTCATCTGGTTGGGGAGGTATATCGTAATATGTTGTTCCATTTATTCTATTATTCTTATCTATCCATCCATATATAATTATAAATTCATTACCAAGCGTTAAAAGCTTTGATAGATAAGTTTTCTTAGAAAACAAATTTGTATCTGATATATTTAAAGTAACATCCATAACAGCACTATTAAAGCTAGATACTTCTCTAGCTATTTTCATTTGATTTATTCCAATTCCACCTTTTTGTTTAAAGGTGTTGGGCTGAGAATCCATATCAGCAATTGGACACAGTATAACCTGTTGTGAAAAACTTGATCCACCCAAATAATGAGTTAAATTACACCCTATCTTTAAACTTGGGTCTTCTATTAAATCAATAAGTAAATCATCAGATGTTCCAGGTTTTAACATACAATAAATTTGAATAAAGGGAGTTAGTTTAGATAATTCTAATGCGTTATAATTTTTTCTTAATTCCCACCCATCAATTATTTGTTGATATGGTGGATCAGGTAAATTAGTTAATAAGTTTTTAGCTATACTTGTATCAGTTGTTTGTGTCATTTTAAAACTCTTAATTCATCGCATTAATTTTTGTTAAAATATTATCAATTGATGTAGGTATTCTAATATTCCTACCAGTATATAACTCATTTCCAAATGGCATTTTTATATCATTAAGCATGGCTATAGCCCACCAATATCTGCCATCACCCAAATATTTTAATGCAACAGTATCTAATCTTTCATTTTCTTTTAACTTAATAATAATATCATTACTAGATTGTAATAATTCTTTTCTTACAAAAGGAAAGGTTTGATAGTTGACTATTTTATTTTTATCAACATATTTCTTTAATTTTATATGTCTAGATGTTGCCACTTTTTCTCTCTTATATTATATATATTGTTTAATAAAAAAATTAAAAAAATAAATATTCTATCTTAATCGTACAGGTGAAACACCTGGTATACTACGCGCGCCACCAAGACCGTTGGCACCGATAGCATCATCACCTGTTCCTAACAATCTCTTTGTTGCAAAATCGAAATCTTCACTGCCATTACCTTCATGGCCACCATCAATACCGTGTTGTGTCCATTTATAAAAGTCATATGAACGATGAGGCATTTCGTTGTGTAGAACCTTATATGTCATTTGAATAGTACAAATTCTAGGCATCATTATTCCTCTTGTCATCTCCCATGTAGGTGCACCACCATTAGGGCCACCCCAATTAATATTTAGTGTGGTTATTATACCAGGTAATGATACATATAAGTCACCCAAAGTTAATCTAACTATTGGTCCTGCCGCTATAAAACCATATTGCAAATTTTTTACTTGGTTATATTGACCATAAGTTTGCTGTAATAAAAAATTAACGCGATGTTTTATATTTGCTAATTCATGCATTGTATCGGCATATATATTAATATTTAAATCCAAATTTCTTTCAGTATATACATATGTGTTAATCTGTTCTGTTCTTCCAAAAAAATGTTTTGGTTGCCATGTTGGATTACTTGTTTCATTAAGGGTGTTAATCAGCGCTTGAAATGAACAAACAACCTCTTCATCTGTTTCCCCTAAGCTTCTATTATCTGTCTCTATAATAAAAGGAAAAAATTGTTCTTTACCAATTTCGTAAGATCTATTTTCTTTATCAGTTCTATTACGGTCATTATTTAAATGATAATCTACTGCTGGTTGTAAACTTGATACTGGTACTTTTACAATTCCTGGTATATTGTGTATATGACCCCTTTCTAACTGATCACCAACTAAATATTCCAAATCATGCTCTTTGTGATCAAATATTATAGGAGGTATATTTCCTTCTCCATTTGGCAATGAAACAGCTTGTCTCTCTATATCCATAATAGGAACGCCTGCTATATATCCCTTATCAAACCTATCCTCTGTTTCATTAGGCAATCTTCCTTGTTGTTGTATAAAAGCTCCATTATATGATGATATATTATCAACATATAATTTGGAAAAAGTTGTTGTATAAACCCCCGGACCATCTTGTTCCCAAAATTTACTGTCTTCTTGAGAAGCAGCATCATTTAACCCCCCTATTAACTCTGGCCTTAATATATTTTGTCTTAATAGATCATTAACAGATACTTTTGAGGTAAATGTTTGATTAATTCTTGTAAGTCCTGGTAAATAAGAGTTTTCTAAATCTGCTTGCAAATTTTCTAATTCATTTCTTAAAACTTCAATATCGGCACCCACATCAAATACTGAGTTCGTTCCAATTCCAAAATAAGTTTCATAAATATCAGAAAAAAATTGATATTCTCCACCTATTCTATTTTTAAAATTTATTGCTCCCGCTAGTTGACCCACACCCCAACCTTGTTGCCCTTTTAATAATATATTTTCCCCAGAAGGTGTATCAACAAAAGATGTGCCATCAGCAAATGAAGAATAAAATTTATACATATAATCTTGCATTTCTGCTGGTGTATCTACATTTTGAGTGCCATTTCCAGTGACATAACCAGAAATATTACTTATTAAGTTTGATAAAATATCTCCAGGGTTTTGTTCTGACAAAACTTCTGGACCGAAGAAACTATATCCACCATCTAGTGTTTCACCTACAAATTCAAACCATTTGTCATTCATTGACATAAAATTAAAGTTTATTCTATCATCATATTCTTTTATATTAGATATCGTTTCATCATTGTTAGAAAAACTTGATGGATATTGATTTTCCGGTTGAAAAAAAGTAACATAATCTTGTATTAATCTTTTACCAGAATTACTCGTATATATAGGATTATTTACATTTTGATCATATACTTCTTTCATTCTTCCAGCAAAATTATCTGGGGTTGCAACTGCTTCACTTTGTGATTCATTTATTAACTCTATTAATTCTTTAAAAACAGAATTATCAGAACTCTCATATAATCTAGGCTCGAATGCATCTTGTAAATCAGAATCTCCAACGTTAATCATAGTTATATAATTATAATTTTGACTTAGTGCAAGATTTTCATAATCAGATTCACTTAATGTATAATTAGATTCTACATAACGTGAATCAAATTGAGAAACATTATATTCTTCATTTTTTGCAAATGTTTCTAATGAGGCATTATTTTCCGTATACGCAACAGGAATAACATATCTAGGTTCAGCGGCTGATATATCATGGCCATCTGGTCCATTGGGGTTAGAGTTTGATGCGCTTTCATATATTGCCTTCATCAAAGAATATGGATCGTCTATAGCAGAAATTAAGTTATTAGCAGCATCACGATGTTCTATATTTGGAAAAAAGTTTTTCAAATAATCAAATTGATAATTTTCAGGTCTTAATGCTAATTCATATAACGATCTGGAAATAGAATACTGAATATCAGAGTTAAAATTTAGTTCTTTTATTTTAGCAGTAGATGTGTTTATATTACCATTAAAATCATGCCATCTTTCTAATATTGTTTTATATTCATTATCTAACTCATTTATTATTCTTATATTATTCTCAACCTGTTCCGTTATTTCTTCAGTACTTATATTATCGTTCTTATCGTGACCATTTTTTATTCTATCTAATGTTGGAGAATGTGTAATTGGATTATAAAATTGAGCGGCGTCCGCTGGCCGTTTGTCAACAACTTCACTAGATAAATTTACAGCTTGTGTTGTTACTTTACTCCAAGCTTCCCAATCTGGTTGTGTTACATGGCCATTAGATTTCACAATAATTTCTGGGTAAT
>Ga0070749_10003207_pt1 | contig 10934 bp, 10 predicted proteins | sample VirMetDEL_Nov_18_FD_75180 | JGI IMG/M metagenome (GOLD analysis project Ga0070749, IMG submission 75180) | Aqueous microbial communities from the Delaware River and Bay under freshwater to marine salinity gradient to study organic matter... | ecosystem: Environmental > Aquatic > Marine >...
GAAGAAGAGATGATAGTTGAAGAGACTATGCCAGAAGAGGACATAGTAGCTGAAGACGTCGTGGCGCAGGAAGAAGTTGACGAGAACCAAGCCGAAGATGCAAACGACGAACCGCTAAGTCCCGATCAGCTTGAGGCTCTGGCTGCCGTTGAAGCGTCGAGTGCGCCGACAGATGAGGAAGTAGCCCAAGCCAGCGAAGCCGTTGCTGCTGAAGCAGAGGCAGCCGAAGCCGCACGTGTGGAGCAAAGCCAGTCCAGTCCGGACCAGATAACCGCCACAGCCGAAGTGCGACGTGACCGGAATGTGGAGTTCTTCCAGCGCGAAGCCATCGAAGAAGCGGACCTGTTTGCACGCGAGACGGTAATACAAGCCAGCCTCCAAAACGTAGCCTTTGTGGCTCAAGCCGACGCTCAGTATGCAGCGCAATATGGTGAGCAGACGACCACCGAGACAGCAGGTGTAACCTACGCTATTCAGCCAGTTGAGGGGCCTACGTTCCAACCAGTAATTACCACGACGATTGGTAGCGATACGACCACACCTTCAGGTCAAGCGCAACAAATGGAGTTGCTAGGTATGGGTATGCAGGGCGATCTGGCTGCGGGCCCAGTGGTCGATGTGGGCGACGTAAATACAGGCGATGGCGAGACTATGGCTCAGTTAGGTGCGGTCCCAGCGGGGTATAGCACGTACACACAAGCGCGTATCCCAGACGCGCCGTTTTATCAACCACGGGATATCTACAAAGGGCGTCGCATTCCCGACGCAAATATGGCATTATACCGCATGATGAGTGGACAAGACGCTCGCTGGCAAGAGATGGTGGACGAGCAGTATGAGTGACGAGGAGAAGCCCGAAGGCACCTCCATCGAGGTGGGCGGCATCAAGTTTACTGGCGGCAAGATGATGATTGTCATCACAGCCCTTTCTACGGCGGCTGGTTCTCTTTGGGCTGGCTTTGAGGTTTACCAGCAGTTCCTGACTATGAAGGAAGTTACCGAGACCTACGCGTCTATGGGTGACGAGTTTAACAAGATGAAGGAGCGGCAGGATAGCAACGAGCGCATGATTAAGATGAACTTGGAAACTACCAAGTATCTCTCAGATAACCTTGCGGCCCTCTCTAGCAGCGTTGGCAGCAGCGTCATGAGCACCCGGCAGACGGTTGATGCGGTGACTGCACGTACGCAAGTATCTGAGAGGGAGACATTGCAATCTCAGCGTGCTATTATACAAGAGCTACGAGCCCAAGACCTTGAGCAACAACGCCGCGTTAAGGAGTTGGAGGCACAGGTCAACGACAAGATTACCAAAACGCTGGCGAACCCGCTGGCCGAAAGGGATAATTGATGGAAGACCAGCTAGTCACCGCCCGAATTAAAGCGTTGATGATCGCGGCCTATACGATGGCTGCCGTTATCATGCTCATCACCCTTGCCATGGTTGCCGGGTTATTTGTGTCCAACGACATCGTTGACAACGAGAAGGTTTTCGGCCTGCTTGGCTACGTCATGACCTCTGTCATCAGTGCCGTCGCTGGCTCCTATGCCACACTGATGGGCATGAAGGGTGAGCCGCAGGCTACGGAAATTCCTGAACTTGCTCAGCGCACCAATGTCGAAACCCCGGTAAATGTGTCTGTTGTGACCAACGACGACGATACTCCCAAGGAAGTTTTCTTCGAAAAGAAGGAAGAACCTGCTATGGACCTCGAAGAGCCGTTCGACGAGAATGGTGACGGTGAGTTGCAGCCTTGGGAAATTCACCGCCATGACCTGCGTTACGACGCAAATGGTGACGGCGTTGTGGACGAGAATGACTTTCCTGATTGGAGGAACCCGAACAAATGAGCCTCGTAAACCTCCAGCAAAAGATTGGCGTAACGGCTGACGGGGCTTTTGGCCCCGGCACACTGAAGGCTGCTGCCAACTACTACAAGCTCAACCGCAACCGGGCTGCCCACTTCTTTGCGCAGTGCGCGCATGAAAGCGGTGGATTTAAGGCGTTCTCCGAGAACCTGAATTACTCGGCGCAGGGCTTGCGCAATATTTTTGGTAAGTACTTCCCAACTGCGGAACTGGCGAACGCTTATGCCCGTCAGCCTGCCAAGATTGCCAACCGCGTTTATGCTAACCGCATGAGCAACGGCCCTGAATCATCAGGCGACGGTTTCGCTTTCAAAGGTCGGGGTGCCCTCCAATTGACTGGCCGGGCGAATTACCAAGCGTTTGCTGACTATATCAATCGCCCCGACGTCATGACGAACCCTGATTTGGTGGCAACCGAACTCGCGTTTGAGAGCGCCTTGTGGTTCTTTGACAAGAACAAATTGTGGTCGATCTGCGACCAAGGCATTACAGATGCTGCTATCTTGCAGCTTACCAAGCGGATCAATGGGGGCACACACGGCCTCGAAGACCGCAAGATGAAGACCAAGAAGTTCGCTTCTTGGCTCTAAGGAGGAAACTATGAACCTCAAGAATATCGTTAAGAAGGTAGTTGCTAAGAAGGCCGTTAGCAGCATCCTGCCGATGGATGGCACCAAACCGAAGATCGGTCCAAAAGCTAAACTGGCTGGTATCCTTGGAACCATCGCCGCAGTTGCCGCTGCGGCTTCTCAGTTTTTGGGCGGCTAATACCTAGATGTTCGGCATCAACCCATTTGCTGCTGCACCTTTTGCAGCCCTTGGCATCGTAGACGTTGATGTCACCCTGACAGGCGTAGCGGGCACCGGCCAAATTGGGAACGCGGAAGCGGCTGTTGGATACCTTGTCGGCTCAGTGCAGGGCGTAGGCCAAGTAGGTACTGTGTCCGTTGCGGCGGGTGCAGGTGCCGAAGTTTCCAGCGTCACGGGTACAGGTCAAGTTGGCACGGTTAATCCGGTTAACTCCGTTGCAGTTACTGGTGTGTCCGCTGTCGGTTACGTCTCTACGGTTAGTGTCGATGCTGACTCCATCATCGTGGAGGACGGTGTAACCGGTACGGGCGCAATCGGTACGGTATCTGTCACTGCTGGTTCCTACATCCCGCTCCAAGGTGCACAAGCTACCGGCCAAATCGGCCAAGCCAACGTCATTGCTTACGGCACCATCATCGAAGATGGCGTGGCGGGTACGGGTCAAATTGGCACAGCTACTGTTGGAGCTAAGGCTACCGTCGAAGTCACAGGTGTAAGCGGGACCGGGCTTACCGGAACGATCCGTTACCAGAGCGGTGTGCGACCCACAGGGGTACAGGCAACCGGTGCGCTTGGAACACCTTTCATCGCTATCAATATGAATGTATATGTAACTGGCGTAGCTGCAAATGCTTCGCTGACTTCTGTGCTGGTATGGGGTCAAATTAACGACGCGCAAACCCCGAACTGGACAGAGATACCGACGTAAGGACCGAACATGTCGAGCACATATAGCAACCTCAAACTACAGCTTATGGCAACGGGCGAGAACCTCGCCACGTGGGGTAACGTCACGAACGTCAACCTTGGCACTGCTTTGGAAGAGGCTGTTGTAGGTTCGGCTAACGTCACCTTCGCAAGCGCCAACGTCACGCTTACGCTTTCGGATACAAACACAACGCAGGTAGCTCGTAACCTGCGTTTGAACTTGATCGGCACCACTGGCGGTTCGACACGCAATCTGGTCGTACCTAGCATTGAGAAGGTCTACATCGTCAACAACACCTGCGCTGATAGCGTGCTAGTCAAGACGGCTGCTGGCTCGGGGATCACGGTCCCTGCTGGTAAGACCATGTGGGTCTACAATAACGGCACTGATGTGGTGGATGCCACGACGCACCTCTCATCGCTGACGCTTGCTTCGGCTCTCCCAGTGGCTTCTGGCGGTACTGGTGGCAATACTGCAACGGCTGCGCGGTCTGCACTAAGTGCGGCCAAGTCGGGGACTAACACGGACATCACGTCGCTCCAGCCGTTGGCGTATATGATTGAGGGCGCTACCATCAGCGCGACTGCCTCGACAGGTACAATCAACTTTGATGCTGTCACACAGTCAGTTCTTTATTACACGACCAATGCGTCGGGTAACTGGACCATTAATATCCGTGGGAATAGCGGGACGACGCTCAATTCGCTGCTTTCGACGGGGCAATCTCTTACGGTTGCATTCCTTTCGACTAACGGCGGCACTGCCTACTACAACATTTCGGTGCAGGTAGACGGCACAACCTCGGGCGTCACAACTCGCTGGCAGAATGGCGTTGCTCCAAGTGCAGGTAATACCAGCAGCATCGACGTTTACACCTACACCGTCATCAAGACGGGCAGTTCGACTTATACTGTTCTCGCTTCGCAGACCAAGTTTGCTTAAGGACTAAGGGATGCCCACGCTAACCAGTCGAGGTGCAGCAAGTGCTAGGGGTTTCGGGTTGCTCGGTGCGGCCCCACTTAACTTGCAAACGGCGACTTTTACGTCACCGGGTAGCTGGACTGCACCTGCTGGGGTTACAAACCTAATTGTTTTGACTGGTGCGGGCGGTAACGGAGACCCAGCGAGCGAGTTCTGGGCACCCAATCAAATTGGTTATGTTGCAGCCGCTGGTACTTTCAGCGGGTCAGCGGGTACTGTGGATGGGTTCACAACCTACGAATATGCTACCAACGAAGCCCGGGCAGTATTAGCTGGGCTTAACTCTAGCACTGCGGACCGAACCATAGTTTGGGCACCTTCCATATACTATTGGAACCCCATCACTTCAAAATACTACACGCAGGGCGGCGATTTCCAAAGTAGGCGAGTGCGTGGCACCATGACCGCGAGTTCTGGTCCATGGGACAATACGTCGCAAACAATTATCCGTTCTTATGGGACCGAATGGTATTTCAATGGCGAGGCTTATTTCTCTTCGCCTGAGACTACGGGTGGAACATCCTTTGCGTTTGGAAATACTTATCCCGGTGGAGTGGGGGGCGCAGCTACGCCAATCACTACCACAAATGTGGCTGTGACTCCGGGACAAACTTACACTATGTCTCCTGCTGCGGACAGCGGCGGTTACATTACCTTCCAGTATTACGCGTAGGGGAGAGCCATGGCGTTCATCAAGCTACAGTTCAAACCCGGCGTAAACCGCGATCAGACCGACTATTCGAACGAAGGCGGTTGGTGGGACTGCGACAAAATTCGTTTCCGCTCGGGCTACCCTGAGAAGATTGGCGGCTGGCAGAAGGCTACACCCAATACATTTCAAGGCGTTTGCCGTCAGATGTGGAACTGGGTCACGACCTACACTGACAACCTCATGGCGCTCGGTACGCATCAGAAGGCGTACATCGAGAACGCTGGCTATTACTACAACATTACCCCCCTGCGGCTTGTCGATCCGACGCTGAATACGCCGGACACGGATAACTGCATCTATACTGATACTACTGCACCTAATACGATTACCGTACAGCTACCTAATCCCCACCTTGCGAGCACAGGTGACTTTGTTGAAATCTCAGGTGTCGTGGGTCCGGTAGGTGGTATCCCCGCTAGTGAAATTAACGGCAATCATGAGATCACCGTCGTTAGCGGTATTGTGTTTACCTTCACTGTATCGAGCACCGTTACGTCAAACGTGAGCGGTAGCGGCGGTACTGCCATTCAGATTGACTTCGAAATCCCACCGGGCAACGCCATTAACACGGCTGGCTATGGCTGGGGTACCGGCACTTGGTCACGTGGCGCATGGGGTCTTGGCTCGACTGAACCTGTTTATTTGCCGCAGCGCGACTGGTGGTTTGATAACTTTGACAACGACCTTGTGCTAAATATCCGTAACGGGGAGCCCTACTGGTGGGTGCGCGGCACAACGGTAGACCCGTCAAATGCGCTGGCTACTCGGGCTATTACGCTACAGCAGTATGCCACTGATAACGCCTTTGACCCCAACGCTGTGCCAGTTAAGGTCATGCAGTTGCTGGTGTCCCAGCAGGACAAGCATTTGATTGCCTTTGGCGCTGTGCCGTTTGGCTCGACTAATCCGGTTGACTTTGACCCGCTACTGATCCGCTGGGCAGACCAAGATACACCTGCTGACTGGACACCTACAGCTACCAATACGGCGGGTGATATCCGTGTGTCTCGCGGCTCCCGTATCGTTCGCGCATTGCCAACACGTCAGGAAATCTTGGTCTGGACGGACAGCCACCTGTTCACGCTTCAGTTCCTCGGCACGACTGACGTGTTTGGCTTGCAGGAATACGCCGACAATATCTCGGTTGCTTCGCCACGTGCGATGGCAACGGCAGCTAATATCACCTACTGGATGGGCCAAGATAAGTTCTACGCCTATACAGGCCGTGTTGAGACGTTGCCGTGTACCTTGCGCAATCACGTGTTCCAAAACCTCAACGTCACGCAATCGGACCAGATTGTCTGCGGCACTAATGAGCAATGGAACGAAGTCTGGTGGTTCTACCCAACAGCCAACAGCGACTACAACAACGCTTATGTGGTCTATAACCACCTCGAAAAGATTTGGTATTATGGCACAATTGACCGGACTGCTTGGCTTGATACGCCACTGAAGCGGTATCCGCAGGCTGCCAACACACCTCTGACCGACTTTGCTGCTGGTTACACTTATAACCACGAAGATGGTATCGACGACGATGCTGCCCCAATGGTGTCATATATCCAGTCATCTGACTTCGATATTGAAGATGGCGAGCAGTTTATGTTGTGCCGTCGCGTCATTCCAGACATCGGGTTTAATGGCTCTACGGCTAACGAGCCGGACGTTACCATGCAGATCAGGGCGCGCAACTTCCCGGGTTCTTCGCTTTCCAGCGACCCCAGCGAAGGCAAGCTCGTCGTCGAAACTTCGGTGGATCAGTACACGGACCAGATTTTTATCCGGGCACGTGCGCGCCAAATGGCGTTTAAAATCCAGTCGGAAAACCTTGGTGTGCAATGGCAGTTGGGTGCCCCGCGCCTCGACGCCCGTTCGGATGGGCGTAGGTAATGGCACTGGAAAAATTTAAAGCTGCTCCGCTTCCTAACCCGCCTGCTCAGTACGATCCGCAATATGTGCGGCAGCTTATCCGTGTCATCGAGCTCTATTTCTCGCAGTTGGATTCGTTCTCCCCCAACCAAGCGCAGTCTTATCGGGCTGATAATTTTTACGGCGGTGATTTTGACGGTACTAATTTTACCGCAGTTAATGTCACTACCACCAATCTGACTGCGACTACGGGGACGATCACTGATCTTACCGCTGTTAATACGACCACGACCAATCTGACTGCGGTTAATGGGCAGGTTGATCTGCTCAACGTAGGGCGTACTGACATTGAGTACGCTGACATCAACGCGCTTCAGGCACATAACGCCGAAGTTACCAATCTCATGGGGGATAACTTCTATGGGGGTTACTTCTATGGCGACGGGCGCTACTTAAACACGCCGTATAACCAGATTATAAGCAACAGCGACCAGACTGCTGCCAGTGTAGCTAATGCCTACGCTGTTACTTACAGCACCACTGACTTTCCCGACGGTATTTCGGTAGTTAGCAACTCGCGGATTACGTTCGCGCAGCCGGGCATTTATAACATCGTCTATAGCATCCAGTTCAAGAATACGAACAACGACCTCGAAACAATAGACGTTTGGCTTCGTAAAAACGGCACCGACGTTGCCAATACCAATACACGCTTTGCCATCCCGGCGCGCAAGTCTACTGGCGATCCGTCTTATCTCGTGGCTGTTACGCCGATCATGGTCGATATTACGACTGCTAATCACTACGTTGAGATTATGTGGCGCGTATCAAATACTGCCGTCACAATTGAGCAGCTTCCAGCGGTTACTGCGTCCCCCGGTGTTACTCCGGCTATCCCAGCTACACCCTCGGTTATCCTTGGGGTTACGTTTATTTCTGCTCAGTTCCCGCCCGTCACACGCGTTGCTCCTCTTCCTGCAATTGGATTTGGACAAATCGGTAATGTCAGTGTAAGTATATCCTAGAGCTCAAGGATTTAAGTCATGCAGGAACTTAACGTTCAGCCCACTAACCCCACTCCGTACATGCCCGCAGGAGGGATGTATAACTTTAACCCGACCCCGGGTGCTGGTGGTTTGCCTGCGCTGAGCGGCCTTTCCCGTAACGTAAATCCGATGGCGCGGGAGCTCCAAGCCCAAGGTCGTGGCGAAGACACTATGCTGGTCCACATGACGCCGGACGAAGTAAACAGCCTCCAAGGGCTGGCAATGCAAACCGGCACGACCATGACGATTAACCCCAACACGGGCCTGCCTGAAGCTGGTCTTTTGGGTAAAGTCTTTAAGAAGCTGTTGCCTGCGCTTGCTGGCGCTGGTTTGATGTTTATCCCGGGTGTGAATGCTATTGCTGCGGCTGGTATCGTAGGCGGCGGCTCCACTCTGCTTACCGGCAGCCTGAAGAAGGGCCTCATGGCTGGCCTTAGCGCCTATGGTGGCGCGTCGCTTGCTCGTGGTCTGGGTGCTGGTGTGGCTTCTGCTGCTAGTAAAGCGCCGCTCGCTACCAGTGGGGGGCTCGGGGCCAACGCAGGTATTACAGCATCAGAAAATGCGTTCTTTACGGGTTTGGGGGGCACGGGCGTTCCGGCTGTTGGTAGTGCGGCTACTGGGGCTGCCGCTGCTGCGGCTCCGTCAATCACTGCGGCAGAGCAAGCGTTCCTTACCAAAGCAGGGGGTCAATTTGTACCCCAAGCAGCCAAGACTGGTCTTGCGGCACTCCCCGGTAACTTTGCAAAGGCTGCACAGTCGGGCCTTCCAAAGGGCTTTATCAGTAAAGCAGCGCCCATGGTGGCTGCATCTGGTTTGCTCGGTACCGCTTCTAGGGCAGCAGAAGCAGCGAGAAAGCCGGGCCAAGGCCCAGTCGATCAGGGTGCTAACTGGCCGAATGAAGGTCCCTACATGCCAACCCGGCGTACGCTGGCTCCGCGCCTTACCGGCCCCGGTGGCCGTGGCGAAATTATGTACTTCGATGAACCTGACTTTGGCGGCTATTTGACTGCGTCCGGTGAGCTTCGCGGCGTGCCCACAAGGTACGGCCAGCCTACTGGCTACGCTGAAGGTGGTAGCACTGACGACAAACCGCAAGAAACCTCTGTACCGAGACCGGAAACAGTTTCGGTAACCACTACGGGTAAATTTGGCCCGGCAGTTTATCAGGTCGATAAGGAACTGGTAGATAAGTATAATGCTGCGGTACGCGGTGGTCCGGAGATGAGCTTTGAAGATAAGTTCAAATACCTCCAACAAACTTCAGGAAGCACGTCGGCTAAACCACTAGATCGCCGCGAAACCATGATCGACTACGCTGGTGATGCTAATGCGTATAGGGCGATGTCCGAAGGGCGCGTTGATCCCAATACCGGGCGGCGTTCCCAGTTTGCTGGGTCAGCGACTGCCGAGTCGATGAAGCCCGGAACCATTCAGCAGTTTGGCGATACGTACATGCGGTTGGGCGATGACCGCCGCTGGTACACGACTGAGGCACCAAAACCCACAGGCACTAACACCTCGACTACAACAAACGAACCCGTAAGAAATCCTAATGATGTGCGGAGAGATGACCGTCCCACAACAACTAACACGACAAGCTCAACGCTTGGCTATGACCAAAACACTTCGACGACTAAGGTTCCGGGATTGCCCCCCGGTGCCACAGCGGACAGTTATGGCGTCTACACGCTGAAGGACCGATACACTCCGCAGTTCACCAAGGTCGAAGATTTTGTGACCGAGAAGGTCAACCCGTACACAGGCGGCACTGAGCAGACCAACAAGCTCGACGAGTACATCCGGTCTTACCGGACAAGCCCGGGGCCACTTAAGTCCACGTCGCTAGGCTATGCACCGGGGCAGTCGCCATCTGAGCGCAACCGTGCGTATGCGTTGGAACTTGCAAAGCAGGCTGAAGAACGCCGCCGTGCAGCGGCAGCTACGACTACGACATCAAACGCGGCGGCAGGAACAGATACTGGCGGGTACTACTACAACCCAGCAAACGGTCAGACCTACGCTAACCCTAACTTTACAGGCGCGGTATTTAACCCTGTGACTGGGCAGTTTGAAATGCCTGCCCCCGGACCCGGCAATAGTTTTGCTCGTGGTGGCATCTATATGGATGATGGGGCTTTTGTTGTAGATGCCCGCACTGTTTCCGAACTAGGCAACGGGAGCAGTTCGGCTGGGCAGGAGTTGCTGGCTCGCTTGGGTGGGCGTCCCGTAAAGGGGCCGGGTGACGGCGTCAGCGACTCCATCCGCGCTAATATTGGAGGTACTCAAGAAGCACGCGTCGCTCGTGACGAAGTGATCTTCCCGGCCAAGGCTGTTAAGAAGCTGGGCGGAGCCAAGAAGCTCTATGCCCTTATGGATAAAGCCCACAAGGCACGCAAAAAAGCTGGTCGTGGGTCAGATACTCAGTTGCGCAAGGGTCTCGGCGCGTTGTAATTAAAGCCCGCACGGGCAGGAGTTTGATATGGCTGACGTTCAAAGACAGGAAATAGTTCAGACTACGTCGAACCTACCGGCGTATGCACAACCATATTTTCAGGATTTGATGAACCGCGCTCAGGCAGAGTCCAAGCGGAAGTATGAAGGCTATCCGTTTGAGCGCGTTGCCGATTTTACCCCTGCGCAGCTAGAAATCCAGCAGCAATACGCTGGTTTGCAAGCTCCCGGTCAGGTTGCGACTGGTTCAGGTCTCGCTGAAGCTGCGGGTCGTGGTCTTCTCAAAGCGGCTGATTACGCTCCTACTCAGTTCCGTGCGCAGCAAGTTGGTCTCCCCCAGCTTATGCAGTATCGCATGGAAGGCCCGGGTTCGTTCACGGCACAGGGCACTGCAAACCAATACATGTCTCCGTACATGCAGCAAGTTGTGGATATCCAGAAACAGGAAGCCATCCGTGACGCAAAGCAAGCGCAGCTTGCTCAGGAC
>Ga0070749_10003208_pt1 | contig 10934 bp, 15 predicted proteins | sample VirMetDEL_Nov_18_FD_75180 | JGI IMG/M metagenome (GOLD analysis project Ga0070749, IMG submission 75180) | Aqueous microbial communities from the Delaware River and Bay under freshwater to marine salinity gradient to study organic matter... | ecosystem: Environmental > Aquatic > Marine >...
TTCGACAAACTAACCGACTATGATAACTTTACTTACGAATTGCTAAAGTTAGGTATATCATATAGAACTAAGATACTGAAGAAACGGCACCAGCCGACTCAGTATGTTGTGTTACTAATAAACGAAAAGGAGGCTACATGATTATATTTGGTCATACACCTCAAGAATGGGTAAGGCGAGCAAAAATCCATAAAGGAACTGTGATCGCTGTAGTAGTTGCCTTTATTCTTGGGGCGATTATTTTCTAATGGATATAAATTATACTCCAACTAAAACCTGCCGAGAGTTTATGAACTCTAACGCGAAGATGCGTGTGCTCATGGGGCCGGTAGGTTCTGGTAAATCTGTTGCGAGTTCGTTCGAAGTTATTCGACGTGCTTCTATGCAGAATAAAAATTCTAGTGGAGTGCGTAAAACACGAGTAGCGATTGTTCGAGAAACTGCACGTCAGTTGCAGGATACGACAATCAAAACATTCTTGGATTGGTTTCCTCCGGGAGCCTGTGGTAATTTTATGCGTACCACCAAGACGTATTTCTTTAAGGTGGGTGATGTAGAGTGTGAGATCATGTTACGTGCGCTAGACGATGCGGATGATGTTGCAAACTTGAACTCACTTGAATTAACGTTCGCATGGTTTAACGAGTGTCGGGATATTCACCCTGACATTGTTGATGCGATGTCTAAACGTATTGGACGTTTCCCTTCGGCTAAAGATGGTGGCCCGACGTGGCATGGAATGTGGGGTGACACTAACCCTCCGACCATGGACACTTGGTGGTACTATCAAATGGAAGGACTCGATGCAAAAGATGGAGTCAGTCCTAATGACAACGGATGGGCTGTGTTCAAACAGCCGTCAGGCCGCAGTGCGTTTGCTGAGAATGTAGAAAATTTACCAGACGGATACTACGACACACAGGGTCGTTCGGAAGAATACATCCGTGTGTATATCGATGGGGAATACGGGTTAAGTTCTGCGGGACAACCTGTGTATAAATATTTTAGACCTGACTACCATATTGCGGCGCAACCTATTCGTCCAATCATAAACGGAGTACGTCCGATTGTAATCGGTATGGATTTGGGGTTGACACCGGCAGCTGTTATAGGGCAACAAGACCCTCGCGGGCGGACGTTGATCTTAGACGAAGCTGTGTCATTCGACATGGGCATTCAACGTTTCGTCCGCACCATTCTCAAACCAATGATATTTGAAAGATTCTCAGCGGCACCTGTCATCGTGATATGTGACCCCGCAGGTATTCAACGAGCACAAACTGATGAACGAAGTGCAGTTGATATAATTAAAGCAGAAGGTTTACGAGTTATACCAGCTAAGACGAACAGCGTGTCAGCACGTTTGTCTGCGGTGGATGACTATCTGATGAGGCAAGTTGACGGTGATGCTGCGTTCCTACTTGACCCTAAGTGTACACAGCTTAAAGCAGCCATGATGGGTGGATATAGATTCCATCACAAGAATGGTAACATCGAGAAAAACAAGCATTCGCATGTTGCAGAAGCGCTACAATATCTTATGTTACACATCAATCATGCTAGCGATGCAGCGTACATTAATCAAAAAAGAGCAATCAAGAGGGTTGCAGCAGCGGGCTGGACTTGATATTATATGCGTGTCATCCGACGTTTCATTGACATTACCTTCTTTAACCCTCTATCGATTTGCCCCGGTAGAGGGTTTATTTTTGTGTTAGACAAAATCAAACTTGTGTGTATACTATGATCTATATATACTTATTGGAGGTTGATTATGAATTGCGGACAAGGTAAACCTTACAAGCAAATACAAGTCAAAGTCCGAAGCTACAAGGACGGAGGAGTCGTGTATACTGATAAGAACGAACCCGAAGATGTAGTCAAGATGAAAGACTTGGAAATTTTGGAAAAGAAAAAAGAAAAACAAGACTAGAGGTTATAGATGCTACAGGTGATTGATAATGCTACTCTAACGAAACGCGAACAAGAAATGCGTGACAAGGCGCTCGCTGAGCGTCAAGCGGATAGTGTTGTCCTTGGAATTACCGGTTACCTCAGAACTTGTTGGGACGCAGCTAAGCGTTCTAAAAAACCAATCGAAAATATTATGCTTCGAGGATTACGCCAACGTAATGGTGAATACGAAGCAGATAAATTAAAACAGATTCACGAACAAGGTGGCTCTGATATCTACATGATGATAACAGAAGTCAAATGTCGTGCAGCAGAAAGTTGGTTGCGTGATATACTCCTCGACCAAGGAACCCCACCTTGGGACTTGCAACCAACCCCTATTCCTGATTTGTCACCTGACCAGACTGCAGAACTACAAAATATTTTTGCAGCTGAAGTTATTAAGATGGTACAGGATAAAGGCCAAGCACCTACACCTAGTGATATTGCAGAGATGAAAGAAATGCTCGCGCAAGATTACAGGTTTAAGTTGCTGCAAGATGCAGACAACCGTGCGAAAAAAATGAAAGTTAAAATTTCTGACCAGTTCGCACAAGGTGGATGGGGAGAATCGTTTAACGAATTTATTACTGATCTAGTTACATACCCGTGTGCTTTTCTTAAGGGGCCTGTCGTTCGTAGACAGCGTAAGTTAGGTTACACGAAAGACCCTGATGGTAGAACTACTGTCGAGGCAACTGAAGTAATTGCACCTGAGTTTGAACGAGTAGACCCATTTAAGATTTATCCTGAGCCGGGTGTTACAAATATCAAGGACGGTTATTTATTTGAACATCATCCACTAACTCGTTCAGAGTTGGCGGATATGATCGGCGTACCCGGATATGACGAAGATGCTATTCGAAAAGTTTTAGAAATTGGTAATGGACAATCTTGGGTTAGTGAAGATGTCGAATTACTTAAAGATGAAGAAGAACGTAAGTTCCATACTGAGTCAAGACCTACCGACATTTATGACGCTCTAGAGTTCTGGGGTAAAGTCAGCGGTAAGATGCTTGTTGAATGGGGTATGGATGAAGAAGAAATTGAAGACCAAGCTCGTGAATACGATGCTAACGTATGGATCGTAGGTAACTACGTCATTAAGGCTGTACTTAATTATGATCCGCTAGGTGAAAAGCCTTACGCTAAAACATCATTCATTAAAGGGCCGGGTTCATTCTGGGGTAAAGGTATTCCAGAAATCATTCAAGACTTGCAGAACGTATGTAACGCATCTGCTCGTGCACTAATTAACAACATGGGTATTTCATCAGGCCCTCAAGTAGAAGTTAATCTTGAGCGTATCCCACCTAATGAAGATATTACTCAGCTACATCCTTGGAAGATTTGGCAGGTAACTAATGATCCGTTTGGTTCTAGTTCTCCTGCAGTTCGGTTTACTCAGCCAGACGATAATGCAAATACATTAATGGCTGTGTACGACAAGTTTAGCAAATTGGCTGATGACCATTCAGGCATTCCCTCTTATGTTTATGGTGACCTGAATGTTCAGGGAGCAGGACGTACTGCATCAGGGTTATCTATGTTGATGGGGTCAGCCGGTAAGGGGATACGTCAAGTAGTTATGCACATTGATAGTGACATTATTAAGCCTATTGTTCACCGTCAATTTGTGTATAACATGCGATATGATGAAGATGAAAGTATTAAAGGCGATGTTGATATCATGCCGAAAGGTGCAGTTAACCTTGCTGTCAAGGAAACTGTCAACATGCGTCGAATTGAGTTTCTTAACGCAACCGCCAACGAAATCGATATGGAGATCGTTGGTAAGAAAGGTCGTTCCGCGATTCTTCGTGAAATTGCCAAAGGGTTGCAAATGCCTGTGGATGATATTGTTCCATCTAGGGAAAAAGAAGGTTATCAGGATAAAGTTAAGGCTGAGATCATGGCTGCTCAACAGCAGGCAGAAGCTCAAGCTGCACAGCCTGATGGCTCTCCCAAGGGTGGAATGGAAGCAAACACAGTTGGCAACGGTGGCGCAGGGAGGGTTAGATGAAAAGACCTGAACTTGAAGTTGTCAAAGCAGTAGCTCAAATTGTTAACCAATATCCTGAGTTCGCAAAGTTTATTCAGGAATGGGGATCAGATGAGTTATCGCGGCTACCAAACGCTACACAGAATGTGGCACTTGCACAGGGGCGGTGTCAGGTTTTGTTAGAGCTAATTAAGCTCATAGTAGAGTCCCCTGAAATGGCGGCAAAGTCAAAATGACAGCCTGCTTTTAATTACGCACACCGATAGGAGCGATTATGGGAATACCAAAGCAAGTTCAAAAACAGTCTGAGGAAGTACAAGCATTGTACAAGGAACTCAACGGCGAAACAGAAAACGTACAGGCACAAAATGCCGAGGCATCTGTAGTACCTGATGAGAAACCTGTAGAACAGCCTTCCAACAGTGTTAATGAAAAGGCACCTGAGTCTGAGGTTTCTGAGCAAAACCAAACAGACACTAAACCAAAAGAAACTTGGGAACAAAAGTACAAAACGTTACAAGGTATGTATAACGCAGATGTTCCGCGTTTAAACGCGCACAACCGTGAAATGCAAAACCGAGTAGCCCAACTGGAACAATTACTTAGCACTATGCAGAATCAAGTCCCTGCTCAGCCTGAAGTATCAAACGATCCGTTAATCACGGATGCTGATGTGAAGGAATATGGGGATTCGATTGACGTTATGCGTCGAGCAGCTAGGGAAGAAGTCAATGCAGCAAATGGGCGTATTGCACAGTTGGAAAAAATGATCGCGCAGATACAAGGTGTTGTGCCTCAAGTACATCAAGTACAAGCACAGCAGAAAGCATCTAGCGAACAAGCGTTTTGGTCTGGACTTTCCAATGCGGTACCAAATTGGCAAGACATTAATAACAATGCAGACTTTCAGTCTTGGTTGTTAGCAGTCGACCCTCTAACTGGTATTAGTCGTCAAACGTATCTAGAAGATGCGCAAGCTAATCTAGATGTTAAACGTGTAGCGAGTTTCTTTGCGGCTTGGCAAAAGGAATTTGGAGTACCCGAAACTGCTCGTGAGAACCGACCAACTTCAAACTCTCAGCTTGAGAAACAAGTTGCACCGGGACGTGGACGTTCTGGTAAACCTACAACTCAAGCAAGTCAAAACTACTCCCCAGCGGATATTTCGAAATTTTTCGAAGATGTTCGTAAAGGAAAGTTTAAAGGCAGGGAAGATGAAAGAGGTCGAATTGAACGTGACATTTTCGCTGCACAGCGGGAAGGTCGCATCGTAACTGCTTAATTAAAAGGAGGTCATTATGGCTTTTGCAGTATCAGGGGGTCGCCCCGATTATAGCGGCAATTTCATTCCAGAAATCTGGAGTGGGAAGCTGATCGAGAATTTCTACGACGCTACAGTGCTCGCAGCAATCTCGAACACGGATTATGAAGGTGAAATCCGTCAGATGGGAGATACGGTTAATATCCGTACTACACCAGAAATCACCATCAAAACGTATGTTAAGGGACAAACTCTTGCAGTTGAAAACCCTGACAAAGCGAAACTTCAACTTGTTATCGACAAAGGTGAATACTTTGCTTGTGTTGAAGATGACGTTGACCAAGTTCAGTCTGACATTGCACTGATGGATCAGTGGTCTAAAGACGCTTCCGAGCGTATGAAGATCAAGATTGACCAGCGTGTGTTGACTGATTTGTTGCCCGACGTTAGCTCAGCCAACAAAGGTGCTTCAGCTGGTCGTATCTCTGGCAACCTAAATCTAGGTGTTGCAGGTACTCCATTGTCTCTAACTAAGTCGAATGTTATCGATTCTATCGTCGACGCAGGTACTGTGTTGGATGAGGCTAACTGTCCTGAACAGGATCGTTTCCTTATCATTCCAGCTAAGATGGCGGGTCTTATCAAGCAATCAGACTTGAAAGATGCTTCTATCACTGGTGACAGCACTTCACCTTTGAGAAACGGTAGACTTGGTATGATTGACCGATTCACAGTTTATGTATCTCACAACCTGTACAAATCAGGTGCTGAGTTCAGCTGTATTGCTGGTCATAAGATGGGCTTCACTTTTGCATCTCAGATGACAAATATGGAGACTATCCGTTCAGAGACTACTTTCGGTAACATCATCCGTGGTTTGCAAGTTTATGGCTATAAAGTAGTTAAGCCAGAAGCTCTAGCAACTATGGTTGTAAGCGTATAAGGAGGACTGAACTATGGCTACATATAACGATGGAAAAGGTTATCAACTTGGAACTGGTGCAGCTCACGTTGCAGCAGGTATCAATAAGGTATCCGCAATCACAGTAGACTTGGACTTTGCAGCAATTACTACTGCACGTTCAGCAGCAGGTCTAACAGCACTAGCTGCAGGTGATGTTCTAGAAGTTATCAAAGTTCCAGCTAACACGCTGGTTACTTCGGTAGTTCTAAATGTTACTACTGCAGAAGGTGGCACTCTTACGGTTGATGTCGGTGACGGCACTGACCCTGATGGTTACCTTGATGGTGTTAACGCTAATGCGGCAGCAGCTTACTCTCTTGCTCCGTCAGCAGGTACTCCTACTGGCTACGCAGATGGTAAGTATTACACTGCAGAAGATACAATCGATGTTGTTACTGTTAACGCAGCAGACGCAGCGGTTATGTCTTTGACAGTTGTAATGGTTGACTGCTCTTAAATAGATTGGGGGGCTTCGGCCCCCCTTTCTTATAGGAGGTAAAATGTCAAATATAGATGAACACGGAGTTAAAGCGATACAACTAACAGCAAGTGGTGTTGTTAGTGCAAGGCGAGCTTATGTAAATAAAGTTGTTGTTTACCACCCACTATCAAGTGATTCTACATATAACTTTTATGATTCTGCTACGAGTTCCGTTTCAGGATTAACACCATATGTCTATCAGGTGTATGGAAAAAGTACAGATTATTTGGATATGCCCGGAGCAGGTGTATTATTTCATAACGGGATATATGCAACTGTTGAAGCTGGTACTACACTAACTGTGTTTTTTACGGAGGCATAGTATGGCTAAGCAGATTGATAAATCTAAGATGGCTTGTAACAAACCCCGTAATGATAGACAGGGCGGAAAAAAGTTTGTTGTGAAAGCATGTCAAAACGGAAAAGAAAAAATTATCCGGTTTGGTGATGCCAATATGACTATTAAGAAAGACCAGCCTAACCGCCGTAAGTCATTTAGAGCGAGACATGGTTGTGATAGTAACCCTCCGTCAAAAATGACAGCACGATATTGGTCGTGTAAAAAATGGTGATAAAATGAGCCTAGTTGAAAACATAAATAAACGTAAGAAGGCAGGCACAAGTAGACCTAAAAGTCGAACTACTGTTAGTAAGAAAGCTTATGATGATATGAAAAACAACTGGGGTAAAGGAAAAAAGCGTGGTAAAAAGAAAACGTGAATATTTGTTTACCACAATTTGGAGAGGAACAAATTATGGCAGGGCGCTGGCTACGAAACATTAAGGATGGTGAGATTTACGGTTGGAATGAAATTCTAGCTGAGAATCCTAACACCGAAGAAATTACTGAGGAACAAGCGTTCCCAGAAAAGTTTATTACAAAAAAACAAAGTACTCGTAAGGCTAAAGTAAATTTAGAAACAGAGATTCCAGAAGACGGAGACTCTACACCTGAAGTCCTTGCGGAAGAAGCAAGTAAAGGATTGCCTAAATGATATTGAATGATGTCGTTACAGAGGTAAGAAGACTCCTACAGGATACGAATAGCCCACAGCGTTATTCTGATTCTGTACTAATAGGGTTTGCAAACCAAGCGCTTAAGCGTATTGCTGTGTTGCGTCCTGATCTTTTTGCTTATATTGGTGACATCACTTGTACTGCAGATTCTGTTATTCAGTCTATGCCTTCTGATTCTATTCGATTGATAGATATTTATTCAGTTAAAAATGGTGACGGAATTATTGAAACAAACAGAGAAGCACTAGATCAAGCATATCCTTCTTGGATGAATGATCCTGCAGGTGCTGCTGTTAACTTTATGCGTCATGTTAGAAACGCAAACAAATTTTTTATTTATCCGAAAGCCCCTAGCGGACAAGTGCTAGTCGGTGAATACGCACAGACGCCACCAACTTATGATGGCACTACTACTGTAGCTCTATTAGCAGATGCTTATTTTCCTGTTGTAATTGATGCTACGGTTTTCTTGGCTGAGTCTGTTGACAACGAACACGTTAATTCAAAACGTGCACAGTTATTCCAACAGTCGTTTACACAGTCTCTTGGTGTAGCTGCGCAAAGTAGAGAAGTAACTGATACTGAGCGAGCAGGGCTAGATGAGGAGGATGTTGTCTAATGGCTGATAGAACTTTTTTAAGTATTGTTACTAGGTTGTCGCCTAGCGTTCCCGGTTGTCCTACACCAGTTGTAGAACAATATGTTCGTGATGCGGCAATAGAAGCGTGTGAAAAAACACTTGCTTGGCGGTATGAACAACCGAGGATTCGTTTAGTTCCCGGTGCGTATGATTATGAGTATGACACTCCTAACGACGCAGAAGTTCATGCTGTGTTAACGGCTACTGTGAATGAGAATAAACTTACTCCAGTGACGTTAGAGCAGATGTATGACATGTATCCTAAATGGCCTAATCAAGCTATTGATGAGAGGGCAGAACCTAGATATGTAACACAATTAGACCCCGATCATTTTTCTTTAGCACCAGTTCCAGATAATTCTGTAACTTATGATGTTAGAATGATAGTGTGTCTTAAACCGTTGAGAACTGCTACTAAGATGGATAAAACAGTTCTTGATGAATTAGAAAATGTAATTATGCACGGAGCACTACAACACTTACTGGTACTACCAGATAGAACATGGAGTGATAGAGAGTTAGCTACATATCATGCTAAGCAGTTTGTTATGAAGACTGCAGAGCGTAGAGCAAGAACTAATCTCGGTGCATCTAAAGCATCTATGCGTGTACAGATGCAGAGGTTTGCGTGAGGTAGATTATGGCCGATACAATTAAATTAGTTCAAGGAGATGAATTACCTCAAATCACTCTAACACTTAGAGATGATGTAGGAAATGCTGCATTAGATTTATCAGCAGCTACAACCACTGTTGCTATTAAGTTTAAACTTAAAGGCGGTACAACTACTCTATCTACAATTAATACAACTAAACTTACCGATGGCTCTGACGGTAAAGTTTATTTTAATTTTGCGGGAGGAGTTCTGGACGTAGACCCCGGTGAATATGAAGGTGAAATCGTAATAGATTTTAACGGTAGTGTTCAAACAGTTTACGATACGTTGAACTTTAGAGTACGGGATAATTTCTAATGGCTAACGTTAGTGTATCTAATATTACACTATCAGCCATCGTTTCAGTAACTGTTAGTGTAGCATCTTATAGTTACTCATCTTCTTATCAAGATATAACTTATTCTACAGACGGTGCGTCTGTTTCATATACTTATGAGTTAATTGAGACACGTCCGTTACCTGCGGAAAATGTGTCTATAAGCGAAGCTGATGTTAAGACTGTAGGCCTTAACCCAGATGACGACATCACAATATCTGATTCTGATCCAGAAAAAAATATAAACTTAAACCCTAGTGATTCGGTAACAGTCAACGAAGGTATATTTAAAGCTGTTACTAACCCGATTGACTTTGATCCAACGGATGATGACGTTGATCCAACACCTGTCACTATGTCTGACAGTGATACCAAAGAAGTTACAGTCGGTGAATTAGCTGATAACGATGATGTCACGATAAGTGAGTTAATTGCTAAGAACCCAACTAAACCGGGAATTACAGCTTCTGTTTCTACCTCTGAAGCTATTGATGATTTTGATATTGGAAAAAATGTCGCAGATACAGCGACTGTGTCTGAAGCTATAGACCAGTTCGATGTTACTACTCAATTTTCTGATACTGTTAATATCACGGAAGCTGCGGCTAAGACCATCACACCAGATGGTAAAACTGATTCGGTCACTATGTCTGGTGACAATATTAAAGCTATTAATTCTTCTGTTGACTTTGACCCTAGTGACGATGATGTAGACCCTGATCCAATTAATATAGCAGAGCAAATCAATACGATTGCTGTTACTAAAGGGCTTACAGATTCACCAAGTATTACAGAAACTACAGCTAAAAACTTTACGCGACCTAATGTCGCAGACACAGCAACAGCTTTAGATTCTCCTGCTTTAAATCCTGAAATACCTAGAACTGATTCGGTTACAGCAGTAGAAGGGATTAAGAATAATCCAAGTCTTGTTAAGACTGAGACTGTAACTCCTAGTGAATCTATTACTAAGTTTGATGTTAGACCTTCATTTACTGATTCTATTAGTACTCCAACAGAATCAATCGATGAGTTTGATGTAGGTAAGGCACTTACTGATTCTGTAACTGTTACTGAACTTAATGTTAAAACATTTACAGAGAATGTGGACTTTGATCGTAGCGACGCAGATGCTGACGCTGATCCAGTTTCAGTAACTGAGTCTGCTGTATTTAGTCCGACACACCCACTATCAGATGCGTTTAGTCCATCAGAAACTATCAATACTTTTGCTATAACTGTAGCTTATTCAGACACAGCTACTGCTTCTGAGAGTATTAACTTAAATCTAATTCTTGGTGAATCTAGCTATCTATACCCTGATTTTGCTTATATGAATGATGGTAATGAGTCGCCATACCTCCGTGGTTATCATAAAGGTATAGGCGATGATTACTCAGAACGACTAGCAGATACCGGCTATCTGATGAATGAAGACTACGCTGGTATGTTTAATGAAGGTTTATTAGGTGGTGTAGGAGGTGATGCAGTCAGATGGTACACACTTGAGTTTGTACAGAGTGCCTTTAGATTCCGTAATGTGGATTATGACGCACAGGTTAATGGGCTTCACACAAGTATGAACTATACATTCATGCACACCAGTGCTTTGGATGATATAAAA
>Ga0070749_10003209_pt1 | contig 10932 bp, 12 predicted proteins | sample VirMetDEL_Nov_18_FD_75180 | JGI IMG/M metagenome (GOLD analysis project Ga0070749, IMG submission 75180) | Aqueous microbial communities from the Delaware River and Bay under freshwater to marine salinity gradient to study organic matter... | ecosystem: Environmental > Aquatic > Marine >...
AAGACCCACTGACAAACGAGCATCATCTGGACCGTCTTGCTTAACACGTCCACCTTGTCCCCACATTAAGTAGGTCTCAATGTCGCTTGCAATCTTGCTCACGTGAGCTGCTTCCATTTTAGTCAAGAAGCTACGTGACAAATCACCATTCTCAAATGCACGCTTAACTGCATCTTTACCCATGGTTTGAACCATTCCCTCTAAAGAAGAGATTGAAGGATCAACGTTTTTGTCAAATGAACGCCAGATTTCAGTTACAGGTACAGTACCATCTGCATTCATTCCGCCTTTCAACATCATGTCAGCACGGCTAGAAATGCTATAGTGTACGTGAGCCTCAGCACCACCTACGTAGTTGTAGAACTCACGGAAACCAGCATTGTATTCTCCAATGTCAGAGAAACGCTCACCATATTCACCACGAGCAGAACCTTTACGGAACATTTTAGTACCAGATGCAAGATATTTGTTTTCCAAATATTTAGCATTGTCATTGTTTACTAACTGTACAGTGTAGATGAAAGCATCACCAGTAGGGATGATATCGTCCGCAGTGATGTACATTTCAACACCGTTGTACTTATCATAAGTGATGATATCACCATGACCGAAAGTACGCTTGTTCAATTTAATCTTGAAAGAAGTACCATCAATACCTTTAGAAGTGTTAGTACTATCAATGTCTTCAACAACATAAGGAAGTTCTTGAGCAACAGGTACCTGCCACTTGTACTCACCACGGTGATTGTTTACGTCAATGATGTTTTTACCACCAAAGCTAGAGAATTGATACAAAGGCATTTCTACCTTTTGCGTCATTGCCCATAAATCTACAGGACCCATATCCATAGGTTCTGCGCTTTTCAGCATGTTTACTAAATGGTAAGAATCTACGTGTGAAGTAGCTTTGTAGCTAGTATCACGCAAGAAAATACCATTGTTTAAAGTTGGAGTGCTCATAATTATTTATTTTATTTATTTGTTTGTGTTATCTTTTAAATATATTTTTCTGTCTTGAAATTTTACGTGCTGGTTTGCTTTCTCTTTCTTCTGCCACTGTAGATGCAATACGGTTAGACTGCTCTGTCTTTAACTGTCTAACTGTCTTCTCTACTGTCTTGTTCTTACCTTGATCCATAATCTTAGATCTGTAACCATCAGGGTCAGATAATAACCACAATGCTTCAGCTATAAGATCATGTCTTGGTTCAACAAATTGGTATTTCTCTAGGAGATGTCCCAATAAGTTGGTGTTCTTACCTGAGATAGAAGGATAATTAGGTTGAACAAGTCCAGCATATAACATAGATTGTGTCTTCTTATCTAACTTTACACCATTAATTTCTGATGGTTCTAAAGCTCTATATACACTATCCATGTATGCTTCTGCTGCTTGTTGCTGTTGCATCTTCATTTGCTCTTGCTCTTGTAGCTTACGCTCAAGAATCTGCTGTTGCATCTTATCCAACTTTGGTTTAAACTTGTTAGCTTGCTGTTCAAGCTTTCCAAGATCTTTCCAAGTTTCAATCTCTTCAGTGATTTCATTATCATCACCAAAGTTTGTAGCACGTAAGTAACTACGTATGATATCTTCTTGGTCCATTTCATCAGTTGGATCTAAAGATCTTATTTCTTCAGATGCTGCTAATGCACTAAACAACCCTTTTAAATCGGTACCTCCGTTTGCTACATATTCAGCAGCATACTGAAGTTCCTCAGGTAATGCCTCAAAGAACTCTTTAGGAGTTTCTTCTCTTACAGCTTTTTCCTTTTCATCAAAGTTAGCCTGTAAAAGCTCCTGCCAATCTTTAAGAGTGTACTCTGACATGTCTTTCTCATCATCAAAGGGTATTAGTACTTCATCGTCAATTAACTTTGAAAATACTTCTACCAAACCACTCTTCTCAATCTTAGGTCTTCCAACAGAAGATGTTTCCTCTTCTTCCTCTTCTTCATCTTCAGGCATTGCAGTAATTTCATCAACTACTGTTTTAACGTCTGTTTTAGATTCAGAATCCTCATCATCATCTGTGTCAGAACTTTCATCAGAATCAATAAAACTCATGTCTACTGTAGACTTTGAGAATATTGATTTTTTGTTTTCTGTTTCTTCTGCTCCAGGTAGCATTATGCTATCTGCACCAGGTGTTCCACCGAAGATATCATCTAGATCAATATCTATCTGAGATACTTCAGTTTGGTTGGTTGTTGATTCACTCATATTATTTTTTTTGGTTTTTTGTTGGTTGTACATTAAAAATATAATATTAATAAAGAAATAAACTAAAATAATTTTAAAAGAGTTTTTTCTCTTTTTGCATTATAGCGCTATCTCTTATTCCTCTTTATTCTTAGGGGTTTTAACATCATATTTATTTTTATTTGTTCTAGCAACTTCAAGTTGTTTGTTAGCAATTTCTCTTTTAGTTGCAAGCTCTTCTCTTTTAAGATTTAACATATCTTGACTCTGAGCTTGTTTAATGCTATTAGACTCTTTTTTCAAGTCCATTTGTTGCTGGAACTCATCAGATTTTCTGATATCTGCAAGTGCATCTTGGTAATCAGATTGTTGGTTCTGATTAATGTCTTGCATAGATCCATAACCAGCAGCTCTAATCTGAGCTACTAGTAAATCTTTCTGACGTTCTTTATCATTTTCCTCTTGCTCAAACTGAATCTTCATCATCTCTTCTTGTTGTTTAGCTTGAAGAGCTTGTTCTTGCATTTGCTGTTGCTGTTGCATTTCTTCTTGTCTCTGACGCATTTGCTTCTCTTCATTTGCTTTCAAGATGTGAGATACTTCAGAAATAGATTCAGCTTTAATTATATTACCCAAGTCATAGATTGATGCACCACTAGTGTTATTAGTTATAGCTAACTGCTTTAATTGTTCTAACACTGCTCTGTGATTAGCCTTCGTTGTAGCAAAAATGTTAAAGTCTCTTAGCATAAATGAAGATCCTTCAATTTCAAAGTTTACTTTTTCATCTGCTCCAGTTACATATTGCAATCTAATAGATGGTTTAGTACTATGATAGTATTGAGCTAAGTCAGTACGCATCTGATGTACTCTAGGCATCAAGTAGTCACAGTGATTGATAAAGTATGTTTCTGTTTGTGCATATGAGTTAGCTGTAGCTATCCTAAGACCAGTGGCTGTAGCTTGTTCTACTTGCTGACCCATACGTTGTGGAGTAACACCAATAACTTCAAAAGCTTGTTGTTTGAAATAATTAGCTAACTGCGTTCTAGAAAGTATTCTATTTGTTTGTTCTAGATTAAGAACCTGATAATGTTGGAAGTTAAGAGCATTCTCAGTGTTAGTGATAGATGTATCTAATGGTAACATCTGGAAGTCTTTCATTGCAACATATGCTTTTGCAAGGTTGTTCTTACCCCAATCTTCACCCAAAGAATGTCTAGGTAAAGCATTTTGATCAAGCATAATTACTGTACCTAACTCATCTACTAGTATATCAGCAATTTGGTTATTTACAATATTATATCCAATCTGGAATGGTTTCATTAAATCTATCAATGAAGTAGATCTAGTGTTTCTATCAGAGAATACAGAACCTTCTACAGGAAGTTTACAACCATACAATGTAAAGTCACCTTTAAACTGGAATGGTACACGTCCAGGTTTAGCTCTGTTGATTCCAAGGTATATTGGATTTATTCCATCAGGAGAATAGTTATTCATTCCCCAATATGCCGGGTAGTTTGGACCAATCTTAACACCGCCCCATACTTCATTAATCCAAATCCAATCTATATGCTCACCAGCAATTAAATTTTCTTTTGTCTTGTTCTTAAACAAACGTGTGTCATAAATGGGCTTTAGAGTGACCTTGTAGCTCTCATCTACAACATCCTGGATAAGATCCCCATTCTCATCAATACGTGTCAAATGACCCACCTTACGTTGCGATTTCCAGTACACTGTAGATACACGTAGCATATCAGTGTTTCCATAATCAAAATAATCTTCTGATTCAGACAGAATCCACTCTACTATATCACCATGTCCTGTTGGTCCATCGTTAAGTGTAGCAAATTGTCTATAAGCTAGACCTGGTTGACCACTATTCCACTCATGAGATTTAGTAGCATCATAGTAAGAACCATCATTCTGCTGTCCACCTATTGGATAACCAGCAGCTTTTGTAGGATAAACAGCTTCTAATGATTGCATTTGCTCATCAGTCATAAGATATCCATACTTATCAATGATGTCTGCTACATTAAGCATATCTATTTTACCTACCCAGTTACCTTGAGATATGTATCTAGCATCTGGAGACTTATGATAGAATGTAATTACAGGGTTCCATAACTCTACTTCATAATCATCATCATTCATTTTGAAGTGCCAGAACTCTCTGTCTGTAATAAGCATATCACGGAAAGCTCTTTCTTCAAGCTCATCCATTTTAAAACGCTCATAATCTACACGCATTTGGTGTTCAGCCCATTCTTCAAGCATAGATCTATAATCTTTCTTAAAGAACTGCTCTATCTCAGGAAGTTCTTTTAATGCTTCTGGTTGTAAAGCTTGTTGAATTTCAGGATCTTCTGGATCTGCACCCATCTCAATCATCTTCATTACCATCTTCTGTTGAGCATCAGCTAATAATTTAGCTTCAACCATTGCTCTCTTTTGTTCTAGTAATTCATTATAAGATGTCTCATCTGTAGTTCTGAATGAAACTGTAGTGTTGCGTTTAGCAAACTCAGCCACTAATACATTGATAACATTAGGAATAATAGGGTAAAACTTTAGTTCTAATGCAGATGAATCTTCTTTAGTTAGTGTTTCAATAAGATCAGCATACTCAGGATCTTCTTCTACTATATAGTCAGTACGGTCAATTATACCTTTAGCAAGTTTGTAGTTCTTCATTAAACGTCTTGCATTACGTCTAATCTGCTTCATACCTTGCCATTCTAGCCAATCAAGATTCCAAGCAGCCCAATCCTCGTTCTTTTCTTTCTTAGGAATAAACTGTACAGGTTGAGTTAAAGTACCCATCCTATTATGTTCTGCTTTAGCTCCTGCTTTGAGCTGCATTGCGTTATATAATTGCATCTTCTGTAATATTAATTGTGTAGTTTTCTTCTAACTCTTCTAAGTTTATATCCAATATTTCCTCTTCAGTTTCATACTCCCAATATAAGTAATTGATTGTCAGAGGTTTGAGTTCAGTAGTACTAATAGTGTATACCATTATTTTATATTTTTAAATGCTCTCTTAGGTTTGCTCATTCCAGATGAAGGTCTAGAACCACCAATATGTCTAAAAGGGCTCACTTTAAATTTATACAAATTTGCTGTATTTTCCAAAGATTTGTTTGTTTGCTCCTTTCTTTTTACATATCCACGATTAGCTTGCTGTACAGTAGCAAATGCAATAAGTGCACAAAATGAAACTAAACGGTCAACGTTTAAACCTGGGTGGTATGCCAACATCTCCTTTAATAACATAGGATCTGGTATTCTTGTTACCCCATATGTCTTATGTACCACTTTACCTTCATTAGTGGTTACGTTATCTAATTCTTCTTTTAAATATTCTATTGCATAGGATATTAAATGATTCTTAAATAATGTACCTGTGTTTCTCCAACCATATTCTTGGTGTACAGATCTATTAGAATTAAGATCTTTTAAGAATAACATCTGGTCTTTCGTTACAAGGTGTCTTTGTTTCTTTACAGACATCATATATTGTATGAACAAAGAAACGTTATTTTCCACAACTGTCCATGCATTATACCATTCTATAATTAACTCTAATCTTTCATGTGTTTTCTTTATATCATCAAATCTACCACACCAAGCTGCAACAATACCGTCTTGCTCTATCTCCACTTTTATTTCCTGACCATCATCAATAGTTGTTTCAATTGGTGATTTATATACGTAAATAGAACATAATGAATCACTTGTACTTGTTTTACCTTCACCCACCGGGTCAATAGATGCATAATACATACCAAAGCTTGGGTTAGATTTAGGTCTTTCCCATACAACTAAACAACCTTCTTTATCTTCTGCTGTTTTAGATATAGGAAAATCTTTAATAGGTTGCTTATTAGAATTCTTAATCCCAATACTTCCAGTATCTTCTCTATATAATTCTAATAACTCATAAGGATATTCTTTATCTTCAGTTCTTTTTAGCTGTGCTGTAACTAAATGCACAGGAAAAATAGATTCTTTTCTATAAGCAAAAGCTTCTTTAATATTTGTTGGTTTCTGAGATATTCTTAATTGATATTGTTCAGGTGGTAATTCCTTCTTCATTTTAACCCTTTCCAATCTAATAGCATCTAATGCTTCAGATGTAAGAGAATTACCCCATTTATCAATATATGGAGGCATAGACCATTGTTCTGGTATAAATAACCCCGCATTAGCTATAGTACCGTTCTCATCTATAAGATCAGTTTCTACATAATAAATATCATTTCTTTCAGGATTCATTATCAAATCCTTCAATGGCTCACATTGATCCAAATCTCCGACAGAACCTGCAGCTATAAACATACCTGTAGTTATCATACCTGACTGTAATGCAGGTCTCATATATTCATATGTCTGATTTAACTTGGGTGCAATACCTGCCTCTTCATAAAAGAAATACTTTGTAGGACCACCGACACCAGATGTAGCAGATTTCTCAAAGGACATACCTTGAATAGTACCTTTTAAACCCACTTCATTCTTACGATCACCCTTTCTCACTTCAATTTTCTGCTGCCATAATAAAACCTTTGATGGATTCATAGGTCTATACCATGCAGTATGTTCATTTAAAAAGGCAGCATATTCATCCAAAAACTTCCATGAACCCTTGTCATTAATATAATCCTTTAATGATGCACCTATTTTAAGAGTTACCCCCGGTTCAAACCACAATTGATTTAATAACTTCGCTATATGGAAGTATGAACTAGCAATCTGACGTTTCTTTAAAATAGCTGAATGCTTATAATGCAACTCAGCTAGTAGCTCATAGAGTGCCATGTGGTACTGAGCATCTCTAATCTTAGCAAATCCAAACTTCTGTATCTCTTTATTAAAGATAGGTAGGAAGTTTAACCACATATAATAATCCCTAGTAATGTACCAAGATACATTATCAGAGTGAACCAGTATTCCGTTTTGACATCTTCTTTTTTGCTCATTCCAATATTCTATAAAATCTCTTGATTTAAATGGTGCTATACAATAAACACCATCTTTTTCAAACTTTCTTGCTTCCTCATTAAAGATAAAAGAATCTTCATTAAAAGCATACTTACCCGGCTCACTAAACAAAGTAAGAATATAATCTCTAAATTCTTCTCTTGTTTCAAAGTCAGTGGTATACCACTCACCATTCTTCCAAGTAGGTACACTAATATAAATCTCACTCATTTACAACAGATTTTACATTTTCAAATTTACCTTCGGCTTTAACAATAATAAACATTAATGTATCTATGTTTTTAGATTTAATATATTCATTACCAGTACCGTTAAAATAATCATCTTTACTTTCTCTAGTAAATGCATACCAGAGTTTTTCATATCCGTTGTAATGAAACAACCATTCATGTAAATAATTTGTTGTCATATATTATTGATCATAAGCTAAACCTTGCCCACCACGTACTTGGCTTTGTTGTTCTTCAGCCAAATCTTTATAGGCACCTTTAAATGAATCTCTTATATTCTGGAATTTAGCAGCTGCGTTTATCAAAGCTGTAATATTACCATCTCTACCATGCTCTATCTGAGTAGTCTCCATATAACGAGCTAATCTATCAAGCATAGCTTTTATCCCCATATATGCTCTATACGTAGGTGTTTCATATAATTTTTTGCACATTGTTAATGCACGTATAACTAAATCATCTTCTACAGAAAACTCAGCTTCCACTTCTTGCAAAATCAATTCTTCTTTCTCATGCTCTACAGCATTAAAAAAAGGATTAAGATCAGGATTAGGACAAGTCATATAAAACAGATATGCATATATCTTCATATACTCATCTGGATATTCGTCCATTATATCTTTTAAAAACTTTAAAGTGTAACAGTGTTCTGTTGGAACCACCTTATTATTATTTATATCAAATAATCTAGTTTGCATTTTGCTTGTCTTTAATTAAATTAACCACTTCTTCTTTCAAATAGGGTACTTCATAAGGCACAATCTTTTTAACAATTGGTTCTCCGTTAATATCACGTGCAATAATAGGTGCACCTAAATGATCTAACCCCTCTTCAAAAAACAAAACATGGTGTAAAGTAAGTTTACCAGGTTTCAATTTAGGGTTATGCTTCAACATAATATACATATAAGTAGATAACTGCAAAGCATAGTGATTATAATTACAATCATCCAAGTGTGAAACAGGACCAAGCATTTTTTGAGACTTACCTTCCCAATTAACGTATGATTCAGTTTTAATTTCTTTGTTCGTCTTGTAATCTAGAATATTTATTTTCCCGTCCAAAACGCTCACTAAATCTGATTGTCCACACAACCCTACAGATTTAAGATACACAAAATGTTCTGGATACACACCATCTTGTAATTTTTGAGGTGGTGCTACTTTACCATCGTCATCCTGTATTGGATTAATAACTGGTAGTTCTTTACCATCTCTAGATATACTATCAATCATTAACAAATCAGCTTCTCTCTGATTGTGATACCAATTACCACGATCAATAGCATTATCTGCCTGATGCTTCCATGCATCCAATATCTCATCAACAGTCATACCATACCACTTTGATTTCTTAGACTTAGACACTTTAGTGGCTACGCCTACCTTATCAAAAGGCATCTTGTATTTACCTACAAATGATGTTACAGATGTCCATTGAATATTCTCATTAGGATCTAATGATATATACTCATGTTTTTCAGGTTTAAATATTACACTCATTTTGAATTTAATTTTTCTTCTTCCTCTTCAGTCATTAAGGCTTTCCATTTTCCAGCAGGACATTCAGAAGATAAAGATCTAGTTTTAAAATATAAAGAACACCCGCATAGTGAACAACACGGTTGTGACCCCGGGGCTAAACAATCCTTACCTTCATGATCAATATCCTCACAAGAAAAACAAATAGCATTTCTCTCCTCAGCTACATGCTCTACATATTCATCCTGAATAAAAGAATTAATTATCCCTTCCACTATACCAGTGAAGTTATTTATTATCGTTTTTATTTTGTCTAAAAGATTTCTTTTTTTCATTTCTTTCGTCAATATGTTTTTTAAGTTCAATCATTTTTGCATATCCCTCTTCCACCTGCTTATACTTATAATACTTTCCAAAAGTAAGATTATCCTTATCATCCAAATATTTCTTGTGCCCCTCTATCTTCTTATCAAAAGTATTTTGTTTTATCACGAATCTTCCAAAGTTAGCAACTTGGATATCTGGGTATTTTAGATCCTCCATGCTTTTCCGTACAGAATTCCAATAGAAGTCTATAACCTTCTTTACAAGGATTTCATCCATTTCCAGTTCTTTCGCTACAACAGGAATAAGCTCCTTACTTTTCTTTGGATTCAACAGCAGCAAATTTAAAATCTAACAAAATAGGTGCAGCTGTCTGAACAGACATTTGCGGGTTAATCTCAATAACCTTTCTACCATCCCCATGCTTAACCACTAAACCTTTCTTCTCGGCTTTAGTGATTGCGTTCCGTACAGACTGAGGACTTTTAAAAATATCATTATCATAACCCAAATTACAAAACTCTGTAAGTTCTGTCTCACCCTCTAATGCTAAAAGAGTGAGACAGTCCAAATCAGAATTAGTAACATTAATGTCGTTCAGATAACAATAAGTAAGAATCTGATACTTCACTACAGAAGTCAAACTCATCTTTACTTTCTTAGTAACCTGATTAACTAATGCCATTACTTTGATTTCTTTAATGTCCTAGGTGCTGAAATTTCTTCTTCCTCTTCTTCCCCAGGCTCTGGTGCAAAATACCCAGCAATTGCAGCTTGGATCTGAACTCTCTTTGCTCTCTGCTCTTCAATGTCAGTAACAAGAGTTTCATACTCTAACTGTGCTGTTAAAAACTTTACTTGCTCCTCATAATAACTAAGAAGCTTTTCCTTTCTTTCCTGAATTTCCTCAGGGGTTAAATCTTTTTGTTCTTCCATGATGGTTTTAATTATACCTACAATAATACAAAAAAAATCTTAAAAGTTTACAACAAGGATCCCCGGGGACAAAAATACATATTAACATCCCCACCCTTTTTGGTAATGGTATTTTAAATGTGGATGATGTTGTGGGTGATACCCACATATCAACTCCCCCTCTCTATTTTGTGGGGCTTGCGCCCCTATCTAATTTATAAACATTATGAAATTTAAAGTAGAAAAAACAACTCTCTCCAAGAATGGAGACTATGTAACAACTTTCAGAAGTGAACCTAAAGTTGATGGAATCTTTGTGGCCAAAGGCATAAAGAGATTTAGCAAAACCAGTGAAGTTGCTGTGGGCAGTGAACATGAAATTGACCCTGACAAGTTTAAGGAAGAGCGCTATTCAGGTGTGCACGAAGGACGTGAGTACACAAATGTATGGTGGCATTTGAAATAGGTCTATGACCTATTTTTCTTCTACAGTAAATGAAGCAAGCTAACTAATGTTATGATTTAATAAATTAAAACATTAAGAACCTTGCTTCATTTCTTATTAATTAATGCAGTTATGTCAGAGTAAAGTCAGATATTTTAGTGTTACTGCAGTTTATTTTAGTATTGTTTGTCTCACACCGGGAATATTTGAGACCAATAGTTTAAAATGCTAAAAGAAATTTGTATTAATAAGTGTGATTATGGTGGATAAACAAACACTCAGTGATATTATAACAATCTGAAAATGGTGATAAACCAATATGT
>Ga0070749_10003210_pt1 | contig 10931 bp, 14 predicted proteins | sample VirMetDEL_Nov_18_FD_75180 | JGI IMG/M metagenome (GOLD analysis project Ga0070749, IMG submission 75180) | Aqueous microbial communities from the Delaware River and Bay under freshwater to marine salinity gradient to study organic matter... | ecosystem: Environmental > Aquatic > Marine >...
AATCCGCTCCGGCGTCGTATGCACAAAACGCCCCAACACCCGACGCACCTGCATCGGCGAACCCTCACCTAAAATTTTCAAATCCTGCTCAGTCAATAGTCTCATTTCGACCCCCAGCTTGCTCCATATTTTTCAGCCATTCAGCCATTTCATGCTGCCACGCCACCAACCGCGGCTCGGCACCATCGCCTTGCACCTCAATCAATCCACACGCCACCTCATTCGCCGTGCGCAGCAAATCCTGCGCCCGCGCCAGTTCAGCGTTCACGCGCCGAGATGCCCGGCGACACTCCGGCAGCACCTTACGGATTGTCGCCAGTTTCTGATGCAACTCACGATTCAGGCTCCGCAGCGAGCGGTGCCCCTCCTCGACCAGCTCGAGCCGTTCCTCAGGTGTCAACCGCGCCTGATCTAGCAGGCGCAGCGCATCCCATGATATTCCTTTCTGATTCATACGATCCCCCCCCTTTTTGTTTATTTTGTATTGATTGATTTTCCGTTGCGCATTTTGCGATCAACATCACTCGCATTAAAATGCGGCGTGCCGTTAATCCATTTGGTATATAAATTCTCTTCCTCAGCCCATCGTTTGGCCAGCCGGCCCTTGCGATCGGTTGATCCCATGTAGCGGCCGAGATCCGCATATCCCATAATCCAGACAGTTGGCCGCGCACCACTGATCATGTCTAAGCGCTCCAACACCTGTAATAGCTCCTCACTCATGTGATGATCTCCTCTCTCACCTGCTCCTGCACACCAGCGGCGGCCAACACCTGATCCGTCGTGGCCGATATTATCTCGGCCACTAGCCGCTCGAGCGATATCCCCCGCTGGAGCGATTCAGCTCTCAATACATCCGCTTTTTCATCGCCAATTAGAGCGATTAATTGATCCAGATTAGTCGATTGGGGAGGGGGTAAACTATCATTCATGTAACAAAAATTACTCGCAATGTAATAAAAGTCAACTATAAATATAAAAAAAAGTAGGATATATCACTTATTAAAAAAAACATATTGACAAAACTTACATAATGTGTGACTTTATACCTATAATGACTAACAGTGACGCAAAAAAAATTCTAAAAGAACTTGGGCGAAAATACGCCTGGTTAGCTAGGGAGACCGGCTACGCACTCAACACCATCAACAACCGCCTGGCAGGTGAGTGCCGCGAGCTACCGGCGGATTTTGCCAATGTATGCAAAAAAATATTCGACCGCGAAAATTTTTTACGGGACCCCAATTTACAACACAGCCCAGACACTGAATCAATCTGGGATGATATTTATTTCACGGCCGCAGAATCAATCCAAAACGATCACGCCGCAAAACTGCTGGGCTTTAATAAAATCAGCGACTATTATAAATTTGCTATCAAACGGCACACCGAGCAGGTCTTAAAGGGCGAATCAGCAAACTACGAAAACGGAAAAAAGATCGCATAGACCCCAATCAATGCATTATCAATTTTAATGAATATTGTAAAGATAATTTATTGAATGCACAAAACCCTCACTATCAAGCAATTAGAGAGAGAGAGAGAGAAGTTTAAAAAATAAATAAACCTTATTTAAAATGAAAAAAGCGACAGACACTTTATATACGGCAAGTCCTTCGATGTTTAAAAACCATCCGCTTTTTTTTATCCTTTGCATCCTTTTAATTCCGTATCTGGTCGGCCTGCTATTATTGGCGATATGGTGGCTACAATGCAAAAGCACCTTTTTGACCATCACCAGCCAAACAGTTACTCTCCGCAAAGGATTGCTCTCAAAACACATCAACGAGATCCGCCACCGCGACATCAAAAACATACAGATTCATCAAAGTCTGCTCGACAGAATATTCAGGGTCGGGCGCATCGGCCTATCTACCGCCGGTCAGTCAGACATCGAGATTTTAGTTTCAGGCTTACCCGAACCATATCGGATCAAAACATTGATCGAATCTAGCATAGTTAATTAAACTGCCAACTGCACAAAAACCGCACAAAAAAGCACTTTAATTTTGTAAACCCATGATAATCAAGTAATGTTACATCGGGTTCGACTCCCGCCACCTCCACCAGTTATGAGCCTCGTAAAAGCGAGGCTTTTTTTGTATAAATACATAAAATTCAAAGAGTTATATATCGGATATTAGATTTATTGGCGTTTTTAAATTTTCCCTTTTGGGCCTTTTTGGGTCATTATTTCCTTGCAAAACTCTACAAAACTGCACAACTTGTTTGTCATGGGACGGCGTAAAGGATCAGTCAATAAAGTGGATCAGGCAAATTTGCCTAGAGGTGTTACTTTTTTAAAGGATGGCCGGGCCCGGCCTTTTGTTGTGCGACATCGTGCGCTCAAAGCTGAGGCATTCGCATCAGCTGAGGCCGCAGTGGCACGCAAAAAGGAGCTGGTGGCGCTGGAGTCGCGCCAGGGGGTCGAGGCGTTGACCTATTCACGGGCCGTCCATGCGGATGTGACGGCGGCGCGGGATCTGCTGCCGGAGGGGGTGAGCCATACCGAGGCGGCGCGCTTTTGGTTGCTGCATCACCCGGAGCAGACCATCACGGTGGCGGAGGGGGTGGAGCGCTTTCTGCGGCTGCGCCGCGAGCAATCCATTCACCCAGAGGGGAGCACGCGGCACACCAAGGACCTGGCGTCTCGGCTCGGGCGCTTTGTGTTGCATTTTGGGCGCCAAGCGCTGCCGGATGTGACGGGTGAGGCGATCTTGATGTGGCTTACTCAGTTGAGCGGTCCGGATGGCAGTGCCCTGGGGGCACGCTCGGTGGCTAATTACCGAGGGGCGCTGGACAATTTTTTTAATTATGCAGCCCGCCGGCGCTGGGTGGCGCAGTCGCCGATGAAGGGGGTCATCCAGGAGGATTTGCCCACGGTGCGGCGCAGCCCCAAAAATCCACTTTTAGTGGATCAGGCCAATGGGGTGCTCGCACTGATCGAGGCGGTCGAGCCGCGCTTTTTGGTGCATTTTGCGCTGCGCTTGTTTTTGGGTATGCGCACCGAGGAGAGTCAACGCTTTCGGTGGGAGTGGATTCAGCGCGCGCAAGGGCGGATTGTGGTGCCCGGCTGGTTTTATCGTGAGGGGGACACGCTCGGGCGCGGCTCCAAAACGGGCGACGATTGGGCAATTGACGATATCGCGCCCCGGTTTTGGCAGCTATACGATGCCGAGCCGCGCCCGGCGAGTGGCACAGTACCACGGCCATCGAATAAATACTGGCACGGCGACGATGCACGCACACGACAACGCTGCCTCAAACGCCAGGTGTTGGACGCAATCGGCCTGGACACGTGGCCACATAATACCATGCGCGACACCTTTTGCACCCTACACATGAGCGCATACCGCGATGCGCAACGTACCGCGCTGGTGCTCAAACACCGCAACAGCCAAACGCTCTGGCAAAGTTATCTTGGCACCTTGACCGATCAAGCGTCCGCACAAAAATTTTTCGAAGGTTAAAAAAAAAAACTCAAAAAAATACTTTAAATGTGTTGACAAACACAATAACGTGTATACATTATATTATAACAATGAGGGAAACCTCAGAAATAAAAACTAACCAACAGGAGACAAACAATGAAATACGAGGAATTTGCGACTCTAGCCAATCGCTACGGCTACAAAATAAACCATCATTCGACGATGCACATGGGATGGCCCGACGGCGAATCTATTGAAGGGCATGACATTGAGCGTCATATTGACGGGGAAAATGGCGCTGGAATCCGTGACGATCCAGGCCAACTCTACATTGGCGGGAAAAAATCGACGATTGAGGATTTAGAAAATTATTTTCGCAGTAACAACCAAAAAAAAAGGAGAACAAATGATCACTAAGGAAAACATCGAACAAATTATCCGATACAAAAGGATTATCCAAGAAAACAAAAAATTAATCGAAAAAATGGAATCGACCGGAAAGATCAGAGAAATCGACCCGAAAAGCTTTTTTGACTCAGTTGCCGAAACAGTCGAGCTAGAGATCATCAAGCTACAAAAAGAAAACCTCGGCCATTACGATTTTATTGTAAAATGCTTGGAGAGTGTTGACAAAAATAATAACGACAAGATGTAGGACGCCTAGCGTCTACGAACTTCAACCAACCAACCGGAGGACACAAAATGAAAATAATCGAACAAAAAACTAGCGCAGCCGATTACGATTTACCCTGTAAGGAGGCAATCGTCGATCACGACACAATGGGCAGACTGTACATAGCTGAGGGCTTTGGAGGCCTTGACTCCCTCGAAGGAGGGCAGATGAGGTGGAAACATGGATTTGCCATAAAAATCGAAAAAAGTGACACCCTCGAAATTCTCCACGAACGCCTGTGGAACGATGAAACTACCTATTACCAGGCAATGCTCGCCGGCGCTTACGGCGAAATTTTAAACTGGCAAGGATACATGATTGAAATGCTGGCCTGCCAACTTGGATTATGATAACAATATGAAAAATAAAATACTACATATCCGAGTTTCGGAAGCCGACCAGCAGCAGCTCAAAAGCGCGGCTCAAGCGGCAGGCTTTAAAACTGTAAGCGACTACGTCCGGCACAAACTGGGATTGCCGGTGAAGCTGCCTAAAATGATCCCCAACCCGGCGCTATGATTCCGAGCCCTGAACTCAATTAAGAATAGCTATCTTGACGGACGCTGTAGGATGGGTCAATTAACACTCCGCTCTCGCCGCCGTATTTGATATCATGATCTTGAGCGTTTATATACATCACGATGCTGTCGGTAAACCCGCTGGCGGCGCAATAGACCTCGTATTTATACCAGGTAAATTCGGTTTCGAGGGTTTTGTAAGGATATTGAGTGCCAAAATAATCGCGCCAGCCGAGGCTTGATTCGCTTGCCCAGCTTGACCAGCTTGACCAGCCGCCGCCTGATTTGGATTTGGTCGCGTATCGGTAATAAATCGTGCCATTGGTGGCAAAATTCATGATGCCGATGCGGTCATTATTGCTGGTGGGTGACTGCTCTTGCGCCCAGATCGCGGGAATGATGCATTGATTGGGCACAATAAATTGATTGCTGTCCAGGTAGCCGGCCTTAGTGGCGTACGCGCGAAAATTGCTCGGCGTCCAGTTGGCCGAGGTAATCTCGGTATTGTCTACATAATAGGTGCCATCATCGGTGGAGCTTTTAAGCGTGCTCCACGTACTGCCGCCATTTTCGGAATTTTTAAGCGTGGTGTTGCCCAAGCCTACCACGGCATACGAGTGCCGCATCTCCAGATCGCTCACCTGTAATCGATAATCAATGTCAAATCGATGCACCGGGGTTGGTACCAGCACTGTGGGTGGATCATAGGTGTACTCGTAGGTCACTACCTCGGATTCAAGGGTGCCGGGGCTGTTTTCGAAGGTTTTGAGCTTGAGGGTGGTGGTGGCGGTGCCGATGGCGACGGTGCCGCCGTCGGACACGGTGCTGTCGCTTTCGGTGGGCGCGCTGCCGTCGGTGGTGTAGTAACAGGTGACGCCGGTCTCGTTGTGCGATACGGTGGCGTTAAATGCGGTGGTGAATGTTTTACTGCCGGGGGTGGCGCTGGGCGCGGTGAGGCGGGCCAGGGTCCAGGCGATGATTGAATCGGCGGGCTCCTCGGGCACGGTCAACTCGATCTCCTCGGTGCTCTCATCCCAGGCATAATCGGCGGCGGCGACCTCGAGCAGATCCAGCTCAATGCGGGGCAATAGCTCGAGCACGATGCGCCAGGCGCGGATCTCATACACGACGGCGTCGATGGCGGAGCGGGTGGTGCTGATCGAGATCACATCGCCGGTGCAGGTCTCCATCTGGGAGAGTTTGGCCCGCAGGGTGAGACTGCGGGTGGCGCGGCTGCGCATGACCATAATCTTGGCGATGCGCTGGCAACGGGCGGCGGAGGTCGTGAGCGGCAGGGGCAGATCCAGCCAGCGGTCCTCGCCGTCGGCGGTCTGGGCGCTGGCGTTGGCATAGCTGGGATACTCTTCCTCTTGCCAGTCGAGCGCGGCGGTTTTGTACAGTCCGCGTGCGCCGTTGTATGCCTCGCGCAGGTTGCGGTTGCGGTATTGGATCTCGCCCTGCAAATCCTCGTCGCCTACCACCAGCGAGGTGAGCGCGTAGGACCCGGCAAAGAGTGAAAAGACGCCGCCGAGATAGCTGACGTGGCCGGCCATGGCGTTGAGCAATATTTTTAAGTTTTCGCCGATCGGCTGGGTGGTGTCGAGCACGCCGTTGATGGTGTAGCGCTTTTCCTGAGTGGTGTCGGCGCGATCGACGAGCACATCGCAATCGTTGGCGGCGACGGATGCGGTGCTGTCGTTGACCTCAGCGCTGCCGCTGGAAAAGCCATGTGTCTCAGACAGTAAAAAGTCACGCACCACGAGTGCGGCATTATCACTCCAGGCGGTGGAGGTGCTGCGGGGATCGTAGATTTTTTTGCCTTTGATGCGGGCCGAGACGCGCGGCGCGGCATCGCCAAACAGCTCCTGCGAATACTGGATGCGCAAATAGGCGTAACAAATGCCCCGCAACCGGTGGTTGTTCGTCCATACCGTGCTAGTGACCTCGGTCTGCAAATTGGTATCGACGGTCTGCGAGTCGGTGCCGAGGTGCGCATAATAATTGACCACGCCGACAAACTCACCGGCCACCGAGCCACCGGAGAGCACTGCGCGGTCGTCGAGATAGAGCTGCTCGATCGATTGGCACTCATGATCGGCAAAGGCCACGACGAGATTGAGATACCGCGAGCCACTGCCAGAGGTGCCGACAAATACCACGGCGCCCTCGACCGGGGCCTCGCCATAAATGACCTTGCGGGCAAAGGGCTGGTCGGGCGTCTCGCCGCGGCTGATAAACAGGGCCGCTTGCGCATTGGCGGCATACTCCAGCCCGGCGTCGCTGGCAAAGCGGTTGAGCTGGGTCTGGTGAGTGTAGCGCGCGACCTTAATTTTTTGCAGATCGACCAGGCGCGACTCGATCTTGAGCGTGTACGCATCGGCGGCGGCATCCTCGGTGTAGCTTAACTCTGCCATGCGGCCGGAGAATAGTTTGACGACGTTGGTGGCCGGCAGGGTGCCGTCGGCAGCAATAAAACCGATGTATATCTCACAGGTGCGCGCGCGGTATTTGGCCGGGTCGGTAATATCAACCGCATAGCTATGCTGCGCGGAGAGTTCAAGACTGATGTTATTGGCGATCAGATCCATACTCTCGGCGATCACGGGCCAGCGGCTCACGCGGCCGTCGCCGCTCCAGGTCTGCGAGTCGTAGGACAGATCGCCCTCGCCGGTCCAGGTGCGTATTGCGCCGCCGTTAAAATCAAAATATGCCAGATACACCGGCTTTACGGTATCGGCGGCGATGGCCGTCAAGATTTGGCTGGAGAGTCCGCGGGGCATGTTACACCACCTCCTTTGCGCCGAGGGTTATGCCGTGGCGCTTGGCCACATCGACAGCCCACTGCACCGAGTCAAACAGCCGAAAGCGTCCGACCGGGCTGGTATAATCGACCGTGCTGGTGGTGGCAATGATCTCACTACGCGGTGCCGGCCACACCTCAATGGTGGCGGCTCCGGCCACGGCGGTCGCGCCCACGGTCACCCGGTACAAGCCGGTCTCCACCTGTATCCAGTCGCCGGCGGTAAAGGTGCCGGTCATGCCGGTCAGGTCGAGTTGGGCGCCGTCGACTGCGCCCACGGTGATGGTGCCGGATACGGAGGCCTGCGGGCTGCTGTCGGTCGGGGCGAATTCGAAGGTGCCGGCGCGACCGTGCAGGCGGAGCAGCAGCGCCGTCCACTCGGCGGCCTGGCTGGTAGAGAGCGGCGGCAGCTCAAAACTAAGCTCCCACCATTGGCCCGGGTGGGCATAGACCTGCTCCTGCCCGGTAAAGGGTGAGCTGGCGACCGCCACGCGGTTGACCGCCTGCCAGGTAAGTTCGCGCGGCTGCGGATCGGTGGGGAGGGTGAGCGGATAGGTGATGGCCATGACTTATAGGGTTCTGAGATTATTTTCGCGCACCGCATCGAGGGCCATTTCTGCGATGATATGTTTGCTATTTTTGAGCGCTGTAATGACATCCATGCCGATGCCGGGCGCGAAATTCATCGTGATGTGAGTGCTATTAGTGCTGCCCTGACCAGCCAGCGCATGATTTGGCACGATCGCCCCGGAGGCCCGCGGCACAAACAGTTCCGGGCCGGCCTCGCCGACGATGTACGGGCGGCCCGCCGTGACCGGGCCACCCTCGGCGCGATAAACGATATTGGAAATGCCTTGCCCGATGGCGGTGCCCAGCGCGCCGGGCACCGATGCGATTTTTTTAAAGGCATTGTAAATCATTTCCAACCCGTTGACCGCGTGCGCGATTTGCTGCGTAAAAAAATCAAAAAACGGCCGCACAGTGCGCCACAGCATAGCGATGGCAGCCTCGATCGGCAGGAAGGCATTGTAAAGCTCCCACAAAAAATGCAGCGTTGATTGCAGCGCACCCGGCCAGTCCTTTTCGAAGAGGCGCACTACCAGCTCACCCAGCGCTTGCCCGGCCGTCTCTAAAAAACCCAATTTATTGAGCAACAGGCCGAGGCCCGCTCCCAGGGTAAGTATCCAGGTATACGCTTTGGAGAGGATGATCACCAACTGACCCAGCACGATAAGCAGCGGCCCGAGCGCGGCGGCGATGGCCGCGATCTGCACGCCCAGGCGCACAAGCGCCGGATCGGCCTCCTGCAATCGTGCCACAACCGAGCGCAACTTTTCGACCAGCGGGGTGAGATAGTCGGCCACGATCGCGCCGATTTGCTCTTGCAGATCGCCAAAGGCATTTTTTAGTTGTGCCATTTGCCCGCCGGTGGTGCCCGCCTCGGCGGTCGCCAGGTTAAAGCCCTCGGCCATTTTTGCATGTACCAGCGCCATGCGATCGGCCGGCTCTTCGATATTTTTTAGCTCGGGGATGTAGCGCGTGAGCATCTCGGTCTGGCCTTGCAGGGCGGCGGTGCTGGCCCGCATCGCCATTTTTAAATCAAGATTAAAGGCTTTACTCAATCCAATTGCGCCGCGCGTGGCCTCATCGAGCTGGTCGGCGCTCAGGCCCATACTGGTGGCTTGCTGCATGAGCGACAGGCTCATCTCGTCGCCAACGGTGGTGACCTTTTGGATCTCCGACGCCATGTGTTTGAGTTTGTTAAAGTTGCTGTCAACTTCTTGGCCGCTGGCTTGCAAGGCGGCACGCAAAGCACTTTCGGCCTTTTCCTGCTCCATAAACGCCTTGACGCTGACTGCGCCAAAGGCCGCGATCGGTGCCGTCAGGCCGATACTGAGCTTTTTGCCCGCGGCGGTGAGATCGGTGCCGAGCTTGCGCATTTTTTTGCCGACTGTCTCGATGCTTTTGTCGAGATTCGCGGTGCGCAGGGATACGTCGCCAAACAGAGAGCCGATTTTAATAGACATTTTTTAAGGATTAGAGGTTTAGGTGTTATGTCGATCTCAAGCTGCCGCACATCATGCGGATGCGTGCCACAAGTTCGGCCTGGGTGCGGGGCCGCTCGCGCGGCATAAAGTCCTCGACCGTGTACGGCTGCCGGCGGGCCTTGGGGTCGCGGTGGCAGTTGGCGAGCACGGCGCAGAGCAGCCCGAAGCGCGCATCCATGCGGCGCTCTTCGGCGGCTCGGGCCGCTTCGAGCGCGCGCATGTCTGCGGCGGTGGCGTGACAATACTCGGCATGGCTCAGGCCATAGCGGATTTTGGCGACTGCGCCGGCACGTCGCCAAGCGGCTCCCCCGGCGCGCCATCGTTGTAAATTTCGACCGCCTGCCGGATGGCGTCGGCCAAGTGGCCGACCGGCGGGAAATGGTCGGCGTGGTCGATGGGGTCGCCGGGCAGGTCGAGTGCGGCACAGGCGAGGGTGATTGCCTGGGTGACGGGGTCGCGCTCCAATTGGTCGAGTTGACCACCGAGGCGTGCAAAACGCATCATCGCGGCGTTGCCGATCACGAGTGGGCGGGTCTCGCCCTTGTATTGTATCGTCGGTGCGCTCATGAGATTAGGTCAAGGTGCTGCCGCCGGATGGTTTAAAGGTCACCACGGCGGTGATCTTGGTATCGATCGGCGTGGCGGGTTCGAACCCGGTGCAAATCGCGCTGAAGGTTTCGATCGTCGCGCCGGTGTCGGCAAACTTGAATTTGTATTGCTGGGCGCTCTCATTGGCGGTGGCCGCGCGGGTGCGCAGCTCGATGTGCTCGGTGTCGTCAGGATTGTATTGGATGGTGATCGACGCCTCGCCAAACTCGACCAGGCCACCCGCAAAGGTTTTGTGGCCATTGGTAGTGCCGTGGTGCGTGGTCTCATAGGTATCTTTGCTGATACTTACCGGGGTGGCGTCTTCGACGGCACCGACTGCATCCCAGGTGGTGCCGCCGTCGGTGGTCAGTTCGAAAATAATGCCAAAGCCTTTTTCTGCCATGGGTGTTTACTCGCTTTCTTTATTTTGGTTAGGTTTATTATGGTTAGGGGGTGATATTGTACTCAAACATCAGGTCCAGCGACCTGACATAAATGCCCTCATCGGAGCTGTAATCGTCAAATTCAGTTTCGACTCGGGCAAAACAGATGTGCACGCCGGTAGCGATGGTGCGGGCCTGCCCCTCAAACTCGGCGCGAAGGGCGCGTGCAGCGTCATGCACTTGGTAAAATTTTTTGCGCTCAGAGTAAAAATCGAACTGCACGCGCATAGTGCCCCAGCCGGACTTTCCGGTGTGGTGAATGTCCTCCTCGTTGGATATCTGGGTGAGGGTGCCAAAGGGGTGCTGCACATCCTGCGGCGCCTCGACCGGATACAGGCGATCGCCGATAATGGCGTCGAGATCGGCGATGTTGGCGGTGGCGTAGCTGCACAAAGATTCGAAAAAAGAACTCATGATGCGGCGGCGATGG
>Ga0070749_10003212_pt1 | contig 10927 bp, 15 predicted proteins | sample VirMetDEL_Nov_18_FD_75180 | JGI IMG/M metagenome (GOLD analysis project Ga0070749, IMG submission 75180) | Aqueous microbial communities from the Delaware River and Bay under freshwater to marine salinity gradient to study organic matter... | ecosystem: Environmental > Aquatic > Marine >...
CTCAACCGCACACTGGCACCGTTCTCTCACGTCAGCGAAACCTCGCGGCTCATCGTGAAGAATTTCCGGGGCAGGTTTGCGCGGATTTGCTATCGCCCTGACCATGAGGGATTGTTGGTGACTTATCGTGACTCGTCGGCCATCAACTTGCACGTCCCATCGCCGATCCGGCCGGAACCGGGCGACATTGGCCCGTGGATGGATTTCCTGGCGTACATGTTCCCCAACAAGAAGGAGCGCCATCAGGTGATGCGGTGGTGTGCTACGATCATGGCGCGACCTGACGTGCGCATAGGCTATGGCTTGTTGTTGGTGTCGGAACGTCAAGGGGTAGGAAAGACCACGCTCGGAGCCCACATTTTGGCCCCTCTGGTGGGGTATCAGAACGTCGGGTACCCAACGGAGGCTGACATCTCAAACTCTGCCTTCAATGGCTGGATGGCCAATAAGCGGCTGGTCATCGTCAACGAGATATACTCTGGGCACTCCTGGAAGGCCTACAACCAAATGAAGTCTGTCATCACTGACCGGGACGTAACGGTGAACCAGAAGTACATGCGGCCCTACACAATCGACAACTGGTGTCACGTGTTCGCCTGTTCAAACTCCATGCGCGCACTGAAGATGGAAAACGATGACCGGCGATGGTTCTACCCAGAGGTGACTGAGGTGGCATGGCCAGCGGAGAAGTTTATCGAGTTTCGTCGGTGGGTCGAGAGCGGTGGCCTGAGCATCATCAAGCACTGGGCCAAGCAATGGGACGACTACGTCCATCCGTCCAATCGTGCGCCCATGACTGAGCGCAAGAAGGAGATGATTGATGGCTCGCGGTCCGAGGCCCAACAAGAAGCTGCAGCGTTGGCAGATGCCCTCAACTCGCTGGACAAGCCAGCAGCCCTGACCATGAAGGAGGTGGTGAATTGGGTGCGCAACTCTGTTCAAGGTCGTGTGTTCGACTCAGACTACGAGATCCGCAAGACCATGAAGCAGAGCGGTGCGATCATATGGCCCAAGAGGTTGCGGGTCAACAACCGCATGCAATACGTGATCGTGAATGAGCGGCTGTGGCTGGAGGTCGACAGAGACGACGAAAAAGTTGAGGCGCTACGGTCCTCGCTCGTAGCGCCCAACGACATCATGGAGTCAGCGATGTGATCTCAGAACGTCCAGATCACACGCCAGCTGCCATTGCGGTTGAATTTGATCAGCTGGAGCTCGTCCTTGGCGCTCAGCACGAGGTATGTGATGGCAGTGGCCACCTTACACTCGCGCAGGGCAGCGGCTGCTCCGATGCGGCTCAGGGTGAAGGTCTCAGCATTGTCTGCCGAGATCTCCTCCATGGAGTTGAAGTGGTCGTTGGCCTCGTGGCCTTGGGGTGGGATGCGGAACATTCTTCAGTCCTCCTTGCGAATGTTGACGGTGATGCGACTGAATGTGACTTGCATAATTGGCTCTCCTTAAAATTCGTTGATTGCGCGCAGGGCAGCAGCGCCAGAGTTGAACTTGACCCAGTTGCCTTCGCCGAAGGCCAACGGGCACCACAGGAACCATTCGGTCTTGCGGCCACCGGACTCTTTGCCGCCGACCAGCTCAAAACGGCTCTCGCCTTCGCGAATGGTGCCTTTGAAGGTGCCGGGTCCGGTTTTGGCGATGGTGTCGATGTATCTGCAGATGAACCGTTTGTGGGAACCGCTCATCATCCATTTGATGGAGCTGATGTCGCTGTCGGTTTTGATATTGAAGTTCGCCATTTTCAGCCTCCTGTTTGGTGGGTTTCTGTCCCGTTCAATAAAGATATTTTCCATGATTTCTGCACAAAAGAAAAGTGTTTTTTTAGCAATGCACAGGAAAAAATCGGGGGAGGCTCGCTCCCCCGGTTGATGTCAGCCTTTGATGATTTCGTAGATGGCGTAGGCGCGCATCGCCCGGCCTTTGGTCCAGTCGTGGTTCACTCCGTCGACTACCGCCAGGACGTGGCCTCGCGTGAAGATGAGGTACGTCTTGCCGTCAGCCCAGACCTTGTTGAAGCGGTCCATGTGGTGCGAGGTGACCGACTGCAGGTTGGAGTGTGCACCAGGGTACTGGGCGATGAAGTGTTGGGGGTCGACACGGGTGGCTGTGCAGTCGCAGAGTGCCAGAGCCTTCATGATCTGATTGGCGTAGGTGCCCTTGCCCTTCTTGCGACCGGCCAGACGCAGTGCGCCATGGGCGACAGAGTATTCAACACCGGCGACAGTTGCCAGAGCTTTGACAGCGCAGTCGTTGTGCTCGCCCATGGCGTTGGCTTCAGCTTGGTGGCGATTGAAGAGTTCGGTTTTCGGGGTGGACTTGATGCGGCTCATCGTGGCAATCTCCTGGTTTTTGGTTGGTCCGTTTCCGACCATAAGGAGAGTATGCGCCAGGTCTGCACAAAAGAAAAGTGTTTTTTGCTGAATTGTGCAATTTTTATTTCGTTTGGAAACAGGGAGTTAGACAATGGACGATGATTTTTATGACACGCTCGACGAGGATGTATATGAACAGGGCAGAATACAATCCCTCAGCATGGCCATTGAGGCGATGGCCGATGTGAATGACCACACCACCCATGAGCTCGTGAATGCTTGCGCTGGGGTGATTGCACGGGTGGCGGTGCAACAACCTGATCCGCACAAATGTGCGCAGTTGGTTGGCCAGGTGCTGCACCTCATGGTTGAATCCATCCACGAACAAGTCATGGAGGAAAAGAGTGAATCAGAAGTTCACTGAACGTGACCTGAGGAGCCGTGTTCGTGGATGGTGGGGCAAGGCAGTGTTTTGGGTTGAAGCTGGGCGCGGTGGCACAGTGGGCATGCCTGATGCGGTCGTCGTGCGTCCGGCCGGAACCATGTTCGTGGAGCTAAAAGCTGGGCATGTGAATGATGGCCGGTGGCGCGTGGATCTTCGTCCGTCGCAGATGCAGGTGTGTCGCCGGTTGGTGAAACAAGGTGCGGATGTGCGCATCTTTGTCATTGATAAACGCGACGGCGGAGTGTGGTGGACGGACTTTGAAACAGTAATTGCGGCCGGTGGGAACAAGAAAATTGTGCCTGTTTTTGAGGCAAAACACAGCGAAATGACAAAATCGGATCGCTGAAAATGGGGTTTTCGTGGAACAAAACGGATCGTCCGTGGAGGGTGGTGGAATGGTGACGGGTTTTTCTGAGAAAATCCCCAAAAAAGCAGTTTGGTTCTATATCAATATCTTCTTTCGATCCGGATCCATTCTATCGAAGGGATTCGAAAAGTCAGGGAAGAAAGTATAGAAAGAGAAAACCTCGGCGGAGTTTTGGAATCCCTTCGATAGAATGGATCTGGTTCGGTCGGTGTTTTTTGGGCCGATCCATTTCGCCTTTCAAATCACGAAAATTTTCACAACATGCTGTCCGATCCTTTTTTGTTGCCTTTTGAGAGCGGATGGCGCACAGTTCGGCGATCCATTTTGAATGGCAATTTTATGGCTTGAGATGGCAGACGCAAAACCGAAAAAAGATACACGGTTCAAGAAGGGCACTGCAGTGGCTCAGGGCGCTGGGCGACCGAAAGGCTCTCCAAACAGAACGACAGTGGCCGTCAAGGAGGCACTTCAGCAAGCCTTTGATGGTGTTGGCGGAGTTGAAGCATTGACGAAGTTCGCAAAGAGCGACCCTGATGCCTTTTACAAGCTGTGGGTGAAGATGCTCCCGCAAGAGGTCCGCGCATCTGTGGCGTTCTCCCCTGAGCTTATTGCTCAGATCCAGGAAGGACGCAAGCGTGTTGGCGATTGATCAAGCAAGCATCGACGTCGATCTTGAGCTGGCCAAGGACTTTGCCCGGTTTTATGCCGACCCTCTTGGCTTTGTCATGTACGCTTTCCCTTGGGACAGCGACGCATCGCTGCAGGTCTGCAAGCTCAAGAGCAAATGGGCAAAGCGTTTCCGTTCTGAGTATGGCCCAGACGAATGGGCGTGCCAATTCCTGGACGACCTTGGCGAGATGGTCAAGGAGCGAGGCTTTGATGGCCAGGCAGCTGTGGACCCCATCCGCATGGCAGTCAGCTCTGGCCATGGCGTGGGCAAGTCAGCAATGACTGGTTGGTTGGTCACCTGGATCATGTGCACTCGCCCATACGCCCAAGGCACTGTGACAGCCAACACCTTCCAGCAGCTTGAGACGAAGACATGGGCTCAGATCAAGAAGTGGATGAAGCTGTGTGTGGCAAGCCACTGGTTCGAGGTCGGCGCATCAAAGATCACCCACAAGGAATATCCTGAGCAGTGGTTCGTGTCGGCACAGACCTGCCGGGAGGAAAACTCAGAGTCGTTCGCTGGTCAGCACGCAGCCAACTCCACATCATTTTACATCAACGATGAAGCATCGGCCATCCCCGACAAGATCTTCGAGGTTCAGGACGGTGGCTTGACCGATGGCGAGCCGATGCAGTTCAACTTCGGCAACCCAACGCGCAACACTGGTCGCTTCCGTGAGTGCTGGCGACGCATGCGCCATCGTTGGCGGACGTACAAGGTTGACTCTCGTTCGGTGCAGATCACCAACAAGACATTCCTCCAGGAGCTGATCGACGACTATGGCCTGGACTCGGACATCGTCAAGGTGCGTGTGTTGGGCGACTTCCCCAAGGCCAGCTTCAAGCAGTTCATCTCTGAAGAGGACATTGACAACGCCTGGGACAAGCACCTGCAGAAGCCACAGTACGATTTTGCTCCGGTTATCCTGACATGCGACCCGGCATGGACCGGCGAGGATGAGCTGGTCATCGCCAAGCGGCAGGGGTTGCGCTTTGACGTGCTCAAGGTGCTTGAGCGCAACGACAATGACGTTGAGGTGGCGTCTGTCCTCGCTGTGCTTGAGGACGAGTACAAGGCCGATGCGGTGTTCGTTGACGGCGGCTTTGGCACTGGCATCGTGAGTGCTGGCAAGGCCATGAACCGTGACTGGAACATCGTTTGGTTCTCGGCCAAGAGCCCTGACCCTGGCTATCTCAACTTACGGTCCTATATGTGGGGCCAAATGAAGGCATGGCTGAAGGACGGCGGCGCAATCCCGCCCGACGAAACCTTGCGCCAGGATCTTGCTGGCCCGGAGACCCTCCCTAGGCTTGACGGCAAGATCCAACTTGAAGCCAAAGAGCAGATGAAGAAGCGTGGCATCCCGTCCCCCAACCGCGCTGATGCTCTGGCGCTGTCCTTCGCCATGCCGGTTGCTCACAAGGAGCAGCGAATCGACATCATCGGCCAGCTGTCAACGCCATCTGTGACCCACGACTTTGACCCATATGCCATGGAGAATGCATAATGTGCATGTTCTCATCACCCAAGGCTCCGCCGCCCCCGCCGCCCCCGCCAAAGCCGGAGCCAAAGCCAGTGCCAAAGCCGGAGCCGGAGCCTCCGACGAAAGCCAGCGAGCCTGTCAAGAGGGCTCGCGCTCAGGAGCGGGCCAGGTCTCGCAATCTGCGCGGCACCCAGTCCACCTTCCTGACTGGATCTCGTGGGCTGCTGGCTGGTGCAGAAAACACAGCTGGCTCGACGTTGCTGGGTGACTGATTTGAGCAGCAACACACCTCTCAGGAAGATCTCGGTCAACGATGGACCGGTGAGCGATAGCAATCCGATGCCGGTTGATCTGAGAAGTTCCGCCGGTGTTGAGCTGGACTTGGCCAAGCAGCTGACAGCCGACAGCGTCCTCGACGCCCTGCAAGATATCCGCGCTGAACTGCGCCTGACCAATGAGTTACTGAAAGGCATCCTGCAATGAGTGAATTTAAACTGAAGGACGGCAGCGGTACTGGCACCCTGTTTAAGGTTTCGAGCGAGGGCAGAGGGCTTGTCGATGCCACCTCGACGGCTGAGTTTGCTTACGCCTCTGTTGTGTATGAGCGTTCTTATGTCGCCATCAGCCAAATCCAAGCCCTTACGACAACGGGCGCTGAGAACGGCAACGTCTACCTCAAGAACACTGGGTCGAAGCGGCTGTTAATCCAATCCATCCGCACTTGTGGTGACGTTCAGCAGAAGTGGCGGCTGTATAAGAACCCGACCACTGGTACGCTGATCTCAGGTGCGACATCTTCGATGGTCACGAACCTTGATCTTGCCTCGCCCAAAACTGCTGATGTCCTCTGCTACTCCGGTGGTGACGGGTTGACGGTCACGGATGGTTCGATGATGGAACACTGGCAGAATGATACGGGCCACTCAGAAGAAATCCTGTGGGGTGGTCTGATTCTAGATACTGGCAACGCTATTGCTCTAACGGCGGAAGTACCGTCTGCTGGCGATGTTTGTTCTCGAATCTTGTTTTATGAGGAAAGCTAATCATGGAAGTACGTATTCAAAACAATGATGACGGGACTATTGCTGGCGTAACAAACGCCGGTCAGCTTCGTGCCGTAAGCGAAACTCACTCGCTGCCGTTCCATATCAGCTACACTCAGGCTGGCGTTTATCAGTTTGTCGCTGATGCTACCGTCATCAATGGCACGGCAACGGTCTGGCATATCAAAAATACCGACACGACGAAGCTGTTGGTTATAGCTGAGATAAATGCACAGGTGGTTGATGCCGCTGGTGGCACTGCCATCCCGTCTGCCAATACGTACTTTGAGATTGGCTTCAACCGCACCTATTCCAGCGGCGGCACGGCACTCACTTTAGTAAACCAGAACCGCACTGTTGGTAAGGTTGCGTCTATCGATCTTTATGACAACGCACCGACACTGGCAGGCACGTTTCTTCAGACGCAGAAGTGGTTCCCTTCGGCAGAAGCAGAACGCTACACCTTCGAGGAACGTGATAGCTTGATCTTGGGTCTTAACGACACGCTGGAAATGCGGATTGTTTCGGACCACACCAGCGGCACGGCGTTGTCCCATTGTACGTTAATGCTGATTGACCCGGCTGAACTGTAATGCTCAAGACCGTCGCCGTTGACCCCAAGAGTAGACGCGCACTCCATGTAGAGGAGCAGTGGAACCAGACCAAAGGGGTTACTGGCAACGAAGTTATACCTGTCTACATGACAACGGCGGTCGCTCACGGCACGTTCACGGCGGCACAGGCGACGGGCACTGGGACCACTATTGTTGCAGCACCGAATGACGAAGGTAGCTTGATGCTGACGGACATCTTCCTGTCGTCCAACAAGGTCAACAACGCGGTCATCACGCTGCAATTCAATGACGGCACCACAGCGATCCCGATTGTTACGCCGACAATCACAGATGCACCGGCTAACTTTGCTGCGTCTCTAGGTGGTCGCTGGCAGGGATGGAAGGACGCACGGGTCGAATTGGTTGTAACTGGCGGTACAGGTCACAACATCACCGCATCTGTCGGCTACATCAAGATGCCGACAGGTTTGCCTTATACTGAATGGGATAGTTTGCGATGAGCCTGACAGGAAAACCGACAACGCCATACGACCACTTCAATCGTCGCATTCAAGACATGCTGACGGAGCGTTCGTCGTGGGACGCTCACTACAAAGACCTGATCGCTAACTTCAATCCGCGCAAGGGCAAGTTCTACGAGTCTGACACCAACAAGGGCAACAAGCGCAATCAGCTGAACAACAACACACCGCTGTTCGCACGCAGGACGCTGCGCTCTGGGCTCATGACTGGCATCACCTCGCCAGCTCGCCCTTGGTTCCGGCTGGCCCCGCCGGATTCCGCGATGAATGAGTTCGGCCCGGTCCGGGAGTGGCTGGATCAGGTTGAGCGGATGATGTACCGTGTGTTTAGCTCTTCGAACTTGTACAAGGCTCTGCCCAACATCTACGATGAGCTGGGTGTTATCGGCACTGGTGCGTTGCTTGACGAGGATGACTTTGAGGACGTCTCGAATTTCACCCCGTTTACTGCGGGTGAATACGTCATCGACCAGAATGGCCGACTTCGGGTCGACACCTTCGGTCGTGAATATCAGATGACAGTTTACCAGCTGGTGGAGGAGTTTGGCCTTGACAGTGTATCAACGCACGTCAAGAAGCTCTGGGACACAGGAAGCTACACCGCCTGGATCCGCCTACGACATATTGTCGAACCTGTGGCTGTGCGGGAGTTCGACGAGCCAGAGCTTCGATTAGATGCCCAGTTCCGGTGGCGATCGGTCACTTATGAAGTGGGCGAAGAGGAAATGCGGCGGAAGATCCTCCGCGTTAAGGGTTACCGTGATTTCCCGATCTATGCTCCACGTTGGGATGTGCGAGCTGGCGACATCTATGGCTACTCAGCTGGCATGGACGCTCTTGGTGATGCCCGTGCTCTCCAGGTTCAAGAGCGTGAGAAGGGCAAAGCAATTGCTAAGATGGTATCACCGCCTACGACAGCGCCCACATCTCTGAAGAACACCAACGTCAGCTTGCTGCCCGGCGCGAACAACTTCACCGACGATCAAACAATGTGTTTCGGCCGATCTATCAGGTTTCTCCGCAAGTTCAGCACTTGATGCAAGACATCCAGGCCACCGAGGAGCGCATCAACCGGGCCTTTTACGTTGACCTGTTCTTGATGATTAGCCAGCAGGACGATGTCCGAACGGCCACAGAGATAGCAGCTCGTCAGGAAGAGAAATTACTTCAGCTTGGTCCTGTACTTGAGAGCCTCCACGACGAGCTGCTAGACCCATTGATCGATCGCACCTTCGCCAAACTCATGCGCCTAAGCGAGCGTGGGTGGCGAGGGGATGGCCCCGAGCTTCTCCCCGAGCCTCCGGAGGAGATTGCAGGGCAGGAGATAAAGGTTGATTACATCTCAGTCCTCGCCCAAGCCCAGCGCATGGTCAGCACCGGCGCGATGGAGCGCTGGGTCGGCTTCACCGGCATGGTGGCGCAAATGAAGCCTGAGGTGCTGGACAAGATTGATGGCGACAATGTCGTCGAGATCATGGCCGAGGACCTTGGTGTCCCAGCCAAGGCTGTTCGCTCGGACGAGGAGGTCGCCCAGCAGCGCGAGGCCCAAGCCCAGCAAGCCCAGGCCCAGCAGAACATGATGGCGATGCAGGGGATGGTGCAAGCAGCCCAAGGCTTGAGCGATGTCGACACCACTGGCGGCAATGCGCTGACTGACATCGTGGGCATAGGAGGTGGCGGTGGCCCGGCCTGATGCTACAAACGATCCCGACTACGAGCATTTTGCAAATGAAAAGACAGCTGCGAAGCGCAAGAAGCAGATCAAGATCCTGGAGCAGCAAGACGCTGAAGACATCCGCACAGTCCTCAGCACAGCTGCCGGTCGGCGCTTTATCTGGCGCATTCTTGATCAGTCCAAGATGCTTGCGCCAGACATGTTTACTGGCAACAGCACTACTTTCCACAACCTCGGCAAGCGTGACCTAGGCTTGTGGCTTTACAACGAGATCATGGGGGCAGACCCGAAAGGCTTCCTCGCGATGATGGAAAATCAACTTAAGGAGCAACAAGATGGCTGAAGAAGCTATTCAAGAGGAAGACATCACCGAATCCTCTGAAGCTGAAAAGCAATCCGGTGATGAGAATTCATCCACCATGCTGACTAATCTGCCTTCCCCCGACGGCGATGATCAGGATGAAGCTGGTGGTGAAGAAACCGCTGATGCCAGCGATGAGGAGGACGCAGACAGCGACTCTGATGATGGCGAAACGGAAGCGGCAGTCAACTACGATGAGCTATCGATCCCTGAGGGCATCGACATCGACGAAGCAGCCTTTGGCAAGTTCAAAGAGATTGCCAAGACGATGAATAATGGCAAAGGGCTCTCGCAAGAAGACGCTCAAAAGATCGTCGATGTGCGAGTTGAGATGGTGAAGTCTCAAGTTGATGAATGGGAGCAGACATTCTCCGAGTGGCGTGGCGAGATCTTTAGCGATAAAGAGCTTGGCGGCGACAACTTTGAGAGGTCGACTGTCCCCAACGTCATGGCAGCTGCAGAACGCTATGGCGACAAGGACATGATCAGGCTCCTGAAGACGAATAAGCTGTACGGTGAAAACCCGTCTCTCATTCGTCTGCTCAACCGTGTCGGGGAAACCCTGCGAGAAGATTCACACACTCGTGGGAAACCAGCGCAAGGTGCGGCTGACTCTCAGGAAGCCAAGCTGAAGCGTATGTACCCTAGCCATTATCAGGACAAGGAGTGATTAAATGGCTGTTCTTGGAGTGACCAATCCGACTTTGTTGGATCTGGCAAAAGCGACCGACCCTGACGGTTCGATCGCTGACGTTGTTGAGATTCTCAACGAAACCAACGAAATCCTCATGGACATGACGTGGATGGAAGGCAACCTGCCGACCGGCCACCGCACCACGATTCGTTCCGGCTTGCCGGCACCGACTTGGCGCAAAATGTACGGTGGGGTGCAACCGGACAAGTCGCAGACCGTCCAAGTCACGGACGCTTGCGGCATGCTGGAAGCCTATGCTGAAGTCGACAAGGCTCTGGCAGACCTGAACGGCAACACTGCCGCTTTCCGCTTGATGGAAGAGCGTGCGTGGATTGAGGCCATGAACCAGGAGGTCTCGGACACGCTGTTCTACGGCGACGAGTCGACGTCTCCGGAAGAGTTCACCGGCCTTAGCCCTCGCTTCAACGATCTTTCGGCCAACAACGGCGAGAACATCATCGCCGGTGGCGGTTCCGGTGCGGACAATGCCTCGATCTGGTTGATCGTTTGGGGTCCGAACACCTGTCACGGCATCGTCCCGAAAGGCTCCACTGCGGGTCTCCAGCGGAACGACAAAGGTCAGGTGACCATTGAGGATGCCTCCGACGGCTCGAATACGGGCCGCATGGAAGCATACCGGACACATTATCGCTGGGACGCTGGCCTGACGGTCCGTGACTGGCGGTATCTGGTGCGCATCGCCAACATCGACAAGTCCGCGCTGACTTCCGATGCGGCATCTGGTGCGGACCTTCCGGACCTCATCCAC
>Ga0070749_10003215_pt1 | contig 10922 bp, 15 predicted proteins | sample VirMetDEL_Nov_18_FD_75180 | JGI IMG/M metagenome (GOLD analysis project Ga0070749, IMG submission 75180) | Aqueous microbial communities from the Delaware River and Bay under freshwater to marine salinity gradient to study organic matter... | ecosystem: Environmental > Aquatic > Marine >...
CCGGTCCGCAAGGCATCCAGGGCGAGCGCGGTCCGCAAGGCGAGCAGGGAATCCCCGGCCGCGATGGGCGCGATGGTCTGCCCGGTCCGGTTGGCGAGCGCGGCCCCCAAGGCGAACGTGGCGAACGTGGCGAGATTGGCCCGCAGGGCGAACCTGGTCCCGCTGGCCCCGCCGGCGACCGCGGCGCCGATGGTCCGATGGGACCGAAGGGCGATGCCGGCCCGCAGGGCGAGCCTGGCGCGCGCGGCCCGCGTGGCGAAGCCGGTCCGATTGGTCCCGCCGGTCCTGTTGGCCCGCGCGGCGAGAAGGGCGACCGCGGCGACCGCGGCGAGCCCGGCACCATCGAACTGATCAACATCCGCCCGGCCAACCTGACGGCCGCCGATCTCGACCGCATCAACGAAGCCGAATTGCTGCTTTCCGACGGCAGCGTGCTGACCGTCCTGACCCGCAGCTGAGGGAAATCGACATGCCGCAGAACCTTGCGCCCGGCGCCAAGACGGCGTCCGGCTATCGCTTCGTCGCGAAGAACGGCGCGGCGACGATCTTCATCTATGGCATCGTCGACAGCATGGCCGGGTTCTTCGGCGATGGCGTCACCGCCAAGATGATCTCCGATGATCTGAAGAAGGCCGGCAAGGTCAGCAACATCGACGTCCGGGTCAATTCCCCGGGCGGCGATGTGTTCGAAGGCCGCGCGATCTACACGCTGCTGAAGGACCACGGCGCCAAGATCGTGACGCACTGCGATGCCGAGGCCTCGTCGATCGCCAGCCTGATCATGATGGCCGGCGACGAGCGGCGCATGGCCGAAGGCTCGCTGATGATGATCCACAAGGCTTGGGGCTGGTTTCGCGGCAACGCCGACGAGATGGACAAGCAGGCCGATCTGCTGCGGACCATCGACCAGACCCTGATCGACACCTATGCGAAGCGCACCAAGCAAGATGCGAAGAAGATCGAGAAGTGGATGGCTGACGAGACCTGGATGACCGCTGAGGAAGCGGTCGAGATGGGCTTTGCCGATGTCGTCGCCAATCCGGTCAAGGTGGCCGCGCTGGCATTCGACCGCTCCCAACTCGGCGTGCGCAACATGCCGAAGCAACTCAATTCGGCCCGCGCCAAGGCGAACGAACTGCTGGCGCGCATCGGTCGATAACGGATTCCTGCTCCGACATCAGGAACTGCCCCCACGCCCTTGGGCAAGGCACTAGGCCCGCCGCGATGGCGCGCCATTCCCTTAGATGGAGCCCACTACATGCTAAAGCATGACTTGCTGGCCTCGGCCAGCGTGGTTCCGGCCGGGGTCATCTTCGCGATGGCGGCCGAGGACATCGACACCCTGCAGGCGAAGGTCGACGAGCTGACGACCGCCGCTGACGAACTCCGCAGCAAGGAAGACCTGACCGACGAAGACCTCGAGAAGATCGAGGCCAACGTCGAGGAAGTCGAGAAGCTGAACCGCCGCATCGCGGCGCTGAAGAAGCTCGACACGCTGAAGGCCGGCGCCGGCCGCCGCACCTCGCCCGAGACGCAGAACGCGAACCAGTCCGGCCAGCGCCCGCAGGTCCCGGCCGCGCCGCGCGTCACCGACGCCCGCGGCGGCTTCCGGAGCTTCGGCGAGTTCGCCGCACAGGTCCGCCACGGCTCAATCCAGGGCAACCAGCCCGACCAGCGCCTGCTCAATGCCGCGACGACCTACGGCAATGAGGGCACCGGCGCCGATGGTGGATTCCTGGTCCCGCCGGAGTTCAGCCGCGAGATCATGCAGAAGGTGCAGTCGGAAGAGACGCTTCTGACCCGCGCTGCCCAGCTGGTCACCGGCTCGAACAACATGACGCTGCCCAAGGACGAGACCACGCCCTGGCAGTCGTCCGGTGGCGTGCAGGTCTACTGGGACGGCGAGGCCGCTTCGATCACGGCCAGCAAGGGTGTGTTCGAAACGTCGAACATCCGCCTCGCCAAGCTGACGGCCCTGGTGCCGGTCAGCGATGAACTGCTCGACGATGCGCCCGGTCTGGAGTCCTGGCTGCGCGCCAAGGCCCCGGCGAAGATGGCGGCGAAGATTAACACTGCGTTCGTTCGCGGGACCGGCGTCGGCATGCCGCTCGGCATCCTCGCCGCACCATCGCTGATCTCGGTCGCCAAGGAAACCTCGCAGCCGGCCGATACGGTCTGGATGAAGAACATCGAGAAGATGTTCGCCAGGATGTATGCGCCGTGGCGCCGCAACGCCATCTGGCTGATCAATCAGGACATCGAGCCGTCGCTGGCCGGCATGGCGTTCCAGGCCACCGGCGCTAGCTCGGATCTGCCAGGCACCTCGGCGGTCCCCGCATACTTGCCGCCCGGCGGGCTCTCGAACTCGCCCTATGGCACCCTCAAGGGCCGCCCGGTGGTGCCGCTCGAGGCCTGCTCGGCGATCGGCGATCAGGGCGACATCATCCTGGTCGACATGAACCAGTATTGGGCAATCATCAAGTCGGGTGGAGTGAAGGCCGATACCTCGATCCATCTCTACTTCGACCAGGCGCTCACCACGTTCCGGTTCATCTTCCGCCTGAACGGCATGCCGGCCTGGTCCAGCGCGATCGCCCGCGAGAACGGCAGCAACACGCTGTCTTGGGCGGTCACGCTCGACGCGCGCTAGTCCGTGATCTGAGCGGGCCGGCCATCCGGCCCGCCGGTCACTCCATCCGAAATCCTTCGAAGGATCCCCACCATGAACAAACACATTCTGGAAAAGGTCGAGATCGTTTCGGCCATCATCCCGATCAACATCGGCACCGCCCGTGCCGGCGATGTCGTCTCGATGAAGAACTATGGCCGCTGCGCCATCGTCTTCCTCAAGGACGCTGGCGTGAACAACGAGGACGTCACGCTCACGGTCGAGCAATGCTCGTCGGTCGCGCCGTCCAATGCCAAGGCGCTCAACTTCACTCGCGTCGACGTGAAGCAGGGCACTCTGACCTCAGTCGGCACCTGGACGACGACCAATCCGGCGGCCGGGAACACCTACACCAATACCGATCTCGGTGGTCAGCAGGCGCTGATCGTAATCGACATCAAGGCCGAGGATCTCGACCTCGACAACAACTTCGATTGCGTCCGTGTGTCGACCTCGGACGCCGGCACCGCGACCTCGCTGGCCGCGGCGGTCTACATCCTGCATGAGCCGCGCTACGCGAAGGCCGGCGGTGTCTCCGCGATCGCCGACTAACCCTGACGGCCACGCGCCCGGGCCGACAACCGGGCGCGCGTCTTTTCGTTTCTGGAGGCCGCGATGCGGATCAAGTTCATCAAGGATCACAAGGTCCAGCAGCATGACGGCAATGGGCCGCAATACCGCGCTGGCGAAGAACACGACTTCGTCGGGCCGGTGGCGCGCACCTATGCCCTGAAATACATCGCCCGTGGCTATGCCGAGGAAGTGCCCAGTGATGGAGGGATCGTTGTACCGGAGCCATTGGTCCCGCTTGTGCGAGAAGTGGCCGAGGGCCGAGCCGTTCTGACCGCCAAAGGCCTTGAGCCGGTCGCTGGTGAGCAAGAGGCCGAGCAAGTCGGGCCGGCAGCGGAGAATGAGGCGCCCCGCCGCGGTCGCCGGGCCCGGTAGTGCATCCCGCCACCGAATATTGGGCCTCCGGACGAGGGCTCGGCCACATCACGCCGCCGGGCACGACCTGGCCGGAAGGCGGCGATTTCCCGGCGTTCCTGGCCGATCTGCTGACCGGCGAAGCCGTGGTCGAGCTGGGCTGCGGCACCGGTCGTCTCGCCGGCTGCTTCCCGGCGGCGCGCTACGTCGGCGTCGATGTCTGCCCCGATGCCGTCATCGCGGCCGGTGCGCGGCATCCCGCTCATCAGTTCCAGGTCATCGCGCCTGGCGGCCGGCTGCCCTGGGGCACCTGCATCCTGGCGCACACCGTGCTGCTGCATGTCGCAGACGACGACTTGCCCGGCATCATTTCCACCTTCGCGACGCCGCGCGTCATGATCTCGGAGATTCTGGGCCGGAAATGGCGTCGCGACGGCGAGCCGCCTGTGTTCAACCGCGAGGAATCCGACTACGTCGACGTCATGACGGCGGCGCGGTATCGGCTCGATGCCAGGCACGACTGGCCATATCAGCACTATCGCGACACCGATCTCACGGTCCTCGATTTCCGGCGGGTCGACTGATGCGCCGCGCCTTGGTGGTGGCCCACCCCGACGATGAGTCCCTGTGGTTCGGAGGCCTGCTGATCGCGGAGCCCGGTGACTGGACCGTGATCGCCTGCAGCATCCCTAGCGCCGATCCGATCCGCGCATGGAAGTTCTTCGATGCGTGCGACATCCTCGGAGCCAGAGCGCGCCTGCTGCCGTTCGAGGAAACGGCGCTGCGGCTGGAGCATCTGGACCTGTCCGGCTTCGACCAGGTCGTGACGCACAGCGCGGCCGGTGAATACGGGCACGCCCATCATCAGATGGTGCACCGACACGTCGCTCTGCGCTGCGCCGGCCGTGCACTGGTTGGACTTTACGGCATGCCGGGCGCCCAGACGCAAGACAAGGTGATCGCCCTGGCCGACGAGCAATGGGCGCGCAAGGCGGCCGCTATCGCGGCCTATGATCATGTCTCGCCGACCGACGGGCGACCGAAGGGCGAGGCTCTAATCGCACGGTATGGCAGGCAATTCAACCTGCGGGTCGAACGCTATGCTCGCGCCTGACTACCAGACGCCGCAGCGCATGGCGGCGAAGCGCCAGGCCGTGCCGCTGCCCGATCTGGCTGGCAAGCGCGTGCTCGACATCGGCTGCGATATGGCGGCGTGGTGCCGGATCGCATCGGAGGCCGGAGCGGTCGACGTGCTGGGCCTGGACCGCAATCGCGTGGTGCGCGGCCAGCAGACTGACCTGATCGCGGCCAACCGGGCCCAGGGCATACCGAACGCCCGCTTCGAGCAAATCAACCTCGGCCGCGAGTGGCGCGAGTTCGGCAGGTTCGACGTCATCCTCTGCCTGTCGATGTATCACCACTGGTTTGAGCAGTGCGGCGACCACCGGCCGATCTGGCTCTGGCTTTGGCGGCACTGCCGGTCATCGGGCCAAGTTCTGTGGGAGGGGCCGGTCGATGATGGCGATCCGGTCGTCCGGGCGAACGTCTCGGCGGGCAACCGCGCCGGCTATTCGCTGGATGCCATCCTGGCCGCGGCCTCGCATTATTTCACGCCCGAGCATATCGGCCCGGCGATGCATGAGCCGACGCGCCAGGTCTGGCGGTTCCGGCCGCTGGCGGTCGATCGCCGTGCCATCGGCGGCGAAATGCGGAAGGGCATGGGCGGCGCCACCAAGGCTTTCGAGTTCGCCGACGGACGGCGCATCGCCGAGATCGAGCGCGCGCTGGGCTGGAGGCCGATTCCCGGCTCGCTGAACGTGATGCTGGACCAGCCGTTCGGCTGGGCTGACGGCTACTACCGGGCGCAGATCCTGGACGCGACCGACCGCAGCAAGGGCTTCGCCTCGGATTGGGCACCACGGTGGGCGCGGTTCTATCCAGTCCAGATCGATGGCGAGGATGCCGTCGCGATGCGGTTCGAGGGCGAAGTCTATGACCCCTGCTTCATGGAACTGATCGCGCCGTGGCGACTGAGGGACATGATCGCCGGCCCGCGCGTGACGATCTCCAGGTAATGCTGCATTGCGGAAATGCGAGCGAGTGGACCGGGACCGGCGTCGATCTGGTGCTGACCAATCCATATGCTGCTCTGCCTCCATGTCTGCGGTCTACGCCGGCGATCGTCAGCAACTTCGCCGAGCGGAAATCGCGCTGCGAGGGCTATATCGGCCGCGAACTGGACGAAATCGCGACCTGGGGTCGCGGGCATCGTAACCGGGTCTGGGTTGCCGGTCTCGATCCGGTGCCGGTCGATCTGTCCGACCTGATCGAAGACGAAGAGACGCCGCGCCGTGGCTGGTTCCCGCTGGAATTGCCGCTGCGGCTGCTGCGGGCCTATGCGCGGCCTGGCATGACGATCTGCGACCCGTTCATGGGGCGCGGCACAGTCGGCAAGGCATGTCTGCTGCTGGGGATGAAGTTCATCGGCATCGATCGAGACCCCGATCGGGTCGAACTGGCGAGGCGGTATATCGGATGCTGATCGCGACGGTATTGCGCTCAGGCTCGATCTACACGCCGCTCTGGGTCCAGCGCCTTTCTGCGCAATGCAAGCGATGGGCGCCACCGCATGAGTTTGTCTGTCTGGCCGATTGCGAGATCGAAGGTGTCAAGACAATCCCGTTGCTGCATCGGTGGGGAGGCTGGTGGAGCAAACTGGAGCTTTTCAGGACCGACCTGTTCGATCAGCCGGTTGTCTACCTCGACTTGGACACGCTGATCTGCGGCCCGCTGGATGATCTGTTCGCAGTCGCGGCGTCTCACGAGTTCACGGCGCTGACCGATTTCTATCGCGGTGAAGGCGGCATCGGCAGCGGCGTGATGGGCTGGCGCGACCAGCGCCGGGTGTCGCACCTGTTCGAAGAGTTCAGCGACGATCCAATCGGCTGGCAGAAGCGCATCGGGACGCGCGGCGATCAGGGCTTCATCGAAGAGAACATGGATCTCGGCGCGATCACGCGATGGCAAGCCGCTGTGCCGGACCAGATCGTTAGCTACAAAGTCCACTGCCGCAACGGCATTCCGCCAGACGCGCGCGTTGTGTGCTTGCATGGCAGGCCAAAGTTCGCCGATATGCGCGCCGACGACCCGGTGCGGCTGGCGTGGGAACAAGCCGCATGATCGTGCGCCCGCCCGGCAACCCGATCACGCCATGGGAGAATGACTACTGGACTCCGGAGGTGCTGTTTCCTGGCGACACCGTCTTCGTGGTGGCGTCCGGGCCGAGTCTGACGCAACAGATCGCGGACAGCCTGCGCGGCCGCCGCGTCATCACGGTCAGCAGCTCGGCCTATCTGACCCCATGGGCTGACGTTCTCTACTTCACCGATTCCGGCTGGTTCGAGGCCGGCCGCGGCGAATCCCTGAAGGGGCAGCGAGGCGACGATCAATGGCCGCGCCGGCAGTTCGTCGAGCAATGGCCCGGCCTGGTGGTCAGCATGGCGCGCGCCGCAAAGCGCGTGCTGGACGATCCCCGGTATGGCCGCGCGAAGCCGCGCATCCTGCGGATCAAGGGATATGGCGCCCCACCGTTCCCGCCGCGGGTCAATGGCAAGCCCGGCTTTCCGGCGCCAGGCACGGCTGTGCAGCAGGGCCGCAACAGCGGCAACACGGCGGTCGCGCTGGCGATCGCCATGGGCGCGGCCAAAGTGGTGCTTGTAGGCTTCGACTGCCGCGTCGTCGATGGCAAAGAGCACTGCCACGACGAATACACCGGCCCGCGCGATCTCGGCCTCTATGACAACGAGTTCCTGCGCGCCTTCGATGGCTGGCAGGCTGCAGCAGAAGCATCTGGCGTCGAGATCGTCAACGCGACGCCGGGCAGTGCGATCACAGAGTTTCCGATGGTGGATATTCGCAAAGAGCTGCAATTGACGCAGCGCTGAGGACCGAGCCATGTCCGTCACCTACGCAACCGCGGTTAAGACCAGCCGCATGACCGCCACCCGCGATGCCGTCGCCAACGGCACGCTGGAACTGCTGTCGGCCGGCGACGTCGTGCTGGCGATCTTCGGCCTGTCCGCCAGCGGCGGCACCGTGACGAACGGCGTCTGGACGCTGGCGTTCGATGCTTCGACTGTTCAGGGCGAATCCGGCGCCGCTGGAGGCGTCGATGCGACCAAAGCGCAGATCAAGAACAGCGGCGGCACGGCGGTGATCACCGGCCTGACGGTCGGGACATCCGGCACCGACATCGTGCTGGACAACAACAACATCGACGAAGGGCAGAATATCACGCTGAGCTCGGCCACCATCACGCACGCCTGATCATTCGGAGAGCGCCGTGGCCGTTGTCCATCGCGCCAGCGCGACATTTGCCTCGACCACTGGAACGACCGGCGGGACGATCGCCGTTCCGGCCGGAGTCCAGGCAGGCGACGATCTCTATGTCCTGGTCTGCAGCCGGGATCATACCTCCGTCAATGCGCTGGCGACCTGCACCGACAACGATACCGGCGGCAACAGTTGGGCGCTGCTGGGCAACACGTCCGACCGCAAGGCGCTGCTGTTCTGGAAGAAGGCGACCGCTGCGACCGCGAGCAAGACGGTCACGATTGCGGGCGCGATAGGATCCTGCACCGGCGGCCTGTCAGCCTTCAGCGGCGGCGCCGACGGCGATCCGACCACGAACCTGGCTTTCGAGGACAACGCCTCCGGCAACGAGGCGCATGCCGGCTTCGTCCCGGCCAACGCGAACAGCATGATCTGCTTCGGCGTGCTGAACGCGACCAACGACACGCTGTCGGTCACTACTCTGGCATGTACCAATCCTGGTGACTTGGAGCCGGAGCTGTGGTCCCGGCTGTCGACCGGCGGTTCGGACTGCTACGCGATATTCACGGCCAGGGCGCAATCCGGCGGCCCGACCGCGACCGGAAACTTCACCTGGGCGCAGACCAATTCGACGACCAAGTCGGTCGCCTTCGCAATCAAGCCGCAGCCCAGTTCGACCGGCACGCTTGTTGGGCAAGAATCGGGCGCCGATGGCGCGGCGTCCGCCGGAACGATGGCGATCGACGGCTCGGTCGCTGGCGCCGAAACCGGCTCCGACACGGCTGCCGTCACAGGGGAAGCCGCTGCCGCCGGCACGGCCGCGGCGCAGGAATCCGGCGCGGATAGCTTCGCCGCCACCGGGACCGTCACCACGGCCAGCAGCACCGGCGATCTGAGCGCCGCGGAGACCGGCGCCGACCAAGCAAGCGCCAGCATCGCAGTGGCGGCTGCCGGCGCGCTGGCAGGCGGCGAGGCCGGCGCAGACACCGCTGTGGCCGCCGGACTCGTCGCCATCGGCGGCTCAGCGGCGACGATTGAGGCCGGCGCCGACGTGCTTGCCGCCGAAGGTGCGGCGGGTATCGCCGGCGGCCTGGCGACCGCCGATGCGACCGGAGACGCGGCCGAAGCTGACGGCGCCGTGGCAACCATGGGGGCCTGTGCGGCGGCCGAGACCGGCCTGGACACTCTATCGGCGCATGGATCCACAGTAGCGATCGGGTCGGTCGGCGACCTGGCGGCGGCTGAGACCGGCATCGACCGGTTTGCCGGCGCCGGTCGCCCGGTGCCGAACCGGATGCGGCGCGATTGGATGCGCCCACCGGAACCGAGATCCCAATTTCGGCCCGCGGCGCCGCGCGCGCCGCATGTCTGCGTGTCGCCAAGGCGACGATCCACGAAGCCGGCTCAACCGAGGTCGCAATGATCCCTTACAAGACCACGATCTCGGAGGCCGCCGATTCGATCGACCTGACCACGCTGGCGACGGTCAAGTCCGAACTCGGCATCACGAACGGCGCGAGCGATACCGAACTGGCGCGGCTTATCACGCAGGCCAGCCAGACCATCGCGACCTACTGCAACCGGGTCTTCGCCAAAGAAATCGTGGTCGATCACTTCCGGCTGCAGAACGAATGCAGGTCGACCGACAAGCTGATGCTGAGCCGGTTCCCGGTCGGCGCGATCTCGTCCGTGGTCGAGGATGGTGATGCCCTGACGGCCGACGATTATGAGGTCGATCAGAAGACAGGGTTTCTGTGGCGGCTCAGCAGCGACGAACACACGGCATGGGCGCAGGCCAAAGTGCTGGTGACCTATGCCGGCGGCTATGAACTGCTGGATGAGTTGCCGACCGATATCGAGCGCGCCGCCATCGTGCTGGTGAAGCAGGCGTGGTTCGGCAAGTCCCGCGATCCGATGGTGAAGGGCGAGGAAGTGCCTGGAGTCCTGCGAACCGATTACTGGGTCGGCGCCACGCCCGGCGACAACGGCGCGCTGCCGGCCGAAGTCGAAGGCTTGATTGGTCCATACCGCATCATCTCGATCTGAGGTCGCGCGATGAATAACCCCGGCATCAAAACACTCGGCGATTTCCAGATCACAGCGGCCGGCACGCAAGTCGGCGATGTGGTCGACGATCTCGAAGGGTTGCTCGCCATCGCTGCCTCGCTGCGGCTGCAATATGGCAGCGGCGGGACCACGATCAAAGCCTACCTGCAGACCTCGATCGATCAAGGCGCGACCTGGATCGACATCGCCTGCGTCCTGTTCGCGACGGCTTCTGAGCACGCCTGCCTGAATTTCTCTGCCCTGACGCCGAAGACGACGGCGGTGACGCCGACCGACGGTTCCCTGACCGATGACACCGCCGTCGATGGCGTCCTGGGCGAACGCTTCCGGCTCAAGGTGGTCAGCACCGGCACCTATGCCGGATCGACGGTCCTCAGCGGCCGCATCTGCGCGCGATGACGCCTGAGCAGGCCATCAGCGCGCACCGCCGCGCGCTCGCCGTTGCTGGCGAGCCGGTGACCATCCGCCGCTACACCGGCTCCGGCGCGAACCGGCCGTATTTCGAGGCCGAGGTGCGGGCCAGGGTGACGGATTTTGAGCCGGGCGAATTGGTCGGCGGCATCATTCAGGGCGACCGCAAGCTGATCGTGATGGCCGAGGATCTGGAACGCGCGCAATTCACGTTGCCGCTGAAGAAGGGCGACAAGGCTATCGTGCGCGGCCGGGAACTGAACATCGAGGCGGCGGACGATTCGACCCGGCGCATCGCGGGCGTGCTGGTGGCGCTGGAACTGCAAGTCCGGGGCTGAGCATGGCCCGCAACAATCCATCGCTGCAAGCCGTCCGCAAGGTCTTCCTGGTCGACGTGCCGGCGAACATCGAGCGTGACGGCCGGGCGCACCTGATCCGAACAGCCCGCGAAGGCATCGCACAGATCACCAAGGAACAGACCGCGCGATCAGGCATCGCCCCGGACGTCGAGGTCTACGCC
>Ga0070749_10003216_pt1 | contig 10920 bp, 19 predicted proteins | sample VirMetDEL_Nov_18_FD_75180 | JGI IMG/M metagenome (GOLD analysis project Ga0070749, IMG submission 75180) | Aqueous microbial communities from the Delaware River and Bay under freshwater to marine salinity gradient to study organic matter... | ecosystem: Environmental > Aquatic > Marine >...
GATAGATTTTGCCATGTTTCATACCTCCTATGGCTGGTTAAAGTTCAGCGTCTACGTCATACGTGGACTTAACGCCCATCTTTGTCTTGATCCAAGCAGACAGCATCTGCTTGTAATACCCTAGATTGAGCAGGCTAAGCGCATATCCGCGGTAGTAGTTGTGACCACTCATAGCCCACGCCAACCACTTGCTGTCGCCTATGCCGTCCTGCAGCAACAGCAAGAATACGTTCTCCACGTTGTCCACACCGTTCTCACGGCGATCATCGTCCAGTATCTTGAGAAGCAACCTGTGCTTCGCCTGCTGTTCCTCTGAAAACCTCATGCCCATAATACCCTCCATGAAAAGTAACAAACGCAGGGTGCCGTAGCACCCTGCAATATGCTGTGATTAAAACAGAACATCTTCGTGGTTAATGATCCACTTGGTAAATGCCTGTGTCTCTGCCAGTTCACCCTTCTTACGCACCGCATAGGAAACCGCCAGAACGCTAAACTCAGGCGGCATACGATCCACATAACGGGTCATGCGGTCAAAGTTACTCTCACTGGCACGTTCGGCAAGTGAACCAGACAGTGCATACAAGGTAGCAGGATCAGTCGGCACCTCTGCATTGTCAGGGTCCATCAGCACACGGTCAGGATTAGGCAGCTTACGGCAGATTTTGAGGAACCCTGTAAACTCTGCTGCGGCACCCTCACCAACACGGCCCTTGAACACCTCATACTCAGCCTCTGACGGCACAACACCGATAAGGCTACTGACGTTCTCCCAACCACGTGGAGATGCGTTCTTGGGACGCTGCGGGTCAAAGTCATGCAGCAATGCAGGACGGAAGCGGATAAACTGGATAACCTCCGGCTTAACATCGTTGTCAATGGCCCACTTGGTCCAGTCATCAAGGTGAGTATCGAACTCCAGTTCTGTCTCACGGTCAGCAAGGTGGGACAGTATCTTGTTGGAACCTGCACGGTCCTGCTGGCGATTACCAGTAGACACAACCATCCAGCCATCTGCCAATTCGACACCGTGAAGGTTACGAGCCTGCTGGATATTGGCCAGCACCTTCTGCAGATCAGCCGCACCTTGGTTACGGTCATCAAAGCACAGGAACCCGCCACGGCCGTCGTCATACTCACTGCCCTTGGCAGGGAACCAGTCAGGCAGAAGATAGCCAAACGTGTTGTGAGATGTACCAGACAACAGGTTCGGCACACCGAAATCCTCCACCAGACAAGTAGGCAGGTGACGTTCAATGTAGTGCACCTCACACTCCTTGGCAGTCTGCCGCACCACACTGGTCTTGCCACCTCCCGGTGCACCAGTAATCAGAACGGACGACTTGTCGCCATGAAAGATGGACTTGAGGGTGTTCTTGATAAGTTCAGGACGCATTAGCTATTACCTCCACGTTGGGTTGCTTCAAGGGTTTTACGATGATCGGGGCCATACGTAACATATCGCCCTTCCTTCTCGTTACGTACCAGCTTAGCCGCTGGCTTTGTGCGGAAATACATAGGTTCTCCGCTATCGTCAGTGACGATCTTGCCATCCGCGCCTTTAACCACGAATAGGCGTTTCGAGTGGTTACTCATTCCGTTGCACATACCTCCTACATGCGTGTTGCTGATGTGTATTGGACTCATCAGTGACGGCCTTACCGCCATAACGGGGATTACTCCCCGTTTTCGTCCTTCTTCTGCCTGCACAGCGCCCTGAACCAGTTGTCCTCCAGTGCATCATCATTCAGGCTCCACCGGCCATGGGGTTTATCAGGGTCCGCTATGGTAAACCATCTGCTGCCGCAAGCCGGTCCCAACGTCTCAATTACCTTGCACGTCCTGCCAGCAAGACGCGTAGCATTCACATATATGCTGCAATTGTTAAGTGCCGCTATGCCAACATCACCACGTTTTATGGTGACGAGATCACCGACTCTGACTGGTTTGAGCATCTGCATGTCTCCGCTCCTGCATGGTCATACGCTCATCAAGCGGTGCCCACGGGTTGTGACGTGGGTTACAGCACATCGAACAGGAACAGACAGCCAGATGATCGGCTTCCTTGACTTCCCTGCCAACACGTTGTGCCTTGGCCTTCATCCGTTTGGCATGTTGACGGCGCTTCTCCATACGGGTCAAACGCAGTTCATATTCACCATCGTTCTTCAACCTGTACTTCATCACAATCCTCCTTTCAGAAGTTCCCACATATCAGCCTGTTTGACAGGCCCTTCCCACTCACGTTTACGATACTGCTCATGGGCAACCATCTTGCTGTAAACTGCAACATCCATCACAGCGTTACTCTCTGTAAGCAGCGTCAGGTTCGGATAATCCTCTGGCCAATGCACATCACGATACACACCAGTTGAGTAACCTATGACAAGCTGAAAGAACTTGTCGTGTGAATGACAGTCGGAGTATTCACCATCCAACAGTTCATTCTCTGCTTCCAACAGCATCTCAAGGTCTTGCAGCGTCATACCCATCAGCATCTCACGTGTGTAATACTTGCTGTACGCATAATCACCGCCGGTAAATAGCTGCATCAGTTCGCGATAGCGTTCCACACTCATGGCTTGTACCTCGGTTTACCTGTGTTGACCAACACGGCCAAGTCAAACGCATCAAGCGGCCGGATAACGTCAAGAGCGTGAGCACACCAATCACTAGCAAAGTTAACATCCTGTTCAGGGTCAAAGAACCTGATATACTCGCTATCCTCACTATCACGCTTGCACACCAGCAGCTTGTTCTCCCAATGGGCATGTGTACTTAAAAGAGTACCGGGGTGTATATACCCCCAATACTCACCTTCCCTCAGCTTGTATCTGGTCTTATCGCTCATCGTCAGTACCTCATCAAGCGATCAGCAGCAACAACCATCAACACGTTGTTGGGAAGTGAATGGGTATCATAGTCCAACCACAAAAGAGGCACCTCGTACTGATCTTCGTCAATAAAGGCCCAAGCACGAAGCAGATACCTGTAATAGCGCAGCCCACCCTCATCAGTATCCCACAGACGGATAAGCTTGACCGTCTTGACGGATTGTGGACGCCATAGGGCGTATTCGTAGCATATGCTCTCCATCATCTGCTCAGTGACGTTAGGCTTGAGCCTCACCTTGAACGGCTCGACACCTATGGTCCTCAAGTTACCAATCTTACCGCCAAGATCACCCATCACTTGCCTCCCTTGGTGTTTATGCCAATGAGGTCCGACTTGCGTGTTACCAGCGTATAGTTTGACTTGTGCATGGGGACAACACAACGTGTTGTGGATTGAGAGATAGCATCACCGCAGGTGATACAGGTGTTATAACCGGCCGTGTAACGGCCAACGGGGGTGATTATCTTGCGACAACGCACACATTCATGGTTCATACGGTCATTCATTGGCTGACACTCCCCAACTTGCTGCTGATGTAGCACTGTGCCTCAAACATGCGGTCCTGTGTATCCACAGCATCCTGTGCATCATCGGTATGGTAGGTGCTCTGTGTCACCTCACCCTCAATACCAAGGCCGGGAAACGTCACGGTAACGACAAACTCCTGCCATTCACGGTTCCACTTGCACACTGACTCGACGCCATAGGCAGGGTTGCTGATCCTACGGTACTTGAACTGGCGTTTTTCCAAGTTAGTCATCATGGTCTTCATATCTCCTTATCCAACCAGTAGGCGAGCGCCGCCAACTCCAGAATCGTAGCCCGGTTTTTTGATTCCGTCAAATTTGAGGTTTTATTGTACCGATATAATAATTCACGTGTGTGGAGAGACCTCCATGCATAGGTTCACAGGGCGCAAAAAGAGAGGTTGCACGTGGTTATTATATGCGTAAGGCACCTCCACACCTCTTGCGGCTTTTGGTTAATATGCAACTAATATATATTGAGAGGCGAAATTATCTGGCGATGCAACTGGTAGTTACTCCACTTTCGTATGCATTTTGGTGCTTCTTGCAACCTCTAGTTACTCCACTTTCGTATGCATTTTAGTTGTGGCTACACCAATAAGGCGAGTCAGCGGGTCATCTGCAACATCATTTAGTTACGTTAGCGCTTTAATTAGACAAAATAAGTGGTTGATTCCATTGGCATTAGTCACATTAGTCAAATTAGTCAGGGAATTACGTTGCACACGTGCAATTTGTTATAGAGGCAAAATCCATACGACCATGGAAAGTGATCGCCACAGGGGGCTTATCAAATTTTATATAACTAATTTGTCTAATTTGACTAAAATATAGATAACCATATGGAATTAAAGGAAAAATTTTAGTCAAGCGTTTAGCATTCAACTAGTCAAAAGTAATTTATATAACGAAATCAATAGCCTAGTTGTATGATGATGAGAACTTCATTTCGGATGCGTAACAACAGGCTATCAGGAAACATATTTCTCGGTGTTAGGAAACATATTTCTCGGTGTTGTGCTGTGACCCTCCAGATAGTCCCATATGTGAACAGGTTGCGATGTCACGTGCCATGACCCTCCAGATGTCTTCATATACGCGCGATAGTGCGCCCAACCATGACCCCCCGACGTATGGGTTTTATAAAAGCAAGAGGAAACTCGTTGCGCAGCGCGGGCAAAAAGAAAGGGCCACCAGCCGAAGCCAGTGACCCTGTGGTGTTAGTGCGGGACTTCAAGTGAGCCTACGATGACAATGGCAACGATAAGGCAGGCAGCTACTATCAGCATGAACTGATTGTTAGTCATGTTTTACCTCTAAAAGTGTGGCTGGCAGGTTGCCCTGCCAGCCGTTAGGTTAAGCCAACTTGATCTTGAGCGTGCCGCGCATTCTGCGGCCCAACGTCTTGAGACGTTTGAAGTCTGCCTTGTCCAGTCTGCTGCGAGACAGGATTTCGTTGACTTCAACGATCAACGCCTTGTTGTTGTAACGACGTTGGGTGACTTCACGCTTGATGATCTTAGCCATTTCATTTCTCCGTGGCTTGTTGGTTTGAAGTGGCCAGCGTCCTGAGACGCTGGCCGTTGGTGTTTCCGGCTTAGAAGCGGAACTTCGGCTTGGCGGTTGCCTTCGGCTTTTCTTCGATGGCCTTCGGCGCAACGCTCAACTTACCAAAACGATAGCTGAACATGAGCGTCTGATCGTCATCGATAGCCTCGGCCTTTTGGGCTGCGGTCACGAAAGCTGCCTCAAAGGTAGCCTTCTTTTCCTTGGCCACTTGTTGAGCGGCCTTGAGTTCCCCATAGGCAGCCTTGAGCGGCTTATCAAAGGAACCCGTGTCCACTTCCGTCCAAGCGACGTTTGCTTCATTCTTAGCCATTAGCTTTCTCCTAATGGCGGACACTAACAATGTCAAAGAGCCGGGACCTAGGGTCCGCCGGGCTAGGCCCGGTGCCGCTGACCACCTCGATCAGCGACAACTCAATAACACCATATTCGGGGCAATATGTCAAATCCATCCCACGCGTGGGCAGATATTAAGGCGTGACCGCCCGGCCTCAATCGTGCACAAGCGGGCGGGGGAGGGGTGGTAGTTGGACTGGCAATCGTGACCGCCCCCCGGTATAAGTAAACCTCTCATAACAAGACCCCAAAAACCAAATACGACTTTATTCCTATCTATTGCGCACCTGTTTCCGTTGTATTTCTTGCCTATTGACTGCATAGCACCTCACAATCTATTTTAGCGTCATGGGTGAGTTATCAACATTACACACTCCGTGGTCAGACAGACTGGCCTTTGATGTGGCGCTTAGACTTGAGGGGTCTGGCGAAACACTGGAAGAAGTTGCAGAAAATCACCGTATTACGGTGGATGACCTCAAGCGTTTCAGCAAAGACAAGCAGTTTGCCAAGCGGGTGGAACACTGGCAGGGCGAAATACGCGAGCATGGAATGACGTTCCAGCTTAAGGCGCGTGTGCAGGCGGAAGCTCTTCTCAATACATCTTGGGTTATGATTCATTCGCCGGAAGTATCACCGGCAGTGCGGGCGGACCTGATAAAACAAACGGTCAAGTGGGCCGGGCTTGAGGCCAACGACAAGGACGGTGCACTTCAGACGGGTGGGGTATCCATTACAATCAATCTAGGAGACAGCAAGACAGAGGTGGATCGTACACTGGTTCATGTACCAAACTCACCACCCCCTGTCATAGATGCTGATTAGACGGTACAAATCGGTTCTCAAGGCGTATAATGTGCAGCGCAAGCTCGCACTGGCGCGAATACCCTACAGGGTGCGAATCAGCCGTCACAGACTGCGCGGCATAGAATACGTGATAACAGTTTATCCGGTGGCCGCATGAGTGACGAGAAAACAGAAAAAATCGAGGTTGTAGCAATTGACGGCAAGTACGTTGGCGATGACTGCATAATCGAGGCTGTATACGACACCATTCACGTGTATCCCATCGAGGACTTGCACCCGCATAACACAAGTGGCTCCGGTGTGTGCTGGTGCGATCCGTACTTCGACATTGACGGTTTGGGCAACAGGGTGTGCGTGCACAAGTTGTTCGAGTCTGAACGTATTCCAGAGGGGGAGGCTATACATTGAGTAAGGAGTTCAAGAGATGGAGATGACGTTTATATTGGCGCTTATCATAAACGGCGGGTTGGAACGCACCGACCAAGTACCTTATGAAATGCGCTGTATATCTGCATCGTTGCAGCTTACCACTCAGTTGCAGCCTAGGGGTGCAGAGGCGCTGTGTTTCAAGTTTGCTGATAACAAGGGGTGGTACTACAGCCTTGATAAAGCCGAGTGGGTTGATGTTACGCCGGGGGCGGAACAATGACTCCTAGAACCGACATACTGTATTATTTGTGTACCGTTTACTCGTCGCACCCGAGGGGCAGGGTCATAGCGTATGACCAAGCGTGTGAAATTGCTGGTAAACTTTTGGTTCAGGACGTGAAAACATATTGTCCTATAGCGCATGGGCACAGCTTGAATCGCTACATGCCTGAAATATCCGAGACGGACCACGACTTCTGGATGAAAGTGGACAAGTTCTATATCGACCACTGCCACTCACTGTTGGTCGCCTGCATGGACAACTGGGAGAATAGCCGGGGTATCGGTGAAGAGATTGAATACGCCACAATGAAAGGTAAGAAGGTTTTATATCTGGACCCTAAGACACTTAAGTTGTACAGCGGGCGGCGCGAAGCACTTGAGTATACCGGTTGATGCCAAACCATGTGGACCGCGTTCTGGTGTGGCTTCTCATTGGGGTGCTTGTGTACATCGTTGTGGGTAGTTATCTTGATTTCTGGATTGGAGGGCCAACTGCATGGCCTTGGTAATTGACTACACGCCACCGCCAACTGGCAAGAAGTTCATGGAGGACAACAGCAAGATGCGTGTCCTCATGGGACCTGTTGGTAGTGGTAAATCTGTTACGTGTAGCTTTGAGATTATACGCAGGGCGTCCATGCAGGAACCAGACTCGACGGGCATAAGGCGCTCTCGCGCAGCAGTTGTACGTGAGACGGCTCGACAACTGCAGGATACCACCATCAAGACTTTTCTGGACTGGTTTCCACCGGGAGTATGTGGCCGGTTCATGCGCACAACCAAGACGTACTTCTTCAAGGTGGCGGACGTGGAGTGCGAGATAATGTTCCGTGCGCTTGATGACGCGGACGATGTGGCTAACCTGAATTCACTGGAACTTACCTTTGCGTGGTTCAACGAGTGCAGGGACATTCACCCCGACATTGTGGACGCCATGTCCAAACGTATTGGTCGTTTCCCTTCCAAGAGGGATGTAGGACCTACTTGGCACGGGATGTGGGGTGATACCAACCCGCCGACGCTTGATACGTGGTGGTACTACCAGATGGAGCACTTGAACCCTGAAGATGGGGTGTCTTATAACGACAACGGGTGGGCGGTGTTCAAGCAACCGTCAGGGCGTAGCCCGTATGCAGAGAACATAGAGAACCTACCGGAAGGCTATTATGACACCCAAGGGCGCAGCGACGAATACATCCGCGTTTACATTGACGGCGAGTATGGGCTGTCCTCGGCAGGACAGCCGGTTTATAAATATTTCCGTCCCGACTATCACATGGCGCACCAACCTCTTCGACCCATCCATAACGGCGTCCGTCCTATCGTGGTGGGCATGGACCTTGGCCTTACCCCGGCGGCGGTCATCGGACAGGTTGACCCTCGCGGGCGTGCCCTTATTCTGGCTGAAGCTGTAAGCAAGGATATGGGGGTGCAGCGTTTCACGCGTACCTTGTTGAAGCCACTGCTTGCTGAAAAGTTCCCCGGTATGAACATCATGGTGGTTGTTGATCCGGCAGGTATTCAGCGGGCGCAGACGGATGAGCGCAGCGCAGTGGACATCATCAAGGCGGAAGGGCTGCGGGTGATGCCCGCCAAGACCAACTCTATCAGTGCGCGAATCAACGCGGTGGACGAATACCTTATGCGGCAGGTGGACGGCGACCCGGCGTTTTTGATGGACCCCGCGTGTTCGCACCTCAAGTCAGCCATGATGGGTGGGTACCGCTACAAGAAGAACATTCCTGATACTATTGAGAAAAACCAGCATTCGCACGTAGCTGAAGCGTTGCAGTACCTAATGCTGCATATTCATTCTGTGCAGAGTGGGTCGGGGTTACCCACAAGAAGGGAAGTAAAACGGGTATCATCTGTGGGGTGGACGTGACTCAGGCTATTGCATATGATGTCACTCGGTGTCATATAGAAAGTGTCCAATTCGACCTTGGACATTCATACCTCCCTACACTTACCCCCGGCGTTTGGAAAGCCCCGCCGGGGGTTTCTTTGTGTTGCATATGATATACGTATAGTGTAATCCTTATGGTAATACGTTTTCAGGAGTTTCCTTAAACGGTATTTATATGGCTGGTCTCTCAATACTAAGAGTTGTTTCCAACGAAGAACTTGCCAAGCAAGAACAGGAAGCTATGCGCCGCGAACTGGACGCACGGCAGAAGAATCCGGTTATGCTTGGTCTTGCAGCCCACCTCAAGAGTTTGTGGGAACCTGCACGTATGGCCAAGGAGCCTATCAAGCATATTATGCTTAAGGCTATGCGCCAGCGTAATGGTGAGTACGAACCTACTAAACTCAACGAGATCAAGAAGCAGGGCGGCTCCGAAGTCTTTATGATGATTACGGAGGTTAAGTGTCGTGCTGCCGAAAGCTGGCTGCGTGACATATTGCTGGATACAGGCACACCCCCGTGGGACATCAAGCCGACTCCTATTCCCGATCTGGATGATAGCATTGAAAGTTTTGTCAAGCAGGGTGTTGAAGACGCTGTGCTTACCATGCTGCAGCAGCAGATGCGTGCACCTACCTCGGCTGAGACAGAGCAGATCAAGGAGATCGTTGCGCAGGAATACAGGTTCAAGCTGTTACAGGCGGCGCAGAACCGTGCGGACAAGATGAAGGAAAAGATTTCTGACCAGTTTGCAGAAGGTGGTTGGGCTGAGTCTTTCAACGACTTCATTACTGACATTGTTACTTTCCCTGCTGCGTTTGTTAAGGGGCCTGTTGTTCGTCGTCAGCGCAAACTCGGTTGGGTGCAGGATGAAACGGGTGCGTACAAGGCTGATCCTGTAGAAGCTATCGCACCAGAGTACGAGCGTGTTGATCCGTTCAACATCTACCCGGAACCGGGTATTACGTACATTGATGAGGGGTATCTGTTTGAGCATCACCCCATGACACGCACCATGTTGTCAGACCTCATTGGTGTACCGGGGTATGATGAACAGGCTATTCGGCGCATACTCGATGAAGGCGCTGGCCCATCTTGGTTTATTGATACGCACTTGGAGTCTAAAGAAGAACTTGAGCGTAAGTTCAATGACGAGATGCGCCCAACAGATATGTACGATGCCCTAGAGTTTTGGGGTAAAATACCGGGCAAAATGCTGCGCGAATGGGGTATGTCGGAAGAAGAAGTACCCGATCCAGCCCTTGAATACGACGCAAATGTGTGGATTGTGGGTGATTACGTAGTTAAAGCCGTGTTAAACTACGATCCGCTAGGTGAAAAACCTTACGCAAAAACATCGTTTATTAAGCAACCCGGCGCGTTTTGGGGTAAAGGTATCCCCGAAATCATCGAAGATATTCAAAACGTTTGTAATGCTGCTGCTCGTGCACTCATTAACAACATGGGTATTTCTTCGGGACCGCAAGTAGAAGTCAATCTGGACCGTATTCCAGCTAACGAAGACATTACGCAAATCTATCCGTGGAAAATCTGGCAGGTAACTAATGACCCTGCAGGATCATCTGCTGCAGCAGTCCGCTTCCAGCAGCCGGAAGATAACTCGGCCACACTAATGGGTGTGTACGAGAAGTTTAGCAAGTTGGCAGACGACCATAGCGGTATACCATCCTACCTATACGGTGACCTAAACGTCCACGGCGCTGGACGTACTTCGTCAGGGTTGTCTATGCTTATGGGTTCAGCCGGTAAAGGCATACGTCAAGTAGTCATGCATATTGATGCAGACGTTATAAAGCCGGTAGTCACCCGCCAGTACATCTACAATATGCGATATGATGAGGACAACTCCATTAAAGGCGATGTCCAAATCATTCCGCGTGGCGCTGTCAACCTTGCTACTAAAGAAACCCTCAATGCTCGCCGTATTGAGTTCCTGCAAGCTACGGCTAACCCGCTTGATCTTGAACTTATGGGTACTGATGGTAGGGCTGCAATTCTACGTGAGATTGCAAAAGGCTTGCACATGCCCGCAGATGAGGTTATTCCTTCTCGTGAGAAGCTTGCAATGAAAGGAAATTCACAACCCCAGATACCTATGCAACCCGGTGGTTCGCCGCCAAAGCCGCAAGCACAAGCGCTTGATGCAGCGGGTAACCCTGCCGGTGGTGCTGAGGGTAATCTGGTAGGAACAAATAGTAATGCATAGACCTA
>Ga0070749_10003218_pt1 | contig 10920 bp, 7 predicted proteins | sample VirMetDEL_Nov_18_FD_75180 | JGI IMG/M metagenome (GOLD analysis project Ga0070749, IMG submission 75180) | Aqueous microbial communities from the Delaware River and Bay under freshwater to marine salinity gradient to study organic matter... | ecosystem: Environmental > Aquatic > Marine > Coastal...
GCCTGAAGGTATAAGCGCCATAACTAACAGTTTTCAGCAGGGACAGCAGATTGACCTTGCGCAAAAGCAATTTGCCATGAATGCGCTCTTAAATCAGGCGGAGTTGGGATTGAGAGAGACGCCTGAGCAGCGTCTGCAGCGTGAAGCTTTTATTACGCTGCTCGGACAGAGACCGCAGGAGCGTGGGACTCATCGCGTCAGCATCAATGTTGATCCGAGTGGAAAAGAGACTCCGCAGCACAAGAAGTATATTTGGGTAGTGGATGATGAAGGTAACCGAATCAGACCTATTGGACCGGACACTGAGAAAGTTCAAGTCTTCGATCAAGGTGGTGCTGGTAGCGGATTCGAGCAGCAGAGAAATGAACTTGCTGAAATCAAGCATGCGGAAGATCAAGCTTATGAGCTTCTTGCGGTGAAGTATCCAGGTAAGTTGATCAAAGACCCAGACACTGGACGTTGGGTTCTGACTGGCGAGATTACTGATGACTTGATGACTGATCTTTCTGTAACTCTCGCGGACGCTATCAAAGCGAAGCAGCGTCGTGGAGTTATTCAAGACCCTATCGACATTCCGCCAATTGGAACTGTGAGTGCGAAGTCTCAACCACAAGCCACCCAAACTGCAAAGAAGAAAGCTTATTAACTTCCTTCATTAAATGAACATAGTTCTATGCCTCAAGAACAGCAAGCAATTGAGAAGTCTTATAAGCGGCTGAAGCAAGCATATGACATGCCAGCTTATGATGAGTATGTAAAGTCGCTTGAAACTCCAGAAGGCCGTCAAAAGGCATACTCGCGTTTGAGTGAAGAATACGAGATGCCTTTTGATTTTCAAACTTTTGACTCAGACGTAAAGAAACAACTTCCGCGTTCCGTTGTTGGACAGTTTGCTGAGGGATTCAAACGCTCTAACATCGGCTTGGCGTTCGAAGGAGTCCAAGCGATTCCGACTGGTGGAGCGCCCATCTTTGCTCCGATTCCACGGACGAAAGTTCCAGAAGTTAAAGAACCTAATACGTTTGCACAGAGTCTCGCAACACAAGCTGGAACGCTTGTTGGCGACTTTCCCGCCACGCTGCTTGGAAGTGCGTTAGCACTGCCGAGTAAAAATCCAGCTGCGATAGCTGGAGCTTCGTTTGCTGCGCCAGAGGCGATAAGACAGGCGCAGTTGGAGTTTCTCGAAAAGGGAACTGACAGGCCGTTTTTTACTACGAAAGATGTTAGTGAGCTTGCTGGAAGAATGGTAGCGATGAGGAATTTGCAGCCGGTTCCAGAGTATAATCCGGAATCGGTCATGGGGAGTTTGCTCAAAGCTGGCGTAGCCGGAGCTAAAGGATTTGCGATTGGAGCAGCTACAGCAAAAGCTGGACAACTGGCTCCAGCAGGATTTAAGACGGCAGCCGAGATTGGAACTCTTGCAACTCTTCCACATGCAATTGAAGGAGAGCTTCCTTCAGTGCAGAGTGTGGCAGAAGCGGTAGTTTTAGTTGGCGGACTTAAGCTCGCTGCAAGAGGCGCGAAGCAGATAGCGAAGATTGCGAAGCGACGGAGTCAGACGGTTGAGGAAGTGGTGAGTGAGATTAAGAATGAAGCTGATCCGCAGAAAGCGCTCGATGCGATTGAGAAAGCTACAGAAAAGACAGAGAGAGTATCTTCACCTAAGCCGGCTGAACCTATTCCGACCACTCATACTGCGACTTCCTACAGTAGACAATTCAACGATGCAGTCGAAACTGCTAAGAACACTCTCTTAGTTACGAGAGGTCTTGGCGAGAGTGTAAGAAAGCAGCGACTGCAAGAAGCGCTCAAAGACTACGATCCTATTGTGGCGGAAGAGATTTTGCAGCCGCGTAGAGAGAGTGGCGGTGCGATAGCGAGAGAAGAGAGAGCGGAAGTTTCTGTCGAACCATCTGCTGAGCAGAAGCCTCTTGTTGACGCCATTGCGGAAGCTTCAGTTCGGACTTCCAATTTGCGCGCACAGTTGGATGCGATCAAAGCGGAGCTTACGAAGAGATTAGAAGCGTCCGGTCTTACAGAAGCGCAAGTTCCGACTTCTGAAGGTAAGACAGTTCCGCTCAGCATTAAGCAGCAACCTAAGCTCTCACCAGAGCAGCAAGCAATAGTGCAAGAGGCTATAAATAAAGCGGCTGAAGAAGGTGGGTTTAGTGTGGAGAGTATTGGAAGAGGTTTAGAGATAATTGCTACGCCTGAGAAACTTCCAGCATTCGACTTTTCTCAGACTCCGATTGAGCAGCTTGTGCAAATGGTAGAGCCCACTAAGACGCAACTAAAAGCACAACTTGACAATCTGAAGATTACGAAAGTTGTTGGAAAGGATGCGCTTACAGATTACTTTTTTGAAACTAAGGCGAAAGGAGAGAGCGCTGCTCCACTGAAAGGAACTTCTCTATCTGGCGAAGCGGTTGCAATTAAAGTTAACAGAGCACGAAGCGCTAGTCGGCCGGATTTGGAGCCGTGGAAGCAGTACGTGGAGGAGATTGAAGCAAGAGAAAGGAAGCTTGCAAGTGAGACGGAGGGAACGCTTGTCATTGGGAAGCCCCAGGAGCGGACAGTTGGAAATATGCTCTTTACACAAGAAAGTTATGAAGCCGCACTGAAGCGCTTGCGTGAAGATGTAGGTAAGACGTACGATATTACTGGGGCAGTGGCTGACCTTCCACGTCAGCTTAAAGACTGGACGATTGTGGGAGGCTATCACTTCGAAAAAGGTATTAGAGAGTTTGGGGCATGGTCAAGTCGGATGATAGAGGAGTTTGGTGAATCTGTACGACAACAACTACCAGCCATCTGGAATACCATACATACAATTTACGCAGTCGGAGAACTCAAAAGTGCTAAGCACTTACTTGACGCGATAGAGCGCGGTCAGGTAGCGAAGACTTCTAAAGGATTTGAAGAAGTTTCTACCAGTAAGAAAGAACTGTTGGGTACAAAAGTATTGAACGAAAAGGGAGAGCCACAAAGAGTTTTTCATGGTACAAAGGCCGTTTTTGAAGAGTTCGACCCTAAATTTCAGGATTCTGATGCTATGTATGGCAGTGGATTTTACTTTACTGAATCTTCAAAGATAGCATCCGAATACACAGCTACAAAAGTTGAGCCACTCGGAGCTAAGGAAATCGCTCCAAATATTAAGATGGCTTATTTGAATATCAAAAAGCCTTTTGACGTGGATAAAATGTACGACGTGTCCGAGCTGTCTAAAGAGACTCAGGCGATCTTTAAATCGGCGGGGATTAAAGAAAAACAGTTATCTGGTGGCACAATTCATGAGATGTACAGGGCGTATAACTTTCTTGCGGTAAAATCTCCTGACGGAAATATACACGTAGCCAAAACCGATTCTTATCAGATGTTAGCAGAAGCGTTTGGTATGTCTGAAGCAGAGTTAGCACAGGCTACCAAAGGATGGTTCTATAAAGATGAATTTGTTACAGAGCAGCCGCCGAACCTCGGAACGTTTAAAGACTTTTTGAAACAAAACAAATTTGACGGAATTACTCACATCGGCGGTAAGCTCACCGGAAACGACCCTCATCGAGTTTGGATAGCTTTTGATGCTGATCAGATAGTGTATCCGGATGAGTTTGTAAAGCCTAAGATAAGAAGTCAAAAGCTTGAACAAGAACTTACAGAAACACAATCAAAGTTATCGCAGAGTGTGCTTGACTTCCTTTCTGAGTCAATAAAAGGTGTCACAGAGCTTGCAGGTGGCAAACGTTTAGGAATCCAACCTTATAGTCAGGCAAACTACAATGCGGCTCTTCCACATTTTCGTGCTGCGTGGAAAGCTTACAAAACTGCCGGCAAGAAGTTCAACGAGTTTCAGAGAGATGTGAGGGAGAAGTTTGGACAGAACGTTGACTTGTACTTAGTGCAATATAGAAAAGAGATTGACGCAAGTGACTTCGTGAGAATTCTAAGCGAAGCCACCCTTCCTGATGAGAATTTCGTGCAACTCGACGCGAGTTTGCCGGCTATTTGGATACTCTCTCCAGAACAGTCCGCACGAACAGCTGGAAAAGGTTTTATAAATTCTACTGGGCGTAAAGCTCCAGTTGAAGTTAATTTAGAAGCTCCAGGAATTCAAGATGTTACTTCTTTCATAATTGGAAGTGAAGGAAGAGCACTTGAAGTTATTACGCGAGACGTTAGTCACATAAATAGAGTGCGAAGAGAGGCTTTTGCAGAAACTGCAAACGTGAGTTCAAAAACTATCATCGATCCAGGTAGGCCATTTTTAGGTGCTGTGACGCGGAAGAGGTTTGAGAAGACTGACGCGGAGATTGTAAAGGCGGCGAAAGAATACTATCTTACAGGCAAGAGTCCAAAGGGAGTTTCGAAAGCAGTCTTTAATGCGGCTGAAGAAGTAGAGTTATTTTTGAGACTTCTTGATGACTATACTACAGACTATGCAAAAACTCTCGCACAGTTGGGTGAGAAGCCGGCGGCTGTGAAAAAAGCTATTGCGAAGCTTACGAAACTCCGCAATAAGGCGCTTGGTGGTAAGAATCCAAAAGACTTCTGGAATGATTTGGAGCTCTACATCAGCGCGCATGCGAAGACTACTATAATTGATCCAGTTGCGAAAGCAGTCAAGAGATATATAAACCAGGCTGGAGAAGGAGCGTTTCCAGAGAACGTGAAGAAGCTTATCTATGACCAGATCATAGATGCAAAGGGGAGAGTCTGGCTTGGAGATAGAATGGCCGATTCTATTTTACAGTGGTTTGCACAGAGCAAAGTTGCGAAGAAAGTTGGAGTAAATATCGAGCCGAGTGCGAAGCCTTTTACGAGAGCGGTCGGCGGAGCACGCTCTGGGCAAGCGAAGTTAAAATTGGGATATAGGCCAATTGCTGCAGCGATAAATGGAGTTTATGCTTTCTATAAGCCGCTTGTTAAAGCTGATGGGCCGATGATGAAAGCCGCGCAAGAGGCGCTGAAGTTTATGAACTCGCCTGAAGGTAAGACTCTTCTGGAAGAAGAAACTTATCACGGGTCGCTCGGTATTAGCGTGGCGACTGATACGAGTGGAAAGCCGATTCCGAAAGAATCGCTTTTGAGTCCGCTTGGATTGTGGATGGCGGTGGAAGCGCCAGCGAGAAGATTTAATTTTAGCGTGTCATATTTGGATGCGCTAAAGAGAGGAATGCCTGAGGCGGCAGCAAAAGAGTTCGCACGCAGAATGGTAAGACTTACGAACTTGACGTATGTTATGAGTGCTACGCCCCGCATTATGAGAAGTCCGTCCGCGAGACTCGTGACACAGTTTAAGCGGTTCTTGAGTGGCGAAGCTGAATTTATGCACACGCTTTCTCCGCGCGAGTGGGCGCGCTATGCACTGTTTCAGAGTCTTGTTGTCGGTCCGCGGGGAGCAATCTTTTTTATAAAGTCAATTCCCGTTTTGGCAGAGATTGGAATTCTTGATGAAGTAGAGGAGCAGATAAATAAGCTTGGAGCAATTGCGAGTGGACTTCCGGGTCTACTGTTTGGAGTTGATCTTGGTCCGGCAGCTACGCTTCAACTTCCAACAAGGCCGGAAGATGCTTACGGCGTGATCATTAGTGATGCGATTAAGTTTTATAAAGAAGTCTATAGTCCCGCGCTGAATCCAGAACTCTCAGCGGAAGGTAAGTTGAAGAATGCCGCCGAAAGAATTCCAGAGTTTGCTATCGCGGCAAAGAACTGGATGGATTTGGTAGAGTCGAATGTGAATGAAGATGGGTGGGTTTTAGATAGCGAGGGGAATCCGCAGTATAGACTTGACAGTGATTATGAGAAGTTTCTTGTCGGAGTCTTAGGTGCTACAACACTGGAGAAGAGCAGAATTCAGACTGCACAAAGTCTGGCAATTAGAGAAGATAAGCGGAAGGACGAAGCGCTGAAAATTCTGTCGCGCCGTCTAAGGAAAGAGTTTGCGCTTATGGGAACTATTTCTGATAGTCTCATTGACGATATGATTAAAGTGGGAGTTTCGGATGCGAGCTCTATCGAGAACATTCTGGAGAGTTCGAAACTCCCACCTGAGGTGAGGATTGCGCTGAGAGCGCGATTGAAAGATAGGGGGAAGGTGTTTGAGCTGTTTAGAGAGTGAGAGAACTATCTTCATTAAATGAACGTAGTTCATTCATCTGTGTCAAAGTCAAGCTCTTCTTCGGGAGGAGGTTCTGGCAGATCGATGTCAGCTTCCTCTTGTCGAGCCTGTTCTTCAACGGCTTCTTCAATTTCACTGGGGTCCATCTTCTGAGTTCTCCTCTTTATCTTCAGTTTCATCTCGCTCTACATACTCACGAAGTTCTTTTAGTGGATCTTCGTTATAAGTGGTGAATGGATATTCGTCGTCACTGCCGCGCTCTGCTTCCCACTCAGCGTTTTTGTCAGCAAGATTAGTGTCTGGTTTGTAGTTTTCATCATCTACTTCTGTCGTAGAATCTGCTGACTCTTCTTCATCATCGTCCTCGAACATGAATTCGTAAGTGTCTTCGTCGTCGTCGTTTGAGTAGTCGTCGTTTGCAAGTTCAACCTGCGTCCACTCGATTTCAGGTTCCTCGCTAATGCCTTCGTCAGACTTCGATGGCTCTTCGTCTTCGTCTTCGACTTCTTCATTTTTTTCTTCATCAGCATCAGCAAGAAGAAGAGAAGTTAGGTAAAGAGCGATGAGATTTGTGAGAGTACTTCTTTGCGTGATCATTGCTGATCTCCTTCTGAAAGTTTGATTAGTAATGGTTCAATTTCTTCGAATTGAACTGTGGTCATATGTTCTACATCTAACAGCTGAATTACAAAAGGAAGCTCCCCCCACGCTTTTGGACGTATGCGTAAGACTCTTACGTCTTCTGGCAGGGGTTTTTCAAGCAAGTCTCGTAAGTTCACGATCGAAGGATCGATTACTATTATTCTCACTGCGAGTCTCCTTCTGGTAAGTAAGTAATAATTAAACTCTTCTGATCAAATGAGCAGAAGGGTGGTTGGATTGACATTAGAGTTCTGAGAATCTTTATTAAGTCCTCTTGACTCCCCACATCACTAAGATGGCGTCCGAGAAGTTCTCCAAAGTGAATTGTCTTTTTCAATGCTATCGTAGTCATGATGCTTTGAATTATGTAAGCGTTGTCTGCTTCGCCAAATCCTCTAAACACTTTTGGCATCACCGCTTCGGCTTCCGCTAAATACTCGCGAGCAGTGTGAAAGTCTGTGTCAGTTATAATCTTATCATTTGAGCGACTCGCGCTCATGACGATTGAGAGTTTCAGTAAGTGAACTTGGCGGCGCTCACTAAAACTTGCGAGTGGGCCGGTGAACCTTGATCGTTCACTATCTAAGTTATTATACCAAGGAACATATACTTCTAAAAATTCTGGCGAAATAGTGAACTCGCCGCTCAGAGAGTGGATTGTGCGTAAGTCGTTTGTAAGCTTTATTCTCATCGGGTCACTCGAAGAGTATATGTCTGGAGCCGGAATCCACTTACCACTAACTTTCATTAAGTGTGGCACGCTTACAATCTTGCCTCTCTTATTAGCGTAGATGAAAATGATGCGACTTAAGAGACCTCCACCTGCGCTCTCGGCACTCATAGCGGAGCGCATGAAGTCGGTTGTAGTAGCGCCGAGAATGTTTACCCAAATGTTTTCAATAGTGTGTTGGCCTTGAGTTGCAGTCTCTCTTATCCAGTCACCTTCTGGCGTATCGAACCAATCAATCAAATAGGTCATTAAGTCTAACTGATTATATCCCAGAAAGACAGTGAACTCTTCGCTGAAAACTGTCATCGAGTGGTGCTCTGTGATGACAGTTTCGCCGGCAAACTTTACTGCACTCTTAGCTTTTTTTATAGACTTTATAAGCTGCGCTCCAGTTACGGAGTTGGCAGTCATCGGAATGCCGATTTCACGAAGAAAAGGTTTGATTGGTCCCATAGCGGTTCCTTTCCTTCCAGCGCCGGGCGGACTAACAAGTACTATGTACATATTAGGATAGTACTTCTTTTCCCACCTAATCCACACTTTGCGCTGTAGCACGGCAGCGATACAACTTATAGCGCACCACCTACGATACATTTCGCAGGGTTCAGTGTTGCTTGTGAATTCTAAGTATGCTTCAATCCAGTCGCGGAAATTTCTCTTCATAAAGCGCTTTCATTTTGTCAGCAATGTCGGAGTCATCGAGAGAAAGTCCAACTTCTTTCAATTCAATCAAGTCGCGCACGTTACGACCGAATGAGAAGTCGGCCGGAATTACAAAACCTTCACCATTCCAGAAGACGGGTTCTTCTAAGCGATTCTTTATGAGCCGAGCGATACGAACTAAGTAGTTCCAATCACCGAGGGGAAATTGGAAGCGGAATCCGTCGTGCTCTTGGCTTACAAGCCACACGTCTTTGAATAAGTCTTGGTTGTAATAAACGTAGCACATAGCGCGCTCGTTTATAATGTCGGCTACAGTACTCTGTGGAAGCCAGCTGTAAGCTTCGTTGAAAGTGTCCTGTTGCATTGGGCCGAGAAACAAGCGTTTCTTTGGCGGAGCGTTTTCAGAGAGAGATAAGTTGTTTAGAATTCTACCGTTGCGGAGTTTGTTTTCTACCCAGTTCCAGTATTCCTGAACGCCTGGATAAGTGTTTAAGTATCCGTTGAGAAGAAAGCGAGCTTCTTCATATTCGATTCCATTCTCGATGGCGAAGCGTTGGTAGCCCATCTTATAGTTGGCGCCCAACACTGTACGCTTCCCCTTATCTCGGCGCATTTTGCCCTCGCGGGTTTCTTTCGAAGTCTCTTCCCACGAAACTTTAAAGATACCCATCGCAGCGTCACGATAAATATCTTTACCTTCGCTGAAGACTTTTAGCATTCGGGGTTCGGGCGCCACGATGGCGAGAATGCGAGCTTCGGCCATCGAGAGATCGAAGTTGCACATCACGAAGCCTGGGTCGGCTATCATGAAGCGGCGGATGTTGATTGAGTGTTTGGTCATTTTACTTCTTCCCACCGCCTATTGTGTGCGTCCCAGCGGCGACCGATCAGAAGAATTGAGTGTATAAAAGTATTTTCAATCTTTATACATTTTCCAAGCGGCATATGAAAGACTTCTGCATTTTCTATACGATCTATGAATTCTTCTTCTGAGCAGTCAACTCTTCCCTCATTCCAGAAGCCGCCTACTGTCTTAGTGTAAAGAAAGTTAGTCATCTTCGAACTCCAAAATGTAATCTTGTTTAGCGAGATTCTGAGCGTTCTGACCCTCGCCGAACAAATTTGTATCACTTGAATATCGGCCGCTTGTAGTGCCTACGACGTTGAAGTCGTATTTGAGGCGATTGTCAGAACTCAATGGGATTTCTAAGTAAGTCGAAGCGAGCTTTGAATACTTTCTGATCTCTAAAATCAGGCGTGCAGCTTCTTGTGCTTGCTTCTTCGCATTTCCACCGCCAGCCGCGATTCGCTGCAGAGCTTTCTCACCAAGTGTGGGAGTGGATTCGCCGCTTGCGCGACGCTTGACGAATTGCTTTACTTTCATCTCGATATAGAAGTAGGCTTGAAGTTGCTTAAGAGAAGCTACATTTATATCATTACCAACGAGCTTTACGAATTCGGCTTTAAGCTGAGTTATCTTTTTCTCAAACAGTGGCTTCGCAGCCTGGATTCCAGCCGCGTCCATGAGTTGGCCAAACTCTCCCATGAAGATAGCAGGTTCAACTTGTGCGACTTGGCGCAAGTAGGTTTCCCAGTTTCCAAGCTTTTGAAGCTCTCCAACTTGACGCTCTTTTATGTCAAACAGTACGAGAGTATCTTTAGCATTATAGCGCCAAAAAGTTGTGTAGTCGTAGTGCAATTCTTTGAGAACGCGAGCTTCGTCTTTGAAGAGTGTTTTGCCTTCCATTTTGTAGTAGGGTTCTCCGTTGCAGGATAGACTTACGATCGTTCCTAAGTCTTTGCCGAGACCTTCGCCAGGGTATTTGAAGTCAGTTAGAATAATTGCTTGAGCAATCATTGTGTCGAAGATATTTTTAGTTATCACTCCATAACGGCGGAACATAAGCTTAGCGTCAAACATTGAGTTCTGAATCAGCTTTTCAATCTTTTCGTTTCCAAGTATCTTTGCAAGTCCAACTATAATGTCAGTTTCTTGGTCGGGATTCCACAAGTCTTCGCTTCCCTTCACGATTGGAATCGACATAGAGTGAGTGTCGGAGGTGGCGAGAGCGTAGCAGCTTACGTCAGCACCGATACTTTCAATGTCAAAAGCGACTTCGACTCGCTCATTGAGTATGTGATCTTGGTAGTCGAGAATTTCTTTGTAGCCTGGATTCGTTATAATGGTGCGATTTTTGAGTCTCAGTTCTGGATATTCACTTTCGCGTTTCGCAAGCATTAAGTCCCAAATGAGACAATAGTTGCTAAGCACGTTCGTGATGTTAGTGTACCAGGGAGCGTTGTTTTGAGTGTAGAGAATGTAAGCTGGATGGAGAGTACACAAGACTTTCTTATTTATTAGTGGGCTCCAATAGAGACTTCCGCGACGCTTCGTTACAAGTGGATTTTCTTTAAGTTGCAATAGAGTATAGACGGCAGTTCCGCCTAACGCTACTACTATATTTACGTTGGGAAGTTTTGAGAATTCTTCTTGTAGTTCTGCGACATACGACTTATATAGATCACTTTCGAGTGGAGTCTTTTTGCTCCAGTCTACAAACAAGCTGATATCATTTGACTTCTTCTGAGTCTTGGGCGGCTGCTCTTTTATCACATTAGTTACGTGACAATCCGCTCTCGATATTCCGGCAGAAGTGAGAACACTATCAAGATGGCGGCCAGCTGCACCGACAAAATAGCGGCCTTCTGCGAGTTCGTTAGCGCCGAGAGCTTCGCCACAGAGAGCGATTGATGCGTCGAAGTTGAA
>Ga0070749_10003219_pt1 | contig 10919 bp, 12 predicted proteins | sample VirMetDEL_Nov_18_FD_75180 | JGI IMG/M metagenome (GOLD analysis project Ga0070749, IMG submission 75180) | Aqueous microbial communities from the Delaware River and Bay under freshwater to marine salinity gradient to study organic matter... | ecosystem: Environmental > Aquatic > Marine >...
ATACTCATAGAACTTCTGAGTCTTGCCAGTGGCAAGGGTGAACTCACCACACTCAGGACATTCATCCTCGCCCTCTGGCTCGTCGTACAGGTCGAAATCATATTTGTTCACGTTGTTGTCTCCGTTGAACATATACATATCTTATATCGGGACCCGAAGTGTCAAGAACTATTTTTCAAGTCAAGCTCATTGAACTTGTCCATCCACTCAATCGCCTTCTCCTTCCACATCTCAATTTCAACCAACGCTCTGGCCTGTAGCTGTGCGTTGCGTTCCTCAAGCTCGTGGATGCGCTTCTGGGCATCTGTCCAGAGCTTGTAGAAATCAAGCTCTCCGTCTGGGGTGTAGTGGGTCACTTTCGATACCTCCTTGAAACGTAGCCCTCGGCCTCCACAGGTAAACCTTTCGCCCAACTTGGGAGGTCACACATCACGCTCTCAAGCTCCTCAACTGTCCTACTGCCTACAGGCTCCTCGCACATAATCTCGTCGTGAACGTGGAGGACAGGATGCCACCCAGACTCGTCGAGCCTGACAAGAGCATGAGCCAACAAGTCTCTGGCTGTGCCCTGTGTGATACTCTGGGCTAGGTCACCGCCATATGTGGACAGCTTGCCCCATTTCTTGTTTCTACCCACTCCCTCATAACACACCGCCAAACGACCAAACTTGTTCTCGGCTATCACTGGGCGGTTCCAAAGAATCCAACGACCTGATGGAAGGCAGGCCCCGAGAGCGTCCACCTTGTCCGAATACTTGAAGACGCCTATCTGGTCCCCTCGGTTCCGAATAGCTGTCAAGGCATCCTCCTCACATTGCGCCCAGTAATCCACCACCTCGGGATATGTGCCCCTATAACCGCCAACAATGGCAGGAATATCAAGTGGCCCTGTGTCTATGCCATAGCCATCACACATCCCTTGAAACGCACCAGCGGCTCCTTGGTAGCCTAGAGACAACACCGCACACTTTCCAATCTGCCTCTCATCAGCGTCTTCCTTGGTTATCGTGCGCCCATAGATCCCTGAAGCTGTCAGGCAGTAAAGGTCTGCACCTGTCCTAAAAGCCTCCAAGCCCTTCCCACAATTTGCCAGCCAAAACAAAACTCTGGCCTCAATGCTCGCAAAGTCAGCGCATATAAACTCATGACCTTCGGCTGGTATGATACACGAACGGACACAAGAGGACAACAAGGTCTTGATGGGTAGGCCATAGCCACTCAGGCTCTCACCATTCAAGATCTCCCCTGCGAGTTTATCCGTGTCCTTCACCGCAGGGCGGGGCATGTTCTGGATCTGAATACCTGAGCCCGCAAAACGGCCTGTAGTAGCTCTGTGGTACACATGGTTGCCGCGCACCCGACCATCAGGGCAAAGGTGGTGTGCCATCGCTTCATATTTTTTTACACTGGACCTACAGACTTGCCCTCGGAGTTCAATGGCATCCTCTACAACTGGGTTATCTATCTTCAAAGCTCCGAGCGTCTTCTTGTTCAGGTCTGGCAGGTCAACGCCTTGGGCTTGTGCCCACTCTCTGAACTGTTTTTGAGACCTCAACAGGGAGGGGCTCAGACCCTTGCTCTCAGCTATATCCTCAAGGGCTATGTCTTCCTCTGCGTTAGCTCTAGCCACTGACTCAATCAGGTCAGGGTCAAGTCTTAAACCCCGATGATTACAACGCCAGTTAGCCAAAAACACCTTGCGCTCCCTTGTACTCAGTGGCATCAGGGCCTCATCAATATCAGCGAGAGCCCCAACGTCATAAGCGCAATAATTGACAAGTTCAGCAAACAACGCAGGTGTGAACTCATAGGGCGGTATCGACATCTTTTGAATCAGTCTGTCCCCCGCTTTATCCTTCTGGACATATACGCCCAGCACTTCGGCAAGCGATGACAAAGACCCAGGGAGAGCCTGAACGTAGGCCCTGCTCATCGTGTCGTCCATCTGGTCAATGGATAGGGGTGGAAAACCGTGACGCTTCACGCCCACCTCGTTCCATATAGCAAAGTCGAAGGGCGCATTGTGTGCCACCATGGGGCCGCCATTCTCAACATGGCGCACTACCGCCTCGGGGAGTTGCCCAAGGGTCTTATACTTAGGCGGGTCTGTCATAAACCAGTCCAGCTCTGTGAATGGATGCCATACAACAGGGCGGGATTCATCCTCCCTGCTCAACCCAAGGCAAAGGATCTCAGTGCTTGGATGTCTGGCGTAGGCATCGGCTCCGACTTTTTTAAGGTCTACCTCGGAGCGCGTCTCAAAGTCAAAATATATTCTCATGCTTTCTCCCAGTCTTGGGTGTTAAAAAAGTGGCCAGCCCCCGAAGGGGCCGACCTGTTATAGTTTAGAAGGGTTGGCTGTCTTCCTTTGGAGATCCACCAGACGCTGAATCATCAAAGTCTGCATCAGCCCCACCTATGCCAATTACATCATAGGGGCGGTCTAGACACACCTGAGCTTTCTTGAGGAGAAGAGTGACGCCCTTGGTCCTCCCGCTTGTGTAACTGAAAGGTGAGACAATGATGCGCCCCCACATACCTGAGCGCATCTCTTCCTCGCTGTTCATCCTGCTTTTGTGTTCATCCACAAGCCCGGGCTTCTTTTTAGACTTCGCCCTAACGACAATGTGGCCTTTCATGCAATCCATGCTTTTCTCATCGCCATTAGCAAAAGGCATCTCGATGCCCTCAACTTTCTTGAATGCTTGCTGTGCTACTCGCTCGCACTCGGCTCGAAGGGCTGAAAAATCTGCGCCCTTCTCAAAAATCAGCGTGACATCAAAGCGGTCACTTGGGTATTTGTTCAAGGGGTGCTTGGCCTGGGTGTTCTCTGACTCAAGGTCAAAAAACACAAATCGACCGAATGGCGTGGCCACTTGGTTCCCAAAAACATTTTCAAAATCTGCCATAACTTTATCTCCGTAAATGGACTTGATGAGAGTGCAAGATACATATGACACGAAATAAGTCAAGCGTTTTTTTTCTTGACTTTGCAAAAAAACTGTATAATTTTTCCGACAGTTTCATAGGAGGATGAAAAATGGAACTTCTGACCAAAAAGGAGGCGGCTGAGTTCTTGCGGCTCTCAGAGCGCACCATCAGCACATGGATAAAAGAGGGCTCCCACGCTGGGCCACTGTTCAGAAAAATAGGCGAGAGCAAGTGGATGATACCATCGACAGAGCTTGAGACTTGGGTTTCATGCGGGGGTGAGGCTTGATGCTCACTGTTGTTGAAGCTGACCGAGACCTTTGCAAGCGTGTGGTGAATGGGGAACTCCTCTCCTATCAAAAAGCATACATTTACACCCCACACCTTGAAGAAATAAACAACCTTGAAGACCTCTCCGTAATTCTTACAAAACTGGAGAACGAACCCCGCAAGGCTGTCCTGAGATCAATACCCAAGGACATGACCCCAGGGCGCAGACTGTCCAACCGATATGAACACACCGCCCAGCCGTGGCTGTGTCTTGATGCCGACGCACCAGCTCCCGATGGATGCCCTGACTATGTGAGAGAGCCAGAGCAAGCCCTTGATTGGATGATTGAGCATAAATGGCCTTTCCTGCGTGGCGTTGGTGTACACTGGCAACTAGGCAACTCCGCGGGTGTTGTGCCCCAGTCAAAAAAAATGTCGTGGCATCTCTGGGTGTGGCTTGATAGACCTGTGACGAAGTGCAGTAAATGGCTTGGGCTTCATGGCTTTGATGTTGCCATGACCAGAAGCGTCCAGATACACTACACTGCCTCGCCTATCGGTGTGCATATTCCGAAAAGATCAGGCTATCGTCAAGGGGCTCCTCTTGTGGGCGTAGTTGAAGATCCACCTCCAACGCGGTCAGGTGTTAAATTCTCGAAGGGATACACATGCACCGAAGAGGATGAAATGAATATGGCCTCTGAACTAGCCGCCCTGAAGGTTGGGCCGTCAGGTAGGAATCCCGCGATTATGCAGTGGATCATCAGAGCTGTGACTGTAGCCTATCCCAAAATCCACGAGGACGCTACAAGGTGGCTCGTTGAGAATGGGAGGGATCGGGACGTCGCTGAAAGTGAAGTTTCCCGCCTTATCGCATGGGCTCAAGAAGGTCTTGAGTCTGGGACACTTGAGCCCGACATCAACCTACGCCCAGACCTCGGTTTTGATGATGACGACCCTGAACTTTTGGGCGAGGAAAAGGCACAAGAGCAGGCCGAGGCTCTTGGTGTCGATTCACTGGTTGAGTCCTTCCAGAAGGCTGAGGATCGCCTTGACTGGCTGTCAGACAATGCCAAGAGGTTGGCAAGAGCTGACGCCATGACTATCGTGCGGGTTCGTAATCTGTGGGGAAATGGGGTCCGAGACCTTGACCGAGTGATCAAAGAAGCCAAAGGACTCGCAGGGGAAGAGGACGCGCCTGACTGGGCGCAAGTGGCGCAGGACTTCATCACCAACCGAGAAAACCGCCTTGTGTACGTCGATGAGGAGTGGTACTCGTGGAACGGCAGATTCTACGAACACCTCCCCGAAGTCTGGGTGAAAAAAGAAATCTCGGACTTCATAGCATCACCCACAACTGGGCGAGTGGCCAATGCCTATCAACAACTTCAATTTGCCTCTGTTGTCACGCAGGAGGGGGAGCCTGCAGGTACTCCATTCCTGAATGGTAGGCTGATGCCTGATGGGAAGCTAATACCACACCACCCAGACACAGGCGGGCGGTACTGTCTTGATTTTGACTACAACCCATCGGCAACGTGTCCAACATGGGAGCGATGTCTCCGAGACTGGTTCAGTGATGAAGAGCGGCCTATGATTCTGCGCCAGTGGTTCAGCTATCTGCTCACAGGCAGGACAGACGTTCAGAAGATCATGCTACTCATGGGAACACAGCGAGGCGGGAAGGGGACAACTCTAAGCGTTATGCAAGACCTGATGGGACATGATAACTACTCAACGCCCTCGATGTCAAACTTCGCCTCTGAGTTTGGGCTTGAGTCCTCGCTAGGGAAAAGGGCCATGTTTATATCTGACGCTCACCTTCCATCTAGGGACAGGTCAACCATACTGGACAGGCTTAAAGGTATCTCTGGGCAAGACAGGCTGGACGTGAACAGAAAGAACAGGCTACAACTCAAAGGGGTGCGCTTGGGTCAGATCGTGATAGCTTGTAATGAAATGGGTGACATTCAGGATGAGTCAAACGCACTGATCGACCGCTACAGTGTCATCCAGTTCACCAAGTCGTTCTTGGGAAAGGAAGATCCAGAACTGGGGCAAAAGATCAGGGGGGAACTGTCTGGTATCTTTAACTGGGCGATGGCCTGCGCTCCATTTGTTCGCTTCCATGAGGATAAGAGAGGGAAGAAAGCAAAAGAAGAAATGACGCACTCATCAAACCCTGTGAGGGCTTGGGCTAATACGGAATGTTCTGAAAGTTCTGACGGCTACGAGTTGACCGATACGCTCTTCCAATCCTTCAAAGTGTGGTGTGAGCAGAACGCAATTCGGAGAATTCCCGCCAAAAATGCCTTTGTTAGATCCCTGCGTTCTGTGTTTCCTGAGTCTGAAGTTGACACCATCAGAGAGGGTGAAACACGGCACAAAATCCTCCGAGGAGTTGTGAATTCACAAAATTCTATCCGTGACAAAATCCCACTGGAGGAGCGTGAGGATGCTTTTTGATAGGTGAATTGTGAAATCTATACAAAAAACCATCCGTGACATCCGTGACAAAAAGAAAAATAAGTCTTTGTTTTTCAACCTTGTCACGGATACACGGATAGAAAACAGTATAGAGTTGAGAGGAAATAATATTATTAAGAGTCAAATAAAATAAATTATAGGGAACTGAGGTGTGTTTTTTATCCGTGACAAATTTTCTTGAAAAGAGCGTGAAATGTTAAAACCCCATCAACTTAAGGCAATAGGAGAATTTTGATGATTTATTTTATTGGGCAGGACTGGGAAAGCCCAGTGAAAATTGGGAAGGCTAAAAACCCCCAATCAAGGTTAAAACAACTACAGACTGGTAATCCAAATAAGTTGATGATACTTGGAACATATAAACCCAAAGATGTTGACGATGACATTGTGGAAAAAACGTTGCATTATCTTGTCAGGGAATATAGACTGATGGGTGAGTGGTTTGAGGGACCAGCGGCTAGAGCGGCATACAGCAGAAGATCAGAGTGCCGAGCTGGTAGGCAAAAAATAAGATTCATTCAAAAAAAATCAGCGAAAAGTGAATCTGAAAAAGAGCTGGAAAAAATCAAATTGGAAAATGATGGTTTAAAGTCAACCATCCTTCAACTGAGACAAGCCCTGCATTATTATATTCGCAGGGTTAATGGTGACTTCATTGGAAGTTCAATGAAAGAAAAAAGATGGTGGAGGTCGTTGAATGCTTAAACCCCATCAACTAAAAGCATCATCAGACTGCCTAGAGCGTCTTGAGACTCATGGCGTTGCGATCCTTGAGGGCGAGTGCAGAGCAGGCAAGACCTTTGTGGCTCTCCAGATCGGCAAAACAATCGGCAGACCCACCCTCTTCCTGACCCGCAAAAAGGCTATCAGCTCTGTGGTTGATGACCGCGAGGCTATCGGCATCCACCCGAGGGATTGTTATGTCATCAACTACGAGTCAGCACATAAAGCACCTGATGAAGACTGGGGGCTCATCATCTTGGACGAGTGCCATTCTGGGATTTCTGCATATCCAAAACCCTCGGGTGTCTGGCTGAAAGTTCGCGCTCTCTTCGAGCGCACAAAAGCCAAGGCTCTCCTGATGAGCGGGACAGTCTGTATTGAGTCAAAAGCCCAACTCTTCATGGAGTTGAAGGTGACGACAAGGGGACCATGGGCGAAATGGTCCAATTTCTACCACTGGTGGCATCAACAGGGGCACTACAGAGCCAAGGAGTCAGGAGGCTATGGAATCGCAGGGGCAACCAAACGAATCCACGGAGGCAAGGAGATAGCTGACTACGCGCAGGTGGACAAGGACCGGATTGAAAGGGAGGTCTCACCTTACGTTGTAACAGTGTCAAGAGAAGACGCGGGCTTTAAGGTGACCCAAGCATCGGTCAAAGTCGTGAAGGCCACAAATGGGGCCATTTTGAGCCTCTGTGACGAGATTATGAAGGAAGGGATAGCTCGAGTGGGTGATAGGCTATGCGTCTACGAAACACCAGCGGCTAAACTTCAAGGCTGTCACATGGCCTGCGGTGGCACTCTTTTAGACGATCAGGGGGAGGGGTTCACGTTGCCGGATGAGTTCTCGCCAAGATACAAGGTGGACCTGATACGGAGTAGGGCAAAGGCGGGACTCAAGTATGTGGTGTTCTGTCATTACATTTATGAACGTTCGTTCTTGATTTCAGAACTCGGAGACGCTTGTTGTGACACTTTGGAAGGATTTGAGCAGAGTGAGCATCAATTCTGCGTTCTATCGACAACAAGCTACAGCATGGGCGTGGACCTGTCATGGGTCTCGGGCTGTCAAATTATGTATTCAATGCCTTGGTCTGGGGCCGTGTGGTCGCAGGTGTTGGACAGACAGCTTAGGTGGGACAGGGAACGTGAGGCTGTGGTGGCCGTGGTGCTTTTGGATGGTGGGGTTGATGAAACGTGCTATGATGTGTTAAGAAAAAAGCAGAATTTTAACATCAAGAGATTTTATGCCGCAACTAGAAAGCCAGATCCAATCAAAAATTATCAAATACCTTGAGGGGCGCGGGTGTTATGTGGTCAACTGCGTGCAGACAGGAAAGGCAGGCACTCCCGATCTTATAGCTTGCGCTTGTGATGGGTCGTTTCTCGCTGTGGAAGTGAAACGCCCAGGGCAGAAACCCAGACCACTTTAAGAACATCATCTCAACCTCATCGACCAAGCAGGAGGGGTTGCTATAGTTGCTACCTGTGTAGAGGATGTGGCGAGGCTGTTTGAATGACTGAACTGGACCTGATGACTGACGAGGAGATCGTTTCGATCCTTCAGGACAGGATGAGAGCAAAGGAAGTTGCCTATCTGTTCGCGTGGGGTGTTGACAGTGGTGACACATACGCCATAGTCTCAGAGTTGGATTTCGAGCACCTTAACGAGATCTACGAAAATTGCATGGAAGACTTTGAAAATGAGCTGTACAACTCAGACAACTGGAACCCGACTGATGAAGAGCTTCTTCAGTGGGAGGCTGATACTGAAGAGGATGAAGAGGGGTTGACTTCCTAACGTGCCCAGATAGTCTGAACCACTTGTCTCCAAGGTCAGGCCCTAGCTTGGGTCTGGCCGACAAGACAGGAGGACACCATAGGGAAGACAAACAATGAGAGGGCGTTCAAAATCAAGATCAGAGGCCGGGGGGCTTCTGGCATTTACACCATCACCTCCGATGATGGGCGTTTCTATGTGGGGAGTTCTAGGGATATGCTCCACAGGGCATGGGTACACAGGAGCCTGCTGAGGCGTGGGGTTCATCAAAACGGCAAACTTCAAAACTTCTGGAATAAATATGGGCGACTCACATTTGAACCGATTTACAGGTGTGCGGCTTCGGACTTACAAGAGTGGGAACAAATTTTCATCGACACGCTTAAGCCCACGTTCAACATTCTCAAGGTGGCCTATTCATCACATGGATATAAGCATGGACCCGACGCTTTAGCAAAGATCAAGAAGCATTCAAAAGAACGAGGAGCAGACCAGTTAAAACCATTTCAGTTTAAAAAAGGGAAAGAGAATTTTATGAAGAAGGGCAAATTCGCGGCCTGTCACAAGGCAACATCAAAACCAATCAAGGCAACCAAGGCAGGCTGTCAGACTAGAGTTTTTAAGTCTGTTGGAAGTGCCGCTAGGATGTTCGGGGTTGACTCGAACACAGTGGCCTACCGCGCCAAGGGTAGAATCGCCAGTGATTTCAAGGGTTGGGCGTTTAGTTACGCATAAGGGGGTGAAAGGTTTTCGACTTCATAGGCAAGATGGTGAGCTGTCGTCTTGGCGATATGTTGGCGGGTTTCCAAAATATAAGGAACCACCAAAATATGAGGTAAACCATGATTGACTACATTGAACCCATCCACAAGTCAAACCCTGACCCAGTCTGGCAATCTAAGGCTTATCAGCGTGGACTGAAGCGCAAGAAAGAGTTCTTGGAGCGTAGGGAGTTTGATAGGATCTTTAAGGAGGTGAGGGAGAGACATCTCACTTGAACTTAGAGAACATTGCTAATTCAAGTCAATGTGTAAAATAATGGCATGGGAACTGGTGTTATTTACGGGCTAACGGACTCGAACGGGCGCGTATTTTATGTTGGACAATCAAAAAATTTAAAAAAAAGACTTCGATCTTATAAGTGCGGGTGTTTTCACGGCAATAAAAGATTAGAAAAAAGTGTAAAAAAACATGGGTTGAACCACGTTGTTTTGAGGTCGGTAAATTTAGAATACCTAGACCAAGCGGAATATGAAGAAATATCTAAAAGAAGCCGTCTAACAAACGTGATAATGGACCCTAGAAAACCATTCTGTTCTTTCAAAGAAAAAAAACCTTGGGTTGTCCCAGGTGTAAAAGCACCATCCTCAATGTATCTTCACAACATGAGAATAAGATTTGGCAAAAAATGCGAGCAGTTCAAGGACGCTTTGTCAAAGAAAACAGATGAAGAAAGAATGGTTGTGGAAATGAAATTAGCAGAAAGGCTTCTTGGTGTCGGTTTAGATGATCAAATAGAAAAATGGTCCTTTTCTATTTCAAAGAGGTTAGGTTTTGCGTCCTAAAAAAACACTTGATGATCTGCCCAGTGGGTGGAGAGAGGCTATGTTAAATCTGGCCAAGGATGGAGCGTCAGATGTAGAGCTTAGGGTTGAGCTAGGATGTATTTCTGATGATCTTTGGTATCGACTTATTGCTGAGGAACCAGAGTTTTCACGAACCGTTAAGGAGTGTAAACTTTTATGTCAGTGTTGGTGGGAAAGATTCGGAAGAACACACTTGATAGCAGAAAAAGGTGAGTCTGTTAATGCTAACATCTACACTTTCAACATGTCAAATCGTTTTGGATGGGCCTCCAAGCAGGATGTGAAGGAGGAGTCTAAACAGTCGATAGAATACCAGAGAAAAATTGTCGATTAGTTTAGATTGCGAGTTTTATCGGAAGCAAGCTGAATTCTTCTTTGAAGACCAGCAAAAATACAACGTCCTAACGAAGGGCAGGCGTATCGGTGGAACGTTAGGCATGGCCATGGCCATGATTGACTACGCCATGACAGGCGAAAAACAGCGCTTTATGTGGGCTGATGTGACACAAGGGAACCTGACAAGATACGTTGAGCGTTATTTCTTGCCGATCCTCAAGAGACTGCCTCAAAAATACTGGTCATGGAGACAGCAGCAATATGAGCTAACAATAGCAAACACAGTAATTGATTTAAGGAGCGCAGAACGCCCTGAAAATATGGAGGGAATGGCGTATAACATAATTGGGTTAAATGAGGCAGGAATCATCTTAAAGGGAGAGCGTGGTAGGTACTTATGGCAACAGGCAATCCTCCCAATGTTAGCTGACTTTGCTGGCTCAAGAGCTTGGTTTGTTGGCACACCGAAAGGGCGTACTGACAGGGATGGATCTGACTGCCTTTATTATCAGCTAGCACATAGAGCTGAGACAGGTGAGGATGGTTTTAGATGGATGAATATAGCAACGAATGAAAACCCATTCCTTGATGCAGGGGCTGTTGAGGAGGTTAGAAAAGAACTACCTGAAGGACCGATTAGAGATCAAGAGTTTTACGGCAAGTTCGTTGATGCTGGGTCTGGTATCATCAAGCGTGAATGGATCAGGATCGAGGAAACACAACTTCAGGGTGATATGGTTATTGGTGTTGACCTTGCAGTATCTGAGAAAGAGAGCGCAGACGATACGGCTTTCTGTTGCATG
>Ga0070749_10003221_pt1 | contig 10916 bp, 11 predicted proteins | sample VirMetDEL_Nov_18_FD_75180 | JGI IMG/M metagenome (GOLD analysis project Ga0070749, IMG submission 75180) | Aqueous microbial communities from the Delaware River and Bay under freshwater to marine salinity gradient to study organic matter... | ecosystem: Environmental > Aquatic > Marine >...
CTCCGGCGTCATGATGCGCTTCTTCTTTTCTTCCTGTACCCGCTGCGCCTGCTGCAAGGCTGAATTGGTCGGGCCGTTCCCTTGAAACGCCAGATCCCAATTGGCCTGCGGGACACTCCCATAGCTCATGTGTCCGCCGATTTGCGCATCAGTCCGCATCCGATCCATGTGTCCCACAGGGCGAAACCGCTCGAAATTGGACAAATCCGGGTCATCGCTGGACGGATCGAGCATTTGCTGAATATTCTTCCAGCGCAGGATCTTCTTCTTATTGGCCCGCTCCCACCGCATGTGTTGCCCCACCGACCCGGCGGGGTTCTTCCGCATCTCTTCTTGCGACAACATCCCTGTGGTCAACTCGGATTCGAGTTGCTTGCTTTCCGCATAGAGCTTATTCTTAATGTCCCCAGGCAATTCATGGGGACTCTGTGAGACGAGCGACCCTTGTAGACGCTTCAATCGCTTCTGGACCTCGTTCCGATCCGTGGGCGTCTTGAGCTGGGGCACCATGCCTTCCATCTGATCGATTTCGCCTTTCAGCTCTTCTCGTTGATGGAACCGAAGCAATTGCTTCTCCGGCACTTGCACCACCTCATCCTTCACTACAATATCCATGATCTCTCCTCTATATAGGTTTCTGTCGTGCAGGACTGCCCATCATGACCGCAAAGGCAGGCACATCTTGCGTCACAACCGCGCCAGCCCCAATCAATGCTCCGCGCCCAATCGTCACCCCTGGCAAAATCACCGCACCCGCCCCAATCGAGCAATCATCTTCAAGGATCGGCGGCTCCGGCGTATACAACTTTCCCACCTTCGGGTGCTTATCATCCGTCAAAACCGCATTAGGGCCAATGAAGACACTTCGTCCAATACGAGCATGATTTGGAATGAAGGCCCCATGCTGAATACGAGTAAAATTCCCAATGAGACATCCACGACCCACCCACGCACCAGATCCGACGACCACCCCTTCACCAAGCTGCGTATTCTCGCAGACTGTGGCAAATTGCCACACCATGCAATTCTCGCCAAATCGCACCGATTCATGAATTTCCGCAAGATGATGGATCAAGGAGGCCGTAGGCATCAGCCAATCTCCAAGGGTTCGCGTGGGGCATCGTCTAAAGATTGCGGTAAGCGCCAGGTCACGCGAGACGGCCCATCACCGACCTGCTGCACTTCACGAATTCCCTTGGCGTCCGGCAACACCATCACGTTCTTCCCGCTCTTGATCGCGGGCGCATACACCCCATGATGTCGTCGTGCCGTCACACCCATAATGAACCAATGGTCGAACACAATATCTTGGTCGATATGGACCGTGAAGCCCTTCTGCTGCAATTCGTGACAAAAGTACATATCTTCTTGGAGTCGCCCTGGGTCAAGCTGCCCACATTTGAACCACGGATCACCAATCGCGTCGAGGACATGCTTCCGAACCAACATCCCGGCTTGCCCGATGAAATCGCCTTTCGGCAACGGAAACAGCCCATGCCCAGAGAGTTCGTCCCACCCATACAACGGCATATTGGGGTGCCAGATCCGTCCATCGGTCGGCCCGTGCATCACGCAGGGCGTCCACGGCGCAATTTTAATCGGCGCAATCGGGACGACCACATCGACATCATGATCGAGTAACCGCATGAGCGTATCGTGGGAAAATTCATGATCGTCCCCCAAAAACCACACCCACTCACCTGTGGCCTTTCGGAGTCCGGCATTGAAGTTATCGACCACCGAACACCCGCGCTCAATGAGCGAGCGCGAGCCTTCCGGGGCATACACCATTTCGACCGACGTGGTGTACTCGTAGTACCGAGGTTGTGCGGCTGAGGCGAGGAGGATCGTCCCCGCCCCATGCCGTGATTTCACGAATTGCATTAGGCTGACCCTGTGATCGCCCCTGATGTGGTCGATGCCAGGTAGCACTCAGCGCAATAAATATCCGCTGTGGCCGTGGCTTCAAAGCCATCCGACCCTGCGGGGAAGTAGCACCGATACGCCTGGGTGCCGCCATCCGTCGTTGCGCCGGTCACATCGATACAATCGGTCATGACCGTTCCAGATCCCTGCGTGATGAAGTCGCAATCACGAATATGATTGCCCATCGATCCGGCCAAGGTAATTTCAATCACATCATCCCAGGCAGTCGTGCCGCCAAGGTAGAACGTGCTGGATTCAATCGAGCAGCCGATCATGGTGCCTGCGGCACGAATGGCCGGACCTTGATTGTCCGATACGTACCAGTAGCAATTCCGAATCACGGAATCGTCATTGGCCGTGGTCGTGCCGGTTCCCAACGGGAAGAAAACCCCGAAGGTTGCCGTGTTGGCCGCAGTCGTCATGTTGAACGTACAATCATGCACATACAGCCGATCCGCAGTATTGCTAGCACTGATCGCTGACGCACCGGCAACTGGAACCAAGTGCATGTACGCAATTTCCACATCCGCCGCTGTCACCGTAAACACATCGGTCGAAGCGGTTGAGGTCGTGACGGAAGTCCGCATCCTCGACCCGCCTGCCGCCATCCTGTCCGCCATATGGCGCGGGCCACCAGGCATGCCAGTAATCGTAATCCCCGCCACATCGACGGTGATCGTCGTGGTGCTGGAATGCGAGCCAGGAATCAAGACAATCACATCGCCCACGCTCGCCGTACATTTCCCGATGGCATAGTCAATCGTGCGGAACGCCCGTTCGGGTGAGAGCCCATCGTTATTGTCACTGGCGTCATAGGAGCGCCCTTCAATCGTGTAGCTCGCTGACGGAGCTACCCAAAACATGCGACCCGTCGTCTGCGGGAGAACGCCCCAAAATGATCCAAATTTTGTCATGTACCCCATGTGTTATCCTTTCTGTGGCACGATAATGAGTTCGCTCGGCGTCACGCGCCCCTGACGGAGCTAGAATCCTTGTTGGTTATCTTTTCTTAGGCCCATATTTGCGTTCATATAACTCACCATACGGCGTATCGCTTCTCCCCAATTTACGAGTATCAACCTCATACGGTGTTTTTGTACCAGAAAGTTCGTAATCGCCCTTCGCATTTCGCTTGGCATTGTCAACGACAATTCCGCCAGCATCCTCTTGCAGGTCGTATTCGTCCATCTTGCTTTTCGCTTTTCTGTAAGCGGCCCTATCACGGTTATATTCATCGGCTGTTGACTGAGAGAGTCCTTTCCATGCCGCGTATCCATTTACTTCACGATAGCCCTTCTTCGCCGCCGCAAACCCATCAGCCGCCTTCCCAGGCAACTGCAGATTCGTAAAGGCTTGCTTCTGCGGCATCGCTGAAACCTTGCCCGCCTTCGGACTCGGCAAGTCCTTGCCGGAAATCTTCCGAGACGGCATCGACGTGTAATAGCGGTTCGCCATATTACCGTCCTTTCTTTTTACCTTTTTTCTTCTTCATGGCCTCGACCTCCGAGAATGCAATCGCTATCGCTTGCTTTTTGTTGCGCACAATAGGGCCATCCTTCGCGCCAGTGTGCAGCATGCCCTGCTTGAACTCGTGCATGACCTGCCCCACCTTGGCATTGATATGTCCATTGAATTTCGCTAGCTTCATTGGAATGTTGGAGGCCCCATTGCTGAGGCCCCCACCTTTTACATTACGACACGATGCCGCCAAGGATATAGCGCCAGTCATACCATGCGAACGAATAACGCATGTACGCGCGCCACTTGGCAATCAACGTATCCAGTTCCTCGGCCATCGCAAATTCCAACGGAATCCGGTCGTACCAAATCAAGGACCGTTTCCGCATGCGCGAATCTTCCAAGAACCAGTTGTTCGCATCGGTGAGATATTCCCAGTCCAAGACCGTGAATTTCCCCTTATGCACGTTGATGTTGTTATTCGCCGTATCGGGCTGTCCTTCGGACTCAACGATCTCCTGTGCAATATGCACGAGATCGACCGGCACCACCAACCGATCCGGCATCACGCTGATGCGCTCGGCCACATCGTTCCGAAAGCCCCGCATTTGAATGCGAGCCGCCGCCAACGACACCGCACTGAGCGATGAGGTCGTCATATTGTCGAACCCGGTCGCCGTGCTGGCTCCGCTGTTCGTGGTATGGCTATCCGACACCAAGGCCACGCCTTCGGTGTTGTTGTAGAAGAACGAATCCACCGACGCCGCGTTGTTGTAGATTCTCGCGGCATGTTTCTGGCGGGTCTGCTGCGCGGCTTGCGCCAACGCGACAGGCCGACGCTGCCAGATATTATGCCGGTCATCGTCGTACAGTTCGCGCTCGATCTGAATCCCGCTCGCAAACGGGACATGCGTGGCGGTCACGTCATAGCCCTGCGCTTGCGATTGATACGTCACGGTGCCGGTGAATTGGGAGAAATTCCCCAAGGCTCCGACGCTGGACGCGGTTTCAAAATTGCCGCTGGATTTCTCAATTGAGTAAATCTCGGCAATGCGGTCAGCCAACTGTTGATATTCATCGTAAAACAGCTTCGTCACACGGGGGTTAATGAGATCCCCAAAATTCCCTACCGAATGTGGAACGGCCATGATGTCACTCCTTGTTTAATCGTAATTAGGTCGCCACTTTCATGACATGATCGTTCAGGACCAAATGCACGTAGCTGTCGCTGACGCCATTCAGTTCCATGTCGATGCAGGTCGCGCTGGCACCCGTCGAAACCGCAATATCCGTCCGAACTTTCAGCAAGTCCGTAGTCAGCGTCACACCGGTCAACCCGATGTTGACGCCCGCGTAACAGAACGTATCGCCCACCGCATTCGCCCCAAACGGCACGATCACCGTGGCCGTCACAGACGAGGTAGACGTAATCTTGCGAGACTTCCCGACGTTTGATCCGCTGAGATACCACAAGATGCCTTCATCCATATCCGGTGACGCCACTGAAGACGCCCCTACCGCCGTCAACCCATTGGAGGCTGCCGTGACGATGGTATCGGATGTGATGGAGGTCCCTGTGGCCCCCGTCACCATCAACGCCCGAAGAATTTGATCCGGGTTGACGATGACGCCAAAGACCGCTTCAGGATCGCCCTGTGTGGTGCTGTACGTGATGCTGGACCCGGCATTGTTGCCGTTATCCGCCAACAGACCCAACGCATCGGCAAAACTGGTCGTGGTGGACGTGGACATTTGCCCAGACGCATTGCCTGCCGACCGCAGCATGACAATGCCCTGCACGTAGCCCGTGGCGCTCGCTTTGTATTTCTTAATGACTGGAGAAGAACTTGAGAAGTTGCCAAGGTATTGCATGATATCCCTTTCTGCCCCTGCTTCAGTGGTCCAGGGGTTCTGACCTAGAGAAATCCGCGTTTGATGCGGAGTTCTCGTGACCGTTGAAGGGCTCGCCGTTCCTCGGATGTGCTCCGAATCGAGGTATAGAGTTCGTCGTAGATGTACCAGGAACACTTGTCATCGAATGTCGAGCATCCGTCACAGGTGGCTTGGCACACCGGGAACTCTTTCTCGCGGCGATACGACACCTTCGCAGGGTTGAATTTATGCGTACACTCTGGGCAGAGCGTGATGACTTTCTTTTGCGCCGCAATATCGGCAATCCAGCCACCCGCTGCCCGACCGCGTTTCTTGCCACCGGCCTCTGCGGCCTTCAGCACATCCTGCTTGGTCCAGGTCTGTTTGACCAGAATTTCAGCCACGACGCGCTCCTATGGTGGGCGGCACATATTTCAGTTCCGCTTCAATTTCGTCCCATCCCGCATATTGCCCCGTCCGAATCATCTTCTCGTAGTGGGCCTTCTGCCGCTCATCGAGCTTATCAATGAACTTGGAGGACTTCTGTTGGGGTTTCTGAGTCGATGAATGTGTTTCCATGAACGGCTCCCGTGTGGTCGAATGTTTGGCTTTGACGCTGCGCTCAACGGTATCCAGATCGCCAAGCGCCGCCCGCACCGCAGCGAGTTGCGTCGGGAGTCCTTCCTTGAACCCCAAGGTTTGCACCATATACGCATATTCCCGTTCGACCTTCTGGCGAATGGGCGACTCACGCTGCATGACATCCGGCACCAATTGTTTGTACCGATCCAGCTCAGACTCAACCGACGTTTTCTGCGTAAGGCGCTGTTGCTCCTCTTGCAGCTCCCGTTTGGCCGCGTCCTTGGCCTTCTTGGCCACCAGCTCTTCACGGTACGTATTGGCCCAGGCACGGGTAATCTTGCCCTCTTCAATGGCGGCTTCCAGTTGCTCCCAGGTATATTCCTTCTGCGTGGATTGGGCCGCCTGAGTCTCCTCTTTGGCTTTGAGGCGTTCCTCCTGGCGAATCCGTTCCTCACGCTCGCGTTGCAATTCGTCCCGCAGCCGTTCTTTCTCGGCTTCGGCTCGCTTCGCACGCGCCCAGACTTGCTTGAACCGATCCCCCTCTGGCTCAAGGGGATGTACGTCATCCGCCTGATCCGTCGTCGGCGTCTCGGTCGTCTGGTCAGTCACGACACTCGCGGTCTCAACAACGGAGTGTTCCGCAGTCTCACCGGCAGGTGTCTCCTGGGTCTGGGTCACTTGTTCATCGCTCATAGATCCCTCACATCAATTATGGGTGATGTCCCTCGCATCCCATTTCTGGCTGGGATGACACCGCGTTCTCCGTATACTGAATCCCTGCCGAACTTACAGGCATTCAGGCCGTGGCACTGCCCTTGTGAAGCTGAATCAGTTCACTAGGCAAAGCCATGACTTCCTCTAATGTCTTCACTCGCGCATGAGCTGCCTGATAATTAAACTGTGCGACCCGCACATCTTTGTCTTCCATCGCCCCACCCAAACGTTCCAGCCACGTTGCCGCCGACACCTTGGCATCATTCAGCAACACCTGAAGCTTTTCGAGATAGGCGTTCCACTCAGGGGATTGCGTCAGATGTTCACTGGAGACTGCCGCTGACTGTAAGATGGACTTCCAATACTGCGTCTCTGCCGCCGCAGGAGGGGGAGACTCGCGGATCGCACGTTCGACTTCACGTCTCGTTGGAGGCATGTGTCCTTTCTGTTACCTTTTGGTAACGCAGACTGCTACCAAAACGTAACACATGATCGGGGATGTAGCATATTGCTACAGACAATGCAAGTGGTTCATTTTCGTTCAGTCACACCCTCACAGACAGTACACCGTTTAGGCATAGGATCAGGCTCAGATTCATGTGTCCAGCCAATATCAGTCTTGACGCGCCACACGATGCCGACATAATGCTTGCATCGAGGACACCAGATCTCCGCCTCAACTTCCCTCATATCTGCTCCATAATCTTTCGCACCCGCTCGACTTCAGCACTATGAAGATACGTCAAGAGATTTTGCATATTCGCAAACAGCCGCTCCATTTGCTCGAACGTGATGTTGACATGCCCACCTGGGTCACAGATCGGCTTGCCATCAGGCCAGAGAATAGATGTTCTTAACGCATCAAGACTCTCGCTGACATTCGATAGGCACTGATCGAATACGCTACATGGCGTAGGTACTGGATATGGCATCACAACATCATCCCTTTCGCTCCAGGCAGTGACTCATCGTTGAGCTGGCCCGTCCCTTGCATAGACATCTCATCGGCTCCTGGTTGCACCATTCCTTCTGGACCGGGCTGCCCTTGTCCGCCGCCAAAGGCCCCGGCGAACTGTTGGGCGAGTTGTGCCTGTTGCTGTTCCTGTATCGCAATCTGCTGGACCTGCTGAACATAAGCCTGGAAAATCATCTCGAAATATGGCTCGTCCTTGACGAGCTCTCGGAACCGAGGATCTTGGCTGCGGAACTGCTCTAAGAGTTGCAGGTGCGCCTGTGCGCCTTCTTCGGGTTTGCCTTGCGGCACAATGCCCTGGACCATCTGCCCCATCGCATCCTCGGCGGTGACCTTCGGCATATTGGCCTCTGGGGGAGCCTTGATGTACTTGTTGTAATCCTGGCCACGACTCTGAATCGCATCCCGCAAGAGGTTGTAGATATGTTCAGGGGTCGTGAGGCCGAGTTGTAAGGTCAGCCCATTGACAACCATCGGCATGAGTTCACTCAAGACCTGACTGGTCAGCGCCTTACTGGTATTCAGGGCGTTGGCACGGAAATCAAAGTCGAATTGCCCGCGAATCGCGTCTGGGGATTCAATCGTGCGGTACGGGTCTTCCCCTGGTTTCACCACGCCCATCACACGATACTGCTTCTTCGGTCCCAGGAACGCCTGATTCAATTCATGGAACTGCTGAAAAATGCCCGACAGACCACGGAAGAACCGGCGCAGAATCCGTTCCGGTCGCGCATCGCCTTGCTGCAAGACCGACATCATGTTGGTACTGGTACGGAGCGCCGATGCTTTGCCTTGCGGCACCCCACCGAACTGCAAGGTCCCCTGCATGGACTGCTTCTCGGCCCATTGCTGAATCAACGCAATCAAATTCATCGCCATCGCTTGATCTTGCTGGGGCATGTTCGGGAACGCCACGTCTTGCTGCGGATTCGATACGGGATACAACATGCCAGGAGCCATCCGAATCGTTTCGGGGCGCATGCTCGACGAACTCCGATAGAGTCCCCACGGGGTATTGGCCAACGTGTGCTTGTCGATCATTTGATCGAGTAACGTCTTCGTCAGATCATGCAGATGCTCCAATAATTCCAGCAACCCAATGCCATAAAATTCTCCCGGCACCGGAATGAACGTGCCTTCGGCAAACGGACGGCGGGGCGTCGGGGTCGGAAACTCTTCTTGCAGCAACCGCAATCGGCAGAGCTTCTTGGGCTCCAACAGAATCCGTGCCACGATTTCTTCCTCGATGCCGTCCTCGTCGAGATCCCATCGGCCAAAGTACGTGAGCCGGGTCAGTGTCTTGCTGGCCAACTCGGCATTGCCATACTCCATGCCCGCCAAGAGATCCCGCTGGACCTTCGCGGCTTCAGGGCTGTTGGCCCGCTGTTCTTCAGTATGGCCCGCGTCGCCAGTCGTCAGGTCTCGAATCTCATCACGATCCTCGTCCGATAGGAGATCGTAGTACTTGTTGCGCTGCAACCGATTGACTTCATCCCACGAGGGATAGTCGATCATGATGACGTGATCGGCTCCATTGGGGTTGCTAGGGCTCGGCGGTTGCAGATTCTCCGCACGGCTCGGCACAATAATATCTTCCAGATTCTTCGGGATCAGGCAGGGGCCGTCAAAGATTTTCCGTTCCGTGGTAATCAAGCCGTAGTACCGCTTCTCGTCGTCGCAATAGAACTCGACCTCGGCTTGGAATTTCTTCCCGCGCTCATCGATCCAGGTCACATAATAGTGATCGGCCTGAGCATTGGCGGCTTCGATGACGGCTTCCTTCGGGAACCACCCTCGCATAGCCTCTTCGTAGAAGATCGACGGGTCCATCTCGCCAGGGGCACTGTCCAACGTCTTCGTTTCCACCACTTCCCGCGCATCGCTGATCCACGGAATAAAGGCAATGAATTTGCCTTCGTCCACAAAATTGCAGATCAAATCTCCCAGCTTCTCTTCGCCATTCTGCTCCACGAAGAGTTGGTAATCATGGAGCCGGTCAATATGTTCGCTTTTCTCGGCGTCGGCCTTATTGATGGCAATGGCGGAAATCACCGGGCGCGTCGAGAGCACGGCATTGTGCAGCGTGTCTTGCATGCGGAGACTGTTCGACATCAGCATCGGCACATGCTGGTTCGACGCATCCGGCCAGGGATACGATTTGGGCTGGAGCCAGCCGCGCAATTTCGCGTAGCGTTGCAGCCGCGCCTCCGACCAGTCGGCGCGATCCTGCAAGTCATCGTCATAATGTCCAATGACCTCTTGGACAAACTGCTCCACATCATCAGGTTTCAGGCTGCGTCGTGTCTTCGCCATACTACTGCCCTTTCTTCTGCTGCGTCAGGTAGTGCATCATCTCATCAAACATTTGGAGTTGCGCCGGGGTGTACCACTCCGCAACATCCTCCCATTGCTTGAACGGATTTGCAGCCCAAGTCCTTGCAGGATCGGATAGGTCCGTAGGGCCTCCTCGAAAATCTGCGTGGGCTGCTCCTGCGATGAGGAGGACAATCCTAATCCATCCATCTCAGTACCCGTTCTTCCGTCCTACGGCGAGGTAACACGCCTGCCCCACGTCGCGGCAGCCACGGAACGTGGGGTGACTGTTACAGATATACCGCCAGAGGGCGGGGTAATCGTCGTTTTTCTGCTTGGGGCGCTGCTTCTGATCGCGCTCGGTGGACTTCTTGTAATCGTCCCAGGAAAACCGCTTCATCTGGAAGATCGTCCGCAGGTTCCGAGGATCAATCGTGGCGCGTGGGCGGCGAGTCAATGCGTCAGGTTTGAGATAATCGTTCACAAGCTGCCGTCCCACGTCGCTATCGTCGGCCAGATCAAAGCGCAATCCTGCCTGCTCAAAGGCATCTTGCCAGGTCGTCTCGCGGTCGGTGCCGCTGGGGGACCGGCCCATATTGGGGTCGATCAGCCGCGTGATGCGCTGCCAGCCATAGTCGGATTCCAGTTCCAATACCCGATCCGCCACGTCCTGTGGCGATCCCGGCACTTCAAGTTCCGCGACCTGTTGCAAGTCATCATCGGGGGTGACCTGGACCCAGATCAGCATGTGCGGCTTGCGCGGATGCGGGTCGAGGGCGCAGATCACGGGATAGTTCGGATTAGCCAGCACGCCCTGCACATGATTGAACTGGACGGCATCGGCTTGCCCGCAGGTGCCACAGGTTCCGGATTCCGACAGAATCGTGAGGTCGTTACAGACAAAACACCAGGTATGGTCAGTATCGGTGAAATTGGGATGCACGCGGTTCGTCAACCGCAGATGTTGGCCGTAAATGCGCGTCGCCCGCTCGGCAGCGGTTAGGCTCTTAAAGAGTTCGGCAATGGCGGTCTGATCGAGATTGGGATTGTCCGTCGCATACATATTGATCCACTGATA
>Ga0070749_10003225_pt1 | contig 10904 bp, 9 predicted proteins | sample VirMetDEL_Nov_18_FD_75180 | JGI IMG/M metagenome (GOLD analysis project Ga0070749, IMG submission 75180) | Aqueous microbial communities from the Delaware River and Bay under freshwater to marine salinity gradient to study organic matter... | ecosystem: Environmental > Aquatic > Marine > Coastal...
CCTGTATAATATGCCCGAAATCAATGAAGATTTCAAGCCATTTAAAAGGATTCCAAATGAAATATTTTGCACCCCTTCTCGCTCTCTCACTTTTAGCACAACCCACCCTTGCCGATGACTATGTTGCAAAGTCAAATGACGAAGGAGAGTTCTGCGCTCGTGTAGAAGTTGCTACGATCACAGGTTCGCGCAAAGTGAAAAAGTGCCGAACGATCGAAGAGTGGAAAAAGGCAGGGTATGAAGTTTCTGAAAAAAAGTCGCAAGACGCAGAAGCCTAAAAGAACCCGCCTGCCGCGCTCTCTGCCCCACAATTTTTGAAACCGAAGACGAAACACGGTACGCCTAAATGGGTGCCGTGTTTCTCTTCCTTCTTCTCCTTCCCGGAGGTCTCCTATACTCCGAACATATCGAGAGAAAAATTCTCGACTGCCAACTTCGAGGTGAAAGTTTCTGCGAGTACCGTATGAAGCCTCTCAACTCTCCCAAACGCAAAAAATACTTGGAAAGCATACAAGGACAAATTGATCCCATTCTCGAATGCGAAGTGTGGAAACAGTACAATTCCGAGCATGCCTTTAGTATATGCCCAAAAGACTAGCTTGTCAAGTCTTTTTCACACCTCACCCCAAAAAAATTTTTCTTGACATTTCGCCCTAAGCAAAATATAATATGTCTTTAGGAGAATTACATGAATTTTGAAACTGTATTTGAATCCACATACGAAGACGATAATCTTCCTGAAGGACTAGACCCTCGAAATTATAAATTTCGCAAGGTAGAGTTATGCTCAGATTTTCATGAACATCTAAAAGCTTTAAAAACTGTTTGGAGAAATGGAAGTACTTTTCGAAGAGAAGGAGAGAATTCTTTCCAAAACGAAGATATTCCAGAAATTTTAGTTTCAAACTCAAATGATTCAAGTTATAAAGATCACTCTTTTACGGAGGGAGATTATAACTTTCGAATAACCTCTTGGTTTAGTGTATGCCTGGAAGGAGAAGCTACAACCTATTTTCAACCTATTGGGAAAACTGAATTCGGAAGTATAGAAGTGTCAGAAGGCCAAGGAACTTTATGGGCTGACGGATATTGCAGACTTCCAATAATTCCTCATTATAGAACACATCGAAATAATTTTACAACTTTTTGCCTTATACCAAAAACCGGAATTGAGATGGGTAAAAGTTCTACTTTAAAAAATACTACTCCATACAGGTATGAATATTTTAATGTAGCTGCAGGAGAAATTATAAGAACAAGAGCGTGTAGCACAGAATTTCATGGCACTCTAATTCTTGTAAAAGGAAGAGTAGACGGATACGATACTACTGAAATTTCTTACGTTCCCCAAAAAAACGATACTTTTGTCGCTCTTGAAGACACAATTGCAATAAGCTGTGTGAGGTATTAAAGGAGAAAAAATGAAAGAATATAATTTACAATTCAGTTCCATTTCCAAAAATGTTCTTACAGTAATAGTAAGACCAGTTGGGCATGAAGCGGAAGAATTAATTTTAAAAGATACTCTAGACAATGAATTTTTAGCTAGTTTAAGTTCAATGAGTGCAGAAGAAGCAAAAACTGCTTTAAGAGAAAGATGTGTAAAAGATTTACACCTCACTATTCAAACAAAATGGGATACGGTCGAACTTTCTTTAGATGATTCAGTATTTCAACAAGACGATGTAGTTATAAGCAAAGAGCCTACACAAGAAGTCGTCAACCCAAACTCTATTGAACTTACGACGGTGTATTATGGGTAATTTATATACTTGTGAAAATTATATAACTGTTTATAATGAGCATCTCGCAGGAGATGTTCTAGAAGGTTCTTTTAATTCAGCAAATGTAAACACAGTAGAAGACGTATTTTTCCACCTAGACGGCCAAACCACTCAATTAGTTAAAACCAGCGGAGACGAGTTTGGCTATACAGGACAGTTTAAATATCTTATGGGGGCAGGTAGTGCTGGTGGTGGTGGTAATAACCCTACAAATTTTTCAAGATCAATAAGCACAAGTTTTGATAGTGAAGGTAGACCTCTTCAAAAAATTGGTACTCATAGGGCTGAATTCTTTGAAAATACACAGTCTTGTTGCTTGTTTAGATCAGATGGAGTCATCAAACCTTTATATGTTTGGGTTAGGGATACTGATGAAGAGTTTACTATTACTTTTCCAGAGAATAGAGTATTTTCCGCAGTACACCTTATGGAAGGTCGAGTAAGCATAAAAAATATTCCTATAGAAGAAAAAAGTTTTTTTGTAATTCAACAAGATTCATCAGTAACTATTGCTCCAGAAATTTCTTCAAAGATTCTAATATTTGCCGAGGTATAAGTGGCCACTCATACTATTAACACTTGGAGCACTACTCTAGGAGCCGCAACTTCTACAGCAGATTTTTCCACAAGTGAAACATTAGTAGTTACTGTTAGTGGCACTACAAGCTCCTGGACTATTACCAACCAGAATTCGGTCACCTGCTCGCCAACAACCGGGGTAAGTGGCGCCACCACCACTATTAGTGACTCGACAGCGGGTAGTTATTCCGTTCAATTTAGTTATAGTACAGGCGGTCAGACTCCACTAACTTATTTCCACACACTGAGTGGAACTACTAGCTCAGCAGACACAGAAGTAGATAGTTTAGATTTTGGGTCCGATGTAGCTGACGCAGAACTTGACGCAGTAACCTATAGATACGATCAAATTACTGGAATTGATTCAGCAGTAACTTTTGCAAAAAGTAGTGGTGATGCTGGCTTTGAATGGCAAGTAACAAGCAGCACGACCCAACCTACCAGTGGTTGGGGAACTTCTAGTGTAAGCGTTTCAAATAACCAATATGTTCATTTAAAGATGACTGCATCTAGTAGTTATTCAACTGCTAGAAGTGCTACATTTACAATTGGAAGTCCTGCAAAAACAGATACAATAAGTACAACTACAAAAGCTGCTCCAAATACTGTACCTACTGGCTGGAATGATGTAACTATTGGCGATAAGAGCGGTCAGGATGTTGATGTAAGCGAAGTCTGGTACGCAGATTTTGATGGTACTCACACTACCACAAGCCCTGGAGCAGGATTCGCAATATCAGGACTTGGAACTAGTATTACAGTAACAACTAGTGGTGCCGGTGATGCAATAAGTAAAGATGGTACAAACTGGACAACTACTTCTCTTACAATGTCCAATGGGGAGACTTTATACGCAAGAATAACAGGTTCCGCCTCTTATCTTACTGGACGCAGTCAAACTATTACTCCAGGCGATGGAAACGCAAAAGCCTGGACTCTTACCACAAAAGATAATAAACCAAGTGCGTTTGATCTTGGAGACACGTCGAATACACAAGCAACAGGAACCTATTACTCGAATACAATAACGGTAGCAGGATTAGATGCTTCAACATCCGTTACTGCAAGTCTTTCATCTGACGCCGGTTCAGGAAATTTTGGTTATTTAAAAAATGGTAGCACAGTAGCAAATGCTGCAAATACTACTGCTGCAAATGGAGACGAGTTTCAAGTTTCCCACCTAACAAAAACCGGTAATGGAACAGTTACTACAACCACTTTAACTCTTGGTTCAACCTCTGATTCTTTTACAACTACAAATGCTGGTAACCAAGCAGGTTGGAATGTTTTTGCAACAAGCTCAGGATATAATGAGGGTGATACAGTAGGAATACAAATAAATGCTCCTACAACTTCAGGGGCAGGTGTAAACTTCTGGTGGTCTGTTAGCCCTACGGATGTAGATGCTTCTACTGGAAGCGGAACTACGATTTACTATAATGGAAGTAAAACAGGAACTCCTCCAAGTAACATAGGCGGATTTAACTTTACAGCCACAGAGGATTATACTGACGATGGTGCCGCGGGCACAGGAGCAATCACCTATACAGTACAGGTATTTTCCGACTCAAATAGAACTACTCAGGTAGCTTCAACTACTGTTGATATAAATGATACTTCTCAGCCGCTAGCCCCCGATACCGCTATTAGTCTTATACAGGGCAGCCAAACAAAAAGTTATGCCGCAGGAAGTGATAATGGACACGCTATAACTTTTAATAATGGAGCGACTCATACAACCTATGCCGTTATTTTAGATGGAGCAACTATAGGGTCAGCAACTGAGTATGGATCAGCACAAGGATTGGGAGCTACTACTCAAACTATATCGATTGCAGATGATGATATAGGTCCTGGTAATCAAACTACTTTTCGTGTAGTTGCAAGAAGAACTGTTGCAAACAACGGTAATAATGTTCAACAAGACACTAGCGTAACTTATACAATCTCGAGAAGAGCCCAGACTCCTAGTATAGATTCTTCCGCTCTTGTAGATGCAAATGTGGAAGATGATGATGTTACTTGGAGATGGACAGTTTCCGGAGGTGATGGTGGAACTGTAAAATACAGCTTAGATGGAGCAGCCTATGCAGCTGTTTCAGGAGGTCAAGTCGATTTAGCTACGACAAGAGGATCGAGTCATACTTTTACAGTTATTTCTGACGCAACAGTAGACAGTACTACTGCTTCCGCAGATACAGGAGCAATTCCTTATCTTCCATCAGATACTACTGATGCATCTGTAACTGGATGGAGTAATGAAAATTATACTGCAATAACAACCGATTTCACTGTAAATATTGCAAATATTGTTTCAAATATATCTTGGAGAGTTCTATATGGATCTACCACCCCAAATACCAATGCTGGAGTAGCAGATGCAAACGGCGACATACTTGTTAGTGGAACAGAGTTTCCCGCACTAGGCGGGAGCATGAACTACCAACTACAACATAGAAGAGCAACAGGTGTTGGAGGAAATAATACTTGGGCGGATTTTGGAAGTCAATTTACAAAGAAGAGATATACTTACGCACCAGCAGCTCTCGCTATAAGTCATGACTCGTTAGCAAATACTTATGCAAATGTTACTCTAGACATAACACCTCCAGGAACCACTACAGGAATAGCAAAATATCAAGTATCTCAGTTTAAAGAGAAAACTGATGCGGGAGTAGATGTACCTACCCCTTCTTGGAGTGCTCCTGTGGATGTAGCTGTAGGAGCCTCTCCCTCGTATACAACTTATAATCAAGCGAGAGGAGATAATGAGACGGATTATAGGGTAAGAGCTGTAGGAGACAATGCTCTGAACTCCGCTTGGGTAACTGTTTTTAATCATAATGTAGGTTATTTAGATGCGGAAGCTTTCACAGTTACAAACAACGATAGTGAAGATTATGCCTATAATGCTACAACTTCTTTTGATGTAAGCTTTAGTAATACCGATGCCAGCCACACATATCAAGTCGTTTATGGAACTGCAACGAGTCCAACAACTGATGGAGGTCAGAGAACAGGAAACGGAGTTATAACTCTTAATAATGCAGAGTATCCTGCTGCTGGTACGGATATGTATTACCAAGTGCGAGTAGCAAGAGCTACATCTATAGGAGGCTCCGGTCTTTTTGTAAATTCAGGAAATGAGTTTATAAAAGGAAGATATCCTTACCCTGCTTCTGCTTTAGAAACTTTTACAGATGGAGGAACAGAAGATACTTCCGGGGACTTCACTGTCAAAGTAACTCCAGGAACAGGAGCAAATACTACCCAAATCACTTTAGAAAGTGATTATACTAATCTTCAGGATAATGATACTGTTGTATCGAGCGTAGTTCGTGCAGGAGATACAATTTACGCTCGCTCTACTGGAGCAAATGGTTTAACCACAGATACTTCTTTCACTACTCCAGCTACTTATCTTGGTCCAAAGGCTTACACAATCTCAACAGTTTCTTCAGATTTTGCATACTCTGACACTGATTTTGATTTTACATTTACAGACACAGACAGTGATCATACTTATGGAATATTATATGGAACAGGCGCCTCTCCTAGTACAGTATACGGGACAGAACTTACAGGAGCTACAAGTCCTCAAACAATAAATATTTCAGGAACCGCCTTTCCCGCTGCTGGAAACGACATGAACTATCGTGCTCGTGTAAAAAGAGGAACAGCCTCGGGCGGAAACGGCACAACTTGGACAAATAATGCTGTAATTATAACTAAAGGAAGAGATCCCGGACCTCCTACCGCACTAAGCGTAACAGATGACGATGCAGCAGCAGCAAGTGTTACCGTTACTTTATCCGCTTCCGGAGGGGATGGAGCATCCTCTTACGAATATAGTGCAGACGTAGATGGAGACGGTGCAGGAGGCTACACTAGTTTTGCCGCAACATCGACTTATACGCAAGCTAGAAATGTAAGTACAGCAGATTACCGAGCAAGATCTGTAGGAGCAAATGGGCTTAGATCAACAATATTTACTTCATCCAACTATAATCCTGGATTTTTAACACCTCTAGACTGGACGTTGAATGCTCCAACTCAAGATATTGCTTACTTTACTTCTACACCAACTATAAATGTAGGAATAGCTGACACAGATGCGGATACCACATATGAAGTAGTTTATGGAACAACAACATCCTACGGCACAAGCGCAGGCACCAGAACTACAGATGGAGATATAGCACTCACAGGCGCAGAAGTTCCTACACCAGGAGACAAATTATATTATAAAGGACGAGCTGTTCGAGGAACAACGACTGGAGGAGACGGAGTAACTTATTACGATAATGGTACTTTTATCTTACAAACGTATACTGAAACCCCTGTAGCTCGAGTAGTAGATAATAGTGGTACCGTGGAAGATCCTGAATGTACAGTTACGGTTGATGCTAGGAATGCAGCAAATAATTCAGGACCAAACGGAGCCACTGAATACGCATTTAGAAGAATTGAAGATGGCACAGCTTTTGGAGCTTATTCAGCATTTTCTACCACTAACTCTTTTGCTTTTGCCACCGGCAATAACAGAACAACAAACCAAGCATATGATTATCAAGTAAAAGTTAGAGGGCCAAATGGGTTAGAATCAGAAAGCGCTATAATAGACGCTAGAACTTTAAGTACACAATTTTTAGCTCCTAAATCTTTTAATTTATCAAATGTAAATAATCAGTTTTTTAATTATGGTAGCACTAGCTTTAATGTAGGCTTTTCAGGGACAGATACTGACCATACATATCAAGTTCTTTATGGGTCTTCAACTCCAAATACCAATGCGGGAACAAGAACAACAGATGGTAATATAACTATATCCGGCGCAGAATTTCCAGCAGCGGGCGAAACAATGAATTATGCAATTCGAGTTCGCAGAGGATTGGCTAGTGGCGGATCTAATGCTTGGGTAAATGAGGGTACTACTTTTTATGCGCAGCAATATCCACAAACACCTACAATTGCTGTAACCGATGATGGCCAAACTTCAGAAACTCAAAATGTAACTATTACTATCACCGCTGGAGATACAGACGGAGGAAGTCCCACTTACTCAAAAGATGGAACTAACTATCAAGCAGGAAACACTTTCTCAAGCATTGCTAGAGGAACAGGGGTCACCTATTATGTAAAAAACACGGGAGCCAATGGACTTAGCAGAACTACTGCCTCTGACTCTTATTCTCCGAATTATATTGATCCGGCATCTCCTACTTCAGAGGACGTAGAGATAAGTTCTACAGCTAACGCCGCTCCCGTAAGTCTTAGTGGGGGTATAAATACAAAAGAGGCATATAGAATAACTCTAAACTCTTTAGCGGATAACTCTACAAACACTCAGGTAATAAACGGCACTAAAGCCAGTCAAGTTCCTTATGCAGGCAATAACTTATCTATAACTTCTGACCTTCCAACACAGGGAAACTATACTACTTTTAAAGTATGGAGTTATAGATATCAGGAATATGGGGGGGATCAAGACTATAAATCTGGGGATACTTTTAATGTTATAAGAACTTCATCAACAAATACCCCCCCAACTATTTCAGCTTCTGCTAGTAGTTATTCCCCAGCTAATAATACACAGATAACCCTCAGTGCAACCGCTACAGATGATAGTAGCGTCGCTTCTATACAGTGGTTTCAAACTTACGGAACCACTATTACCCCAAGTCCTTCTAGCAATACTAATAATGGTAGCATTAGCTCTACACTAACTACGCCTACTTCAGGATCTGGAACATTAAAATATTATGCAAGAGCTACCGACGATGAGGGAGTTACTACAGATTCTAATGAAATTACTATAAACTATGGTCCGGCACCTCCATTTGGATTTGAAGTTCGTAATGCTTCAGGACAACTAACAACAAGAGTAAGCAGCAGAATGCCTAGAATACTTTATTCTGGAAGTGTAACCAAGAATATAGGTACTACTGCCGGAACTTATTATAGCGATTCAGTTCCTGGAACAGGCTTTACAGATAGCGATGTTGAAATTATAATGTGGTCTAGAGTTCCTATCAATATCACCACTAGAGTAGACATAGTAAGTAATACTTCATTTCGATTCGAGATAGTACTCGGCAATAATACATCAAGTAATCAAGATGTAACTTGTGGGTACTTAGTTATAAGGAATTAATATGGGATACGGAATACAAGTTTCTAATCAGTTTGGAAGAACTGTCTTTGACACAGACCAACCTGCACCAAATTATTACTTTGATGCAACACCGAGTTCGGTAAATGGTTATAATGTAGACCCAGGTTTTAGTATTTCGAGTCAAAACATACTTTTGGCAAGAACTCAAGATAATGAAAGCGGAGTAATATCTCTTGAATCTGATAATGCGTTTATAGGAAGTAATTCTTACTATCGAAGTTTTGGCGCTGCAAATGGGGTTAAATATATTTATGGAAAACCTCAAAGTAATAGAACCGCTTCTACTAGCGGGTATGGAATAGAGGTATATAAATCTGATGGAAGCACTGTACTATACAGCTCTGCAGTTGGTTCAAATTTTGAAATTCTATATCTAGGTACAATGGAGGGCACCACCGATTTCACATGGTCTATGCCTTCAGGGTATAGTTTTAATGAAATTTATATTACGGCAGCAAGTTTTTCAATGATTTATGGCTACAGTGCAGCTGTAGCCCCGTTCCCTGCAGTTCATTCAGTATATGGAAATTGGGCATATTTTAATGCTGGAACATCACCCCCAACTATAACTTTTAGGCAGCAATATATAGTAACTGCCGGAAATATAACTTGGAATAATAATTCAGCTTACTCAATATCAACAAGCATGAAAAGAGATTATCTAATAGTAGCGAGGTTAGCATGATAAATGTAGTTTTTATAAAAAACGGAGAAATAGCTCATTATGGGTCTCCTGGAGCAGACGATGATTTTATTGACGGAGAGACCTATGACGGGTACTTATGTAAAATAATGAATGTAGATATTGATTTATCTTCATTCTCCAAAGTAAAATATTGGTCGTATGATACAAATTCTTGGAAAGATCGAGTTCCTCTACCGACAAGTTTTTATGATTGGGTAGAAACCGAATGGGTCTTGAATAGGGAAAGACTAATCACTGAAATCAGACGCGATAGAGACACTATGCTTCAACGAACCGACTTTACACAATTACCAGATTCTCCTTTTTCAGACGAAGAAAAAGAAAAGTTTAAAATTTACAGACAAGAACTAAGAGATTTTATGGCGGTTGTAGGGGAGCAAGATATAGATGATATTATTCAAGTAGCTTGGCCTACACTACCAACCTAAAAAAAGTTCTTGACTTTTTGGTCTTCTCGGTCTATACTGAATTCTATGAAACTCGTAAAAATGGCACCGGAAAATCTCGAGGTTGCGAATGCTTATCTAAGCACCGGCAACGCGATCGCTGTCGCAACCGAATTCGGTATCACGCCAGATAAAGTTTACGAAGTACTCGAAAAACACGAAGTAAAAGAATATATCAACTCGGTCTATCTGGATCAGGGTTATAGAAATCGTTTTCGGCTCGCGGAACTTCTCGATGAAGTGATTGAACATAAAATTCAAGAAGCACGTGAATCCGAGGTGTATTCCAGTAAGGATCTAGTCGATATAATTGCTCTTGCACACAAAATTACGATTGAGCATTCAAAAGAAGCAAAAGCTACTACGAATATCAAACAACAGAATGTGCAAATCAATTCTCCATTCGGCGAAGGAAACTACGGAAAATTAATGGAGAAACTTCTTGGTGGATCAACTGAGTGAACTTCGTGCCGAGTTTGAAAAACACGAAGCCGTATGTGAAGAGCGCTGGAAAACTGTATTTAACGAAATTCGAAGCGCAAAAGAGGAAAGCAAAGAAAGGCATGGAGATATTAAATCTTCTGTTCAGTCTTTGCATCGCCTTGTTTGGGCAGGCGGAGGAGCAGTCATTCTGTTTTTAGCAGGAATGCTCGCATCAGGAAATATTCTATGATTTTTGAAAAAAGACCTGGAGTGTGGAAGTCTAGTCACTCTTCAAAAAAGTTCCACTCGGAAGAAGAGGCGTTAAGGTGGGAAAGTGTAAATGTTCTCAAAGTCGAGCAGGTAAAAGTAGAAGAAGTTCTGGAAGAATCTCAATTATCTCCTTTAGAACAACTTCGTGGGTGGAAAGAACCCGAACCAGAATTAGAACCTTGTAATGAATGTGAGTGTGATCCTTGTGAATGTGAAGAAGAATGGAACTCAGTAGAAGAGACATCATCGGAGACAGAATCCTCGACGGAGGAAACTTTCTAAAGGTACCGATTGAGAGCTACCTTGAGCTGCTGGGAATACAAGCAATTCCTTCGCAGATGGCATTAATTAATGCAATTAATTCTAGCAAGTATCGCTTTGTTGTCGCTGCTCTTAGTCGTCGTCAAGGGAAGACGTACATTGGAAACATTATTGCCCAATGCGTCGCCCTTGTTCCTGGATGCCATGTGCTTATTGTTAGTCCTAATTATAACCTTAGTAACATTTCGTTTGACTTACAA
>Ga0070749_10003226_pt1 | contig 10903 bp, 8 predicted proteins | sample VirMetDEL_Nov_18_FD_75180 | JGI IMG/M metagenome (GOLD analysis project Ga0070749, IMG submission 75180) | Aqueous microbial communities from the Delaware River and Bay under freshwater to marine salinity gradient to study organic matter... | ecosystem: Environmental > Aquatic > Marine > Coastal...
AAATTCTTTTGGATTTCACTGAAATTAATTGAATTTAACACTTTGGTGGTATGTAGAATAGACTCCTTAGCTTGTTTTCGTTTTTCACTCTCCCATGCAAACTGACGCGCAATATGGTGGAACTTCATAATATCCTCAATAGACCAATCACATTTCTGTAAACTACGAGTATCATGTTGAATGTCTTTAGCACAAAATGTTTGAACCTCATTGAATAACACACCATCACCATCGTGTGAGACATAAAAAGCAACCTTATCCCAATCTGTACCTTTTGTGATTTTTCTATTCACATAAAACAAATAACCATCACCAATGTAGTTTCCGAATGTATTTGGGTAGTCTTTAGCCGCTGTACACCATTTGGTTCCCGCACCATACTTCAAAGACCCACGATGAGTCAATGGTTTCAAGAAAATATATTCATCATTCTCAAATAGAATATGAACATGGTCCTCCTTCACAAACTCTTTCTCTTCTTTGATTAATTCAGCATCATGAATCGCATCAACAAATGTCAGCCAATCTGAATACTTTTTTGAGTATATGTCCTTAACCTCCAAATAAGGAATTAAAGAATCAAACTTTTTGACGTAGTCAATTAATACCTTTGTGTTCCTTGGTTTGACATTCAAAGGTCGTGTGGAATGCCACATACGATACATATATTCCAAATACTTGGTTGTGGGTGTGGTATCGGCATCAGCCAAATTCACCAAAGCCGATTTGTGAATCTTGGTTTTCCAAGATTCCATAATTTTGTCTTTTTTCGCCATGTGTCAAACATAACAAAGAAAAAACTAACTTCCAAATTACTTTTTCAAATTACAGAAAGACACCACAATGTACCTCTGTCCACTTTCCACAGGTAAACCACCATGACGATGAGTAACCTGACCAGGGTGAATAGAAACGTGACCCTTGAGTCCTTTCAATTTGGTTCTTTGTTTTGAGAAATATGTTCCTCCACCTTCAAAGTCTTCATTCAAAGTTACCACAGTGGTAATTGCACTTGAGTCGTGGTGAAGTGCCAAATGGTATTGAGCATAAGGATGATAACGAGCCAAGAAATTTTCTGAAGTCATATCAACCCACTGGGGTTCTTCCAATTTGAATACATGTGCCGCACAGGGCCAAAAGTACTCCTTCAATATTTCATGATAGGTATTGTGCATTCCGATTTCAGTTATCAACATATCAGTCGTTGGGTAATGTTCGTGTCTATCTACAGTCCAACAGTTTGATGCTTCCGCCTCATCAATCATAAAATCACAAAACTCCTCAGTGAAAGCAGGAATCGTATAGATATTACTAATCTCTTCTTGAGCATATAAATCCCAATTCTTACTTCTTAGTTCGGGAGTTAAAAATCTTTCTTTCCATTTTTCAGGTTCTGAAAAATAAGTGAAAAGTTCGGGGTGCATTTGAGGTTTAATGGGCATAGCAATATATATTCAACAAATATCTATCATGGTTTTTGATTCTTCTCATACCATAACGATGGGTTATTTGACCAGGGAATATATAAACATATCCCTGCTCTTGTTTTATGTTTCCATATTTTTCGAAAACCAATTCACCCCCCTTAGAATTATCATCCAATAAACAAGTGATTGTCATCGCACAAAAATCATGATGTAATCTTAAATCTTGACCTGTTTTGAATCTTAAAATCTGAGGGTCAACATTCATTTCTTTCCATTTGTACCCTTCGATTCTCCAATAGTGATGCATAATGGGATAAAAATATTGTTCCACCAATTTGAGCATCTCCCCAAATAAATTAATGGTTTCCATCGCCTTTATATCGGTAGGTGTACCCCATCTGTCCGACTGATGAAATTTTTCGTCTTTAATGTTTGCAACCAATTTATCACAAAACTCTTGGGTAAAAGCCGGTATGGCAATCACATCAGGTAATGGTTCTCGGGTCATCAAATCCCACTCTAGGGATAATAACTCTTTTCGTAAAAATTTATTCTTCCATTCCTCAAAATCTGAGGTGTCAAAAATTTCAGGATATTTCATAAGTAAAAATTAACTTCTTTCTAAGATATGTCAACTTAAATACATACTCATATCCATTTCCATAATTGTTTTTATAACATCTTGTGGAACTCGGTACTCTTTATACTCAGTATCTTCTTTCAACAATACAACAATACACCCTAATAACTTCATATTATCGTATTTGGTACCCTCTAACATCTTCAATAATAATCTACCATAAAAAGGTAATTGAAGATAATAGTGACCAAGAGCATTGTTAGGATACTCTTGAAATGGAGGGTACATTGGTTTAGTAAAGTTGTTAGTTTGAAAGTTTTTTTCTTTATTGGTCTTCCAGTCTGTAATCAACAACCCAAAACCATTACCACTTGCATTCATAGTGAGCCATACCTTGTCAGGTTGACCTACATACCCTAATTCAGGGTCACCCAAAACCATTTCAGTATCTAACAAAACTAAATTTCGTCTCTCACATAAATCCAAATATTTTTTACCCGCAGATACCATACAATCACTGGTTGCTGATTGGAATAAATCGCACTCATATATTGGTTCACGAACATCTTTGTATCCACCATTTCTTTCAATGGTTTCGGTTTCAAGTAAGTAGTGAGTTCTGGAACCCATATTAGTGGCGTAGTCACCAGCTGCTGACCATTCTTTGAGTAATCTTTTCATCTCTTCCACATCACCCATAGCTTTCTTATAGGCAATACCTTCAGAATCAAAAGATTCATAAAAATGTTTCAAAACTTTTGAAACTGATGGGAAATTATTTTGGACTTCCCCATTTTTATCTTTCATAAAATAGACGTGGTCTTCTTCAGTAAAGGTGAGACCCATCTTTTCTCTTTTATCTTCGAGAATCTCTCTTATCTCTTTGGCAACTTCTTCTAAATTCATCGCATCAAATCTATATAATATTCATTTATTTCACCTCGTAAATCACACACGTCTCTGTCTTTAGGAGGTCGAATAATTTTTATTCTCCCATATAATGTTCCACCATTCAATTCATGGAATAACTTCTGAGCATCATCCCAAGCATCACCATCCAAACATATATGAATTTCACCTAAGGCTTCGTTATACAGACGTTCAAACAACATTGGAGACACGTGTTTACCTAATAGTGGTATGGAGTTATCCAAAAATAACATATCAAAGGCACCTTCGACTAAATAAATTGTTTTTGAAAAATCGATATTACTTTCGTTGAATATAATGGTTTCTTTTGGGACTGTGGGATTTTTATATTTCATCTTAGATGATACCCAACTACGTGCAATGAAATAATTCAATTCACCTTCTTTATCAAATGAAGGGATTATCACACGATACGCAAAATCCCCATCAACAGTATAACCTATTTTGTATTTTTCAATAATTTCATTAGTAATTCCTCTTGATGTCAAATACCTCATCGCTTCCTTGTGGGGAATAAACCTTTCATTTGAATCCTTAAATTGTTTATAACCCGCAGGTATCTTTACCCGCAATTTAGGAGCAACATATTTCTCATCTTGAGGTCGAACCAAATTATAGGTCTTCTTGGCCATCTTGGTCCCAAATCGGTCAAACAGTTTTCCTAAGGGTCCTTGGGTTCCGTGGGTCTCACCACAAGACCAACATTTGTAGATGTGACGGCAATAATTGATTTCCAAATTACCCTTTCCATCTCCGTGGTCCAAACCTTTAATATCGTAAGAACAAACAGGACAGTCAAAAGTAATTTGACACTTGAGGTCATAGTGAGCTTTCTCTTTTCCAAGAAAGTCCCTCAGTAAATCAATAACAACTTCTTTTTCCTCACTCATCAACTAAAGATAATCAAAAAAATTATCTTTTCCAAACACCAATAGACTTCATGTATCCTAAAACAGCACAATAAGCATCGGTTTGGTCGTAGTTTTCTTTTTTGAGTGTATTATTTCGGGTGTACTGCCAAGTAATTTGAGGCTCTCTTTTAGCCACCAATTCCCAAATAATTTGTTTTTTGTCAATATCTTTTGGTAAGCCACCAAATAACACAACTTTTCCTTTATCGTTCGGTTGTAGAAGGTGTGAAAAAGCATACTTTCTCGAGTTATATGTGGAAATAAATTCAGGTACAATTCCTAAAACATCATAGATTACTTTGGTAATGAATGAGTTATATCTCAACAATGTTTGAACTGTATAAATGTTATTAGAATTCAAAAGAGGTTCTTCAATAATAACTCTCGTAATCCCCAAATTAACGTAATCTTCAAGTTTTCCTTTGAATACTTCTGATTTCGCAATCAACTCCTCAACTTTATTCTCAGTTTTTAATTTTGGTCTCGGTGAAACGTGAGTTAATTCCAATAAATCCTCAGTTACCATATCGAATAATGCCCAACCAATTGTTTTGGTTGAAACGTCCAAACCCAAAACTTTGGGATTATTCTGTAATGTTTTTGATTTTGCCATATGTTAGAAATCGAACTTTATCAAGAATTGTTGTATACCTTGTCTCAATAATGGATACTGCAATTTTGATAAAATCATAAGGTCTTTATTAGAATTATAAAGACCAATTTCTGTAACATATAAATTAGACGCATTTGTAGCGGTTGGATTGCTTGAGTCAGTAAACTGTTCTTGAGCCAAATTCACCGCATATTTCATTTCATAAATGGTGGCTTCGATGTCGGAAACAACATTTCCATAGAAGTAATATTCATCACCAAAATTCAGAATATTTGTTTCACCATTTAGAGGTAAGTCAATGTAGTCATTGAGGTTATAAGTAGTTGCACCTGAATAGTCATTCAAACTAATTGTAAAGGTGGTTCCTGTCACACCCGAAGCTGTGATTTGACCATTTACCAACGTTGATGATAATTCATTTGTAACATTGATTTCCCTCCATAGTGTTGGGTCAGGACTTACACCGGCATCAGTCACTTGAGCTAAGATAATCAAATCAGTTGCTGAGAAACCATCACAACCTTGACCTAAGAATGGGAACTCATTTCCGAATCTTACAGTAACATTTTGTGAAGTAGTTGAACAACCTGAACTTGGTCCTGTAATTTCAGTATAGTAATTACAATGTAATGATTCTGTAAATGCCGTTGAACCAAATCTATAAGTCACCCAAAGTGATTGAGTGTCAGCGGATAACAATCCAACAGTATCAACACCTGTTGCACAAATATTGGGAACAATCAATCCCAATTTAGGTGCGGGTAATGTCCAGTTTCTATTTGACTTATAAGACAAAGCCGCCACAATTTCCTCATCATCAAAAACAATCAGTTGAGAGTCAGGGAAAACCTTACCCACTCTATTCAAGTTGCCGTTCGAATCAGGATTGTCATCATACAAGTGGTAATATCTCATACCAGGTACATTCATATCCTCATTCTTCAAACTCAACATATATGATGGTTCCAATAAGTCATAACCAATCGGGTCAACCATGAATGTCTGTCCAATAGTGGTACCTGTAGTCTTGTGCCACATCAGAGTTGGTAAAGTAACTTTTAGATTTCTGGCATATCCTGGGTCCAAAGGTGCTCCACTATCCCATGGTTGTAGAGCAAATTTCTCACCATAATAATTTACAACACTTTGATTAGTGTAGTGAACAATTGCTATAGCTTTTTGTTTACTAGGTAAAACATCTATTCTCTCATCATAAGAATTGTAATACCATGTATCAGTCTGAGCGGTAGTACCTGAATAGTTTTGGAACACTTGTCCCGAATCAGTTTGGTATCCCAAATATTCTTTAGTACCCAAATAATCCACAGAACCATATTTTGTATAGTCCTCATTGATATTAGGGAAAATGCCCGCAGGTGATTCACTCCAAGGAATATTCATATTCCAAATGTCTACAGTAGAACCTGTAGAACAATCACTACAGAAGTAATCCTGAGGTGTAACACTATCATAAAAAGGTGTCATACCACTTGGGTAAATCAAGGCTCTCGCATCACCCAAACAATTTTGACTCAAAAAGTCAGGGAGGTTTCTATCCAACTCAATAGTAAATGGACTTGTAGTACCTGTTACAGATTGAATTTTATAAGTAAGAATAGGATAATTGGTAATATTACCACAACCCCCAATTCCATCGAATATTAAAGTAATGAACTGGTTTTCCTCAGGAGTTCCTGTACTTGGAGCACAACCACCATCATAGGTCAACTGAATAGTGTTTCCTGAATTACAGTCAGCCATGTTTACAACATACTGAGAACTGATGGTAAAGGCGGATGATGTGATTGCCGTATAACTACCAACACTTCCTGTGAAAAATCCCAACTCATCAGTAAAGTTGTATATTGGTGTATCTGTGGAAATCATCGTTGGTACACCGTAAGTATTACCTGAATTTCCCTCTAAATAAAATGGGTATTTTACATTTTGTTTGTTACTCTGAGGTACACCTGTAGAGTTTTGAGCATTGTAGGGGGGTTCCAAAACCATTCCGTTGGTAAGTGCAACACCTGATGCACAGTCATAACAAACTTCAGAATCCCCAATTTGGAAATACGAAATATTGAAATTTCCTTGTGACAAATATTGTCTACCTGTATCAGTGATTCTTGTACTGATAAGAGCGGCGGTATCTTTTATAATGTAACCCATATTCTACTAAATACTTTTATTTAATTTTTATCCACCATAAGTTCGTGTAACTATTGAGTTCACTGACATATTTCCTGAGTTTATTATTGTACAAGGAGTAACACCTGAGTAAGTAAATGAACTTGTAACTGACATTACGTTATCAACTTTTGTAGAACATCCACTCTCGTATTGTGGAGAATCAATGGTAACAACATTTACAATATTGATTACCAAAGTATCTGAACTTGTTACCGTAGTACTCGCCACAGAATTTGTTGTGGTTGTTTCAATCTTGTTTGGTTGACACCCAGGTCTATTTGCTATAGTTGTAGAAGGACTTGAACTTGTGATAGTAATCGGACTACCATTTTTCAAAATTACAAAACTTGATAATGAATTGTTTCCACCACCAGGTTGGTATTCTTTGAATTGTTCTTGTAGATTTAGACTCAATGATAAGGTAACACCTGCAGGAATACTCGATGTATTCAAAGAGTAACTAGTATCTCTTCTTTGAGTCGATGAACTGTTGATAACCAAAGTTGAAGATGTTTGTGTAAATCCAATCTGAACTGTTGTTGATGTTGAATTTGCGGCAATTACAACTGTTTGAGAAGCAGTTTGTAATGATGTAGTATCTCTTACAATACAAGCATATGAACCAACACCTAAACTATAGAAACAATTTGTCGAGAAATAAGTTGTTCCTCCATCAATTGAATATTCATAATTACCTGAACCTCCTTGTGGTATCAAACATATGCTACCATCAGTAACACCAGCACAACTAGCATTGTTTGAATTGGTCGTAAGACTCAAAGCTACGTAAGTAGGACATGCACCTGTTACCATTACAGGATTTATCACACCTGGTGAGGTACCGTTCACATACCATCCCGATAACGGAGGTACTGATGTTGTTGCGGTTGATAAATAGAAATTGTAAGAACCAATTGATGATGTATCCCATCCTGTAACAGACCAATAACCAAATGATGGTGTAGATGACAATGAAGGACCAGGATTATTCCATTTCAAGAACAATGGTCCACCTAATGTAATTGGTGTACCAGTTGTTGAAGCACTCCATGCAGGATATCCATTGATTGTTGTATAAGGTGTAAATTCGAATTGATATGAACCGTATTCTTGAACTGTAACTGTCAAACAAAGTGTACTTTGAGCGGCAGGTGTTGAAGAAGGAGTTGGAGTAATACTTGGTGTTGCTGTTGGTGTTGGCGTTGGGTCGACAACGCTACAAATTGTTACACCAGTAAAATCACCCCAATAGTCAATGACCGTTGCGGAATATGTTCCGTGAACCAAATTTGTCAACGGATTGACATTTGTCACCCCATTACCCCAAATAATAGTGTATGGTGATGTACCACCCGTAATATTCAAATATATACTACCGTTAGCACCTCCAAATGTTGTTGGGTCTGATACCTCACAATCTACACCTAATGGAAACAGAGTGATTGGTTCACATTCGTTTCTTGAAGTTATTCTTGATGTAGTTGATGCTGTATAACTCGGGCTTGGTGTGAGTCCTGGTGTCTTCGATGGTGTTGGTGTAAATGAAGGTGTTACACTAATCGTAGGTGTCGGGGTTGGAGTTTTAGTCGGTGATGGCGTTACCGATGCTGTTGGAGTTGGAGAAGGACATGGAACTTCTCTTGCACATTCTGTACAATTAAAAAAGTCAGGAGTTGTAAATGTTGCAATTCCTACACCAGTAGTTCCTGTTGAGTTATATGAATAACATTTAGAATTATATACTACCGTTGACCCAAATGGGTAAACGAAATTTGCGGCATTTATGTTGAAGGTAACTGTATCACCTGAGTCACAACAATTTACAAATAAACCTAAAGAATAATCGTTACTCGTTTCAGTTGTTTCAGCACATTCTTCACAAGTTTCAAATGTTGATAACCTACTTTGAATTTGTGATGTAGTAGATGTATAAGCAATTACTTCCCAACATTGTTCATCCAAGTAAACTATTTGACCAATGTTTGGTAAACTTGTTGTTTGGACGGTTGCAATATATAAATCAGATGTTGAGCAATTTTGAAGTGTTAGACCACTAAGAGTTGATGATATACAAACATCACAATTCTCATAACCATTGAATGTTACATCAGCAACAGGAATTAAGTTACTACTTACTTTAGTGTCCACATAACACGTACCATTATATGATGCTGACTGACCTGGTGTGAAATACAAATCATTGTATTGGAACACCAATTGTGCATTAGGGTTACTACATTCAGTAAAAAGGGTCTTTCTAATTGCCATTATTAATTACATTGAATATATTGACATCCCAAAGAGTCAATGACTTTTACACAAATGTCTGAGTCATTATCAAATGGAGGTGGTACGTTTATACTTGTAGATGGTCCTGTGAATGTTGATATGTATGTACAAGATGTCCCGCTCGAATTACAGATGTAAACATCATAATTCGGAGTTCCTGACATGGTTATGTTTATTTGTACTGGCATATTATGTTGGGAAATTACATTCATATTCACCTGCATGTGGAACAACAGCTCCAGTTACCACACCATTAGGTGAAACATCAGTTAATCCTAAATAATTATAACAACTTGTTATAGAATTTATAGTCATTCCATAAGTGAATCCTGAGGATAGTGGGATTCCAATGAAGGCTGAAGATGGTTCAACATAATAGATATCTCCTGTGTTGATATCCACAAACGAGTATGTCTCACCTGGACAAATTACAATAGTTTCAATTGTCATTGTGGTTGCACCTGATACAACAACGTTTCTAATAACCGTAGATGGTGATGGTGATGGGCCGAGAGTAGTTGTTGTTGTAGTATAACCTGAAATGGTAATATCACCACCAACACCGATACATGAACTCACTGAAGGTGTAATAGAAGGTATTAGAGATGGTGTCGGAGTTATGCTAATTGTTGGTGTTGGTGTTGGGACATCACAATCAAAATACGCCGTAAAATCAAAAACATCACAAGGACTTGTTGTAGTTGTTGTTGTACTACAAGCACCACTTGTGAAAACTACATCCCATAAGTCAGGACAAACCGATGTAGATGGTGATGGTCCTGAGAATATACACGTACCACCAACAGTATCCGCTAAACACCAAATTTCATTTGTGGAGTTATAATAAATAAAACCAATAACATCACCTTGGAAATAATTTCTGGTATCATGGAATCCTGCAACCGTGTAATTACCATTATATAATGAAATTACAGGGTCAAAAGAATATAAACAAAAATCATCGTTACATATATTCCAACCTGGACTTGGAGTAACAGATGGAGTTGCCGGAATTGGGAGTGATGGTGTTGGTGAAGGACTTACAGAAATACACTCCCCATTATTGACAACAAACAAGTCACCACCCTCATAAAATAATGAACCTTCACATGCACATATAGTAATAGTAGAATACCCTTCAATTGGAATATTCTGAACTGTATTGAAACAATCCAAATACGTAAGGTATATTACTGTGTAATTTGGATTTGTTATGGTATACTCTATACAATCACAACTTGGTGACGGAGTCACTGAAGGTGTACGTGTAGGTGTCACCGAAGGTGTATTACTGAGTGAAATACTTGGAGTTGGGGATGGAGTTGGTGAAGGGCATGGGTCTCCCGAAGTACAGTCTTCACAATTATCTTGTTCTGTAAATGTAACACCAAAACCTACATAAATTGGTCCTGTTACTTGATAAGGAATAACTTCCGCACACCCATTGAACCCTGACCCTCCAGTAATATTGAACACTTGTCCAACAACAAGAGTTCCCAAAACATTATTATATCTGAAAATTTGTGGTTCATCACCCGCACAACAATTTTGAAAACTGTAAATATCAAATGCTTCATCACTCGGTGAGGGTGTAGGACTAACACCGATTGAAATACTCGGAGTATTACTTATAGAAATCGATGGTGTACTACTGATTGATATAGATGGCGTATTACTAATAGAAATGGAAGGAGTACTACTGATGGATATAGATGGAGTACTACTAATAGAAATTGAAGGAGTGTTACTAATAGATATTGAAGGTGTAACTGAAGCTCCTGGAGTATTACTTATAGAAATAGATGGCGTAATAGACGGTGTCGCACTTATAGAATTAGTAATTGACGGTGTGATGGATGGTGTAATGGATGGTGTAATAGATGGAGTACTACTAATAGAAATTGAAGGAGTGTTACTAATAGATATTGAAGGTGTAACTGAAGCTCCTGGAGTATTACTT
>Ga0070749_10003227_pt1 | contig 10903 bp, 15 predicted proteins | sample VirMetDEL_Nov_18_FD_75180 | JGI IMG/M metagenome (GOLD analysis project Ga0070749, IMG submission 75180) | Aqueous microbial communities from the Delaware River and Bay under freshwater to marine salinity gradient to study organic matter... | ecosystem: Environmental > Aquatic > Marine >...
ATACATTTGTCATTGATGCTGCAAATAACAGGGTCGGAATAGGCACGAATTCACCTTCCACGATATTAGAATTAGGCACTTCTGGAACATCGAATAGAACGCTAAGAATCAACAGCGCATCAGCAAGTGCTAATTTACAATTACGAACAGATGGTGGAGCTGGCTATATGCAGGTGGCTGCAAATAGTACCGGAAACACGGGACTCTCGTTTTTTACAACTTTTGGGGGAGTAGAAAGCGAGTCTTTTAGATTTACGGCATCCGGCCTGGCTGGTATCAAAACGACAAACGTCACAGAAATATTAACTCTTGGGATACCTTATGCCAGCAATACAGACGATGGATTAGAGTTTATGAGATCAGACGGTTCTAAAGTGGGAGGTATATATTCACTGAGCAATGGATCAGGAGTTTACAGAGTCGGATTAAGGGATCAGACGGATACGGAAACTATATCGCTATTATCCGGAAATGTCGGAATAGGCACGAATTCACCTTCGTATAAATTAGATGTATCTCACTCAGGTGCAAGCCATGCTGTTCGGGTTAAAAATACAAATTCATTCGCAGGTTTTGACCTTGATGCATTTACAGGTAATAATACTGAGCTTAGATTTCTAACAAACGGTACCCAATCAGCCAAATTCGGTTATGTTGCTTCTGAATCGGTTTTCAAAATCATTTCGGGGTCAGGCCCATATTCCGGCAATCATTTAACAATTAACTCCTCTGGCAATGTCGGTATCGGCACGGCTTCGCCTTCCGAAAAATTCCACGTTAGCGGCGGCAACGTCCGCTTTTCAAACTACGGATCAGGGGCCGTCACAGGTACACCAACCTACGCACTCACCGTTGATGCATCCGGTAATGTGATTGAAAGAGCTTTGCTTTCTTCGCCACCTGATAGCTTATGGGGACTAAAGGCCGGATATGACGGCGGCGGCGGTGGGGTATATATCCGCACGAAAAATAACAATGCGGATTCTGTTTTGATACAGGGAACAGGGGCGATGACAATTTACAGAAATGATGCCGTTTCGCCGCCGCAAATTTGGGTTTCAACCTCTGCTGTTGCAATCCCTTATACACCCAATGCGTCAACTTTTAGGTATTTATCCGGTGCCTCTTGGGTCGATTTAACAATGGACGTTGGGTTCTCAAATGAAGGAAGTTTAACAGTCGGTGCTGGCACCGCTACCTCATCCCTTATTCAGTCAAATACGACCGGCAGTACTGATATCACATTGCAAGCATCCGGGATCATTACGTTATCAGAGGCCAGTAATACGATTACGATTGGCGCTGCCGAGGTAGACGGATCCACTACCAACGAAGTGCAAACATTTGGCGACGCCGGAACAGTCACAATATCGGGGTCGCCCGGTGCATACGTAGATCTGTCATTAACAGGATCTGACTTGTACATTTTAGAAGGACCGGGCATTGATTTAACAACCCAAGTGATAGGCGGAACTACATATATGCGGGTAGATAATACAGGTGTTATCACGGAGGTAGATGGATCCACTACCAATGAAATTCAATCACTTTCATTTTCCACAAAATCGGGAATAGATGTACCCATGACTATATCGGGAGGAGGATCCGGGGTTAATTTCCGAGAAGGTTCTAATATCACACTTACAAGGACAGCATCCAATGTACTTACTATCGCAGCCACCGGAGCATCAAGTGAATGGACAAATGATGCGGGATCGCCACTTTTGATATATCCCAATTCGACGGCTACAAATGTAGCGATCGGAAAATCTACGTTGGTCAGCTCTACGTATGATCTTGATGTTAATGGTTCTGTGTACATCGGTTCTAATGGCACGGGTGATTTGGTTGTGGGAGATAACGCAACGATATCAAATGACCTGACAGTAAATGATGATATTGAAATAGGAGCTGTTGGGTCAAACGGGCTAATTACTGTAAATGGTTCATCGGGAACAGAAAGAAAAGTAATATTGAAGGGAGCTTCATCACCATCATGGATATACGCTCCGGCTGCGGTGACGTGCCAGGGAAGTGATATGACAGGACTATCAGGTACATATGCTAAAGTAGATTGCACGTTTTACGGGGAGCAATCCAAACAGTTTACGACATCAACTGCAAGCGATTGGGTAACCCTTAATTATACACCTTATGAAATAGTTGTGACTATTAATGCAAGGGTATATGATTCAGACACGCCAGGGAGTGGGCAATCAGTAGATTATCGAATCCGGCGAGATAGATCAGGATCGGTTATTACTTTGATTAGTGATTTTTTCTATTTAGATGCTGACGAGGGCGATGCCGATTATTGCGCTCGCACCATTGCATTAGACGCTGCCGGATTTAGCTTTCAATCCGGAGACCGGATATATGTAGAATTTGCATCATCTGATGGAGGGGCGGCTACACAAATAAGTTATACAATTCAATCATACTAATATGAAAAAAATAATTTTATCAGGTCTTTTTTTTATAGTAATTTCTGTTACTGCACAAGCGCAAGCCATCAGATTAGAAATGCGAGATAGTTTGGTTTTTGGATCAATGCTATTCCCCGATTTTCAGGGAGAAAATTTAACATTTCAAAACATAGAAATACAAGGAATTTCACCATATGAATTGCGGGATAGCCTCAATCGGTTTACATCTGGGATTGATACAGCCTATTATGATCAGCAATCGATACGATTAAATAAAATCGTGAATAATCTTGAATTATTAAAACAGTATGCCAAAACACTATTCAACCAATTAGATGCTTTCGATCAAGATTTGACATCCGGTAAAATAAAAAACAGAAAAACAAAATCCGGATTAATCGTGCCGGAACCGCATGAGCTTTGTCCGGACATAAAGTGCAAGAATAATGAAACGGTTCAGGCCACTTTAAAGGGTTCAAATATTGAATGTGCTTGTACTAAAATAACCCAAAACAGCAAAAAGTAATGTTTGAGCTACACGCATATATTGAAATTCTTACTGCCGGATTTTTGCTTTTGATCGCCGAAAGATCAAAATATTTTTACCGAATAGGCCAGGAAAGAGAGTTTTTTTATATGTCAATTGGGTTTTATGCCTGTATGTTTTTTAAAATTTATCATGCGATTTCTTCAATAGGTAAAACAGATAATTGGTTGGTATTTACATGGTCAATTGGGCAATTATGCCTGATGGCCACATTTTTTTTCATAACATTCACACCAAGACCGATTGGATATATCCGTATTTGGATTTTTATTTTTTTATCAATAATGCTGGGGTCATCATTTATTGATGCTGACATGATTGTAAACCAAACTATCACAAGGCCATTTGATTTACTTATATGCCTATTGTGGGTAATGATTTTGGGAATATGGGTAAAACATAAGAAAGGAAGTTCAAAATTTAAGTATGCCATCGAATCAACAATATTAATACATATAATAGCCGCCGGAATCATTTGTATTTCAGACCCATACGATGTTATATTTTTTATTGGCCATATGCTAAATTTATTATCATTGATTCCAATACTTTATTATTTCAATGCGCATACGCCCAAATTAATGCGTAGATGAATGATAATATTATAACAGCCATTATTTCATTACTCACAGGTGGTGGTTTGGTAAAGGGGTTTTTGCTTTTAAAAGATTGGCGAAAACAAGAGATAGACGCATCAATGCAGAAAAAAGAAGCCGACAGAAAAGATAATAATTTTCATGTTGAAGTGACGTTGCGAAACCTTGACATCAAGGATCAAATTATAGCTGAATATAAAAACATCAATGAGAAGTTAGAAGAACGGTTAGATATACAAAATGAGCGCATTAACACCCTTGAAAATCAATTAGAGAGTCTTTTGAATCAACGATTAAAGGAATTCTCCGATATGGAAGCACGGCATAAAAATGAAGTTAAATTTTATATTGATAAGTTAGACAAGGCTAACAAAGAAATTGAAAGTCTAAAAAAACAAGTCAAAATATTAACAGAAGAATTAAAAAAATTAAAATATATCAGCCGTGAATAACCCAACCCAAAACACACCAAAAGCCAAAAATAATGCGCAGCAACTTAAAAATAGAAACAGTTTGGGGATATTATAGATTATATCCAGAAATGCCAAAATTGAGATTGGCAAAGTTGATTTATAAGGAATGTCCGGAAATGTTTACAAATGTGGAAGGTGTCAGATCAATAATAAGATATCTGACCGGATCAAATGGAAAAAGAATAAAAGAATATGCCAGAATAATAGATAAGCGGAAACAATCATCATGGAATGAAATCCCTGAAGGTGAAAAGGAATTAGATTGGGATAATCCAACATTAATTGATGGGAAATCTCTTTTGGTTGTTTCGGATATACACATACCCTATCACGACAAGACAGCCCTTATTACAGCGCTTAAATATGGCCAAGATAAAAATGTAGATAGTGTATTGATAAACGGCGATTTAATGGATCAATATCACTTATCAAAATTTACCAGAGACCCAAGAAAGCGAAATTTTAAAGACGAATTAGATATCTCATATAAAATACTGTCTATCATCCGATCTCAATTCCCCGCCGCAAATATTTACTTTAAGATCGGGAACCATGATTTCAGATTTAATTTATACATGATGTCAAAGGCCCCGGAGCTGTATGGTATTGCTGATTTTTCATTGGCTAAAATGTTGAAGCTGTCAAAATTAAAGATAAATGAAATCGGATCAAGGGAATGGGCAAAATTTGGTAAATTGGCGATAGCTCACGGCCACGAGGGGGGAGTAAGTTTTTCAAACCCAGTAAGCGCATCCAGGGGAATATTTTTAAAGGCGTTTCAATCGATATTGGTGGGGCATCATCACCAACCATCAAGCTACACAAATAATACTTGGTCGTCAGAGCCAATTACTTGTTGGTCTACAGGTTGCCTTTGCGACCTACACCCTGCGTATGCACCAAAAAATAATTGGTCGCACGGTTTTGCTATTGTCAATATAATTGACGACGAGGGAAGTTATATTGTTGAAAACAAGCGGATATTTAAAGGGAAGGTTTATCCCGTGTAAATACAAAAAATAATAAATATATTTATTTGCCTTTTGCTTTGATGAATCAAAGTATTGTTTTATCTTTATGGAAGATTTTGAAAAAATGCCATTATAGTATTAAATCATAAAAAACTTACGAAAATGAAGAAGACCGCTAAAATTGAAAAAAGATACTTCGGATACGCAATCGTTAACAAGTTTGGCGAAATATTAGCATCTGCAAGCGAATTGGCTCATCTGCCGGATCTGAATTTTTATTCAGAAGATGATAGACCATTACCAAAACTAACAGAATCCGAAATGCTTGCTAATGAATCCATCAAAATGCCATACCAGAAATAGCCTCGTAGTTTCCTCGTAAGTTCTGCGAGGCGAAGCCCTGAATGTAAATTCGGGGCTTTTTTGTTATTTTGTTTGGCTGATGTTTGGATTGGTATAATATAAAATACAGTTAATTAGCCGCCGTATATCGGGTCCTGGCGGGATCATGATGGCAATATCCTATCATTTCAAATGATGCCGATAAGCCCATGAATACAGGCTCCCATCACAAATTAAGCCAGAATATAGAAAAAATAAAAAAGGTGCATGGCTTCCCGTCCATGCACCTTTAAAATAAGTTTTTTGTTTTATGTAAATTATTTGTAATATATTTGACTTGTATCATCAGCCCGCCAAGGTATTGATACAAATATTTTATCACAAACAAAAACACATCATGAATGGATTAATCCAATTTGTCGTTGAACTATTAACGAGATTTGGCGCTAAGACACCCTGGTTCTTCAAGGTAGTCAGAACAGTAGCTATCATCGCCGCCCTTATTACCGGACTTCCTGCATTTTTATCTGGAGCTGGTGTAGAATTACCTGGGGCTATCCAATCGATTATGTCAACAGCGGTAAGTGTTGCATCATTAGTTGCGGCATTTGTAGCGCAATTGACAGTTACAAGCGAGGAAAAGAAAGCACGAGCTTTAAGAGATTAACTGAATGTGCCGAATATGCTATATACGGCACTTGCCAGATGAAATAACAAGGCCGCTGCCAGCTTATGCGATGGGCTATAAGGAAAAATGGTGGCCTAATGGCAAAATATTGTCTGTATGCGTGGATGATAAATCTGTCATTGAATTTGTGATGGCGTGCGCTAAGACTTGGGAAGCGCACGCCAATTTATATTTCAACTATGTCGATGATTGGACCAGCGCAGCAATACGAATTTCTACGAAATCGACAGATGGATCATGGTCATACATAGGAACCGACAATGAAAAGATACCAGCTCCGCACCCTACCATGAATCTTGGATGGATTCACGCCGATATCCGATCAAATAAAAAAGAGACAACATTACATGAGCTTGGTCATTCGATTGGATTAGGCCATGAACATCAAAATCCAAATCAGCCGTTTGATTGGAATGAAACAAATGTGATTAGAGATTTATCCGGGCCTCCTAATTATTGGGATATATCAATGATCCGGCATAATGTATTGGATCGCATTAAAATAGACCAGGTAGATGCAACTACATTGGACAGAAATTCAATAATGATGTATTGGTTCCCGGATACATGGGTGAAATCAGGGGCAGGAACAAAGCAAAACACCGATTTGTCAGAATTGGATAAACAGTTTATATCCCTGATTTATCCCAAGATCAAAGCCAAAGAAACGGAACCAATAGAGAAATTTATACGTCAATTATGCTATGATCGAAAAAGGCTATATTATTTCAATAATCAACAATTAGTAATTATTTGCTTGACCTTGGGGATAAAAATTAAAGGAAATGAAAGCAATACGGTATTAAGGGTATTGGTGTCCGAATATTTAAAACTCTAATATGCCAAATGATAAAATTTTAATTGCGGCGCTGTCGCAAATTGGAATAAAAGAGGTCGCAGGAAATCAAGATAATCCGGAAGTGGTCAAATACTTCGACCGGATGGGCTTTGGATCGCTACATGACGAGACTGCCTGGTGTAGTGCATTCATGAATTGGGTGGCATACGAGGCCAACGTAGAGCGATCTGGAAAGCTAAATGCTCAATCATGGTTAGATGTAGGTATTGTAATAGAAACGCCGGAGCTAAGTGATATAGTAATTTACTGGCGTGAAGACCCTAAATCATGGAAGGGCCATGTGGGAATATTTATCAGGGAACAATCTGGCTGGATTTATACACTTGGAGGAAATCAAAATGACCAAGTATGTATAATGGCTTATCCTAAAAACAGGGTGAAGGGATACAGAAGACTTAGGCAATTATGAAAACTATAAAATTTTATATTATCGCTTTGGTGCAAATACTGATCGCCGCAAATTACTTCAACACAATAGGTGTTATTATTATTTATTTCATAGGTATATGTATCACAATTCCGCTTTGTTTAATTAATACCCATCCGGAAAATGATGATTTAAGACCCGCTATTATTGGCGGGTACATTGGGCCGATTGTCGTTGTATTGTATTTTTTTATGATTGGTGTATATATAGTATGTGTAAAATCACAAAGTTTAAGAAATATATAACTATGAATAAATCAAAATTAGATCACACAATTGCTTTTGTTTTGATCCTATGCGCATCCTTTGCCATGCTTTCATTGTCAGTATTATTCCTTTTTGGCGTAAAATCAAAAACAAACGATAAAAATATATTAGCCCAATTATCACAAGCTCCGACAATCGATCAGCTTGAAACAGAGAATTCCTTTCTTCAAGAATTGATCAATGAAAATCTATCAACGATAAATCAGTTGATTGGTGCAAATAAATCTTATAACGAAACAATACAGAACAATCTAAAAAAGATTGAAGAAATAAAATCCGGGGAAGGCTCTGGGCAATTTAATTTCATCGCATTATTTCCTGATCCGGTTCCAAGTTTTAAGCCAAGAGATGGTTATTTTATCAGCCATGATATTTACTTTTTACAGGATCAGAAACGATTATTCAGAATTAGTGCTTATGCCGGTTTGAAAATTGAAAATGAAGATAAAAGAAATACTGTCAGGGTTCTGTATCGTGGTTTTTCCAAGAACGGCGAATATATCCGTGAAGAATATTTGCCACAATACATCGATAGCTCAAAAGTCAAATCCTTATATGACTATAAAATGCCATTGCCATCAGGGATTGAATCTATCAATTATGGACACGGTTACACCTGGGTTACATATCAGCAAATTCGGCTAAATTCAAAAGGATTGCCCGAAACCGTCTTTTTTTGGCAAGCTCCTGAAAGCAATTTGGATCATTACATTTTGAAAACAGATGATACCAAAATTTTAGTAAATGATCTTGCTAACTACCCAAACTATTGGAATACATTCATCAAAGAGTCAGAAATCAAATGAGGGCTTTAAAGTGGGTTTTGTTTTGGTGGATTCCTGTCATAGGATTTATTATTTATAGCATTGGCTTGGTTGGATATATTGTCGGAACAAAATCAGATATATTGAAATGAAAATTGCAATATTTAGTTTTATAATGCTGTCTGTTCTGTCTTTGAAATCACAATCGACAGATGATTTTATAAGGACAGAGCTATCAAATGTAGATAGTATTCAGGCTTATCAGCCGCAATCATTTGTCTTGCCTATTGGATCCATTATTGACTTGATCACCCAAATGATTAAACCAAAGGCTGAGGATGAATATAAGCCTGTTTTGCAAATGAAAGCCGAAGAAATGCGCATCGAACTATTTGAATCAATAAACAAAAAACTAAAGAAAGGATTAATTACCCAGCTTCAATACGATTTTGAGAATGGCGCATTGATGGGTATCAATGTAAAGGATGCTAAAGCTATGCGAGAATTTTATATAAAAAAATAAGTCATGCCAACAATAGAAAGGTCAAAGAAAAAATGGCTGCCCAAAAAGGAGTATCGATTGCACTCGATAGCGAATAAAAAACTATATAACTCAAAAGCATGGATTGATTTACGTGAAAGCTATCTGAACCAACACCCCTTTTGTAAAGAGTGCGAAAGGCTGGGAAGATTGACTCCCGCTAAAGTTGTTGATCACATCATTCCTATCAATAAGGGTGGTGACATATTACCGGATCATGATGGATTGCAAGGTCTTTGTATCCGGCATGACGCACAAAAAAGAGCAAGAGATAAATGAATTTATTTGACTTTGAAACATTTGACGATAATGAGCCAAACGGAATAAGCTCACGGCAAATAAAAATCAGAACACGCATTAAAATAGAGAATGCCCTTAACACCAAATCATTAAATGAATTTATAAGAACTTTGCCGGATAATAATGAATCTATCCACTACATAAGCTCCGGACGCTTTAATTATTATAATATTATACCACGTATTTTAGACGACGACGAAACAGAATGTAATGAATTATATTTTTCGACATGGACAATATCGCATTATACCATCAATGATTTATTAAGAAGATATGATGCCGGCCAAGTCGGAATTATAAACGGATTAGTGGGAGATTATCTACAAAACAGAGATAAAGCATTGTTCAATTATCTAAAAGTTGAATTTGAAAAAAGAAACCAAAGATATAACGCATCCAAAAATCATGCAAAGGTTGTGTTGATAAAAAAACAAAACAAACATTATGTCGTAGAAGGGTCTGCAAATTTTACGGCCAACCCTCGCATCGAACAATTTGTTATATCAGATAGTGAAATGTTGTATCAGTTCCATAAAAATTGGATGGATGAAATAATAAATTATGGATCAGGAATTAAAACAAAAAATTATAAACCTGGGCGAACTAAGATACCCACCCGATAAATGTGCCAATGTGTTGGAATTATCAGGAGAAGAAAGGCTGGATTTCATTAGAGATATAAAAACGCAAGGAACAAATATAAATTGTTGGTATCAAATTGGTATAGATTTGGCCGACTTTAATATTGATTCAAAGTTATATCAATTGGCGAAGACAGGAGATCATAAGTCGATTGATATGCTTGAGTATAGACAGAAAAAATACACAAAGGGAGGGGTATCGTAATCTATTTAAAGATATGAAAAAATTTATTGCATTTAGTGGAGGGGTTGAAAGCACAACGATGTGCATTTTGTATGGATTGGATGCCATTGCATTATGGTGTGATACTGGATGCGAGGAGAAGGTAATGTATGATAGAATTGATTTTGTGGAGCAAAAGATAAATGAAATTCATTCAAATAGATTTAAGTTAATAAGAATAAAACCAATCGTAAATGTAAAAGGAACTGAGTGCAGTTCATTGAATGAATTGGCGATGGCATATAAATATTTTCCGTCACCGACATCAAGATATTGCACAAGAACATTTAAGATAAAACCTATTGATGAATATTTAATTAATCAAGGTGAATGTGAATTGATGATAGGGTTTAATGCAGATGAAGATCCAGGAAGAGACAGGACAGGAAATTATATGAAATGTAAAAATGTTAGATACAGATATCCTTTATATGATGATGGATTGGACAGGAGAGACTGTGGCGAAATATTAAAACAACATGATTTGAATCCGTCTTTCCCTCCATACATGAAACGAGGAGGATGCACACATTGTTTCTATAAAGGAAGGTCAGAACTAAAGGCGAAGTATTTATATGATCCGGATGGATTTATGAGTGATTTGGAATTTGAAAAACAATTACAACATCGCCGTGAAAAATTTTATTATATAAATATGAATGCCGGAGGAAGTTATAAAACTATCAAGGAAGAAGTAGATAAAGAACTTAAAATGTGGGGGCGAGATGAAGTGATGAGCTGGTATGATAAAGTAAATACACATAAGCCATGCGGAGCATTTTGTCACAGATAAATAATGGGAGGGGTATCGTAATCCCAACACCCAACCGCCACAAGAT
>Ga0070749_10003228_pt1 | contig 10899 bp, 9 predicted proteins | sample VirMetDEL_Nov_18_FD_75180 | JGI IMG/M metagenome (GOLD analysis project Ga0070749, IMG submission 75180) | Aqueous microbial communities from the Delaware River and Bay under freshwater to marine salinity gradient to study organic matter... | ecosystem: Environmental > Aquatic > Marine > Coastal...
ATCCGATGCAGGCCTTGAACCCTGGGGCTGTCAGACCCCGATTGCTCAGCCATGGCGCAGGCCGCGGCCTCCAGGTCAGCTCGCATTTCTTCAGACATCATCTCCATGATGTCCTCATCGCTAAGCTCACTTGCGACGGCGGCCGGTTCCCTGCCCTCGGGCACAGCCGGTCCATCAGCCATAGCAGGCTCGGGGGGCAGCAGGGTGCTGGCCCAGGCGGACGCGATGGTGACGGTGTGTGGGTTGGGTTTGGCGGCATAGCCCTGAGCGGCCCACCATTCCCGGAAAGAATTTTCTAAGTCAGTGAAGTTGCTCATGCTTGAATAAACTTAGTACAGGTGAATTGAGTAATACGCAGAGTAGCAACATGATTTGCATGTGCAGCAGCTGTATGCCGTCTTAGATACCGCAAACACTGAGTTTTTTGCGGACACACGTGATCATGACAACGTGTATAATCATGTAGCATAGCGGGCTCACTCATTCCGTAACTCCTTAATTACTTGTTGCTCAATTGGCGTAAGCCTTTGCTCAGTAACAATTACAGCCGTGGCGACCATAATCGCAGCCATCGTAAACAAGCAAAGCACCATGGCTGGTACGCCTACAACTAAGCGCATCGCCATCCGCTTACGTCTGTGCCTGCTTAGGAGCGTAGGCGCTTGCGTCAAGCGTGGTACAGGAAACAACGTGGGACCGTGGGAACTGCCGCTGGAACGATTCAACTGCTTGATGGATAGACCACCCCGCCGGAGTAACCCAGTCAGTGGTGGTTGCAGCTTCCGAAATTGGGGAGGATTGTTGGGGGACATAAGTAACGCGAAAAACAGGCATGGATGGGTACAAAAAGTAACAGGCTCACCCAAGGGGCGTGCTCATGGATGGAACGTGCTCAGCACCTTGCTCAGCACACTCCACCGCACCAGCCCACGCAACCTTCATAAGAATAGAGTGAAGCCTGCGGTTGTAACTAGCCACTAGTTGGGGAGGAATGCTTGTGTGTTCGTCAGCAGCGTTGTCAGTTACCGCAGAAGCCACAATTTGTGCCGCCTCCAACAATGCTTCTAGCTGTGAAATAACAGGCCATTGCCTAGGACTGCACCTGTAGCCGCCCCAATCGTCGGGATAATCGGCCCACACGGTTTCGCACCCGAATTGCGATCCCTTAAGCGCCGCATCGACGCGCAGCGCGTGGAGCGTTCCAGGCTCGGTCACGGCAGACACCCGCCAATGAATCGAGCCTGTTCCCTGGCACGCCACGCCCCGTAAGCCCAAAGCTCCTCCGCAATCGACACATAGGCTGCGGCAATCACATCAAAGTCGCAGGTCTGCGGGCGCACATACCGATCAACTAAGCGGTCGAGAAGGCGGTCTTGCCGCGCGTCAAGGTTATCCATAAGCAACAGAAGGGTGGATGGTGTTGGGGTGTCCAACGCAGCCAGCTTAACAGGAATCACCACAAGCGCAACCTTATTTACGGAATGTTACTCATGAACATTTGTCGCAGCGCTCAGCCTCACCGCCTTGCGCCCGTTCACCTGATTCCTGATTCCCTCAGCGCGTACCAGCTCATCAGCAGCCACCGCCGCCGCATACTCCGCCCGGCTGTAGTGCTGCTGGAGCGCCCCGTACACCAGATCTCGCACCAGCGCAGTCGGCCGCACACCGCGCTCCTTGGCCATCCGATCCAGCAGCTCCGACCTATGCGGGTGCAGCAAGATCTGTAAGTAGCGTTTCATGCCGTGAAATCGCTTGCTCATCAGTTTGAGCGTGTGTTAAGTAGCGATACTGTACTACCACGTCACAGGCGTGTCGAGGTACTTCCTCCAGCCCTGGCTCGCCGCTCTCCTCGATGCAGCCCGCTGTTTCGCGCACCCTGACCTCACCTCCCGCGCAAACACAAGAAACTCCGCAGCCCTTTGCAGATCCGCCGTACTTGCCCGCGCAATCTCATCGCGCAACCACGCCACCATAATTTCGCGCCCCGTCCGCATAAGTTGCGCTGCACTAAGGCAAGCATAAGTACATGCGCTCCAGCGCTGGTACGTCCCCCCGCTGGCACGCCCCCACGCCTACTTAGCTTCTTGCCAAGTGTGGCCCCAGGCAGCCTCAGCTAGCGCTGGAATCTCGCCCAACCACTTGGCTTCGGCCTGCTCCATCAGCAGGCTCAACCGCTCGGCCCATTCCTGCTCCAAACCCTCGCGCACCAGCAGCAACACCTCGTCATGCACGACGGCCGACAACTTGACCTGATCCTCACCCGCCTTTTTAATGTGCGGCCACAACTTCGACAACGCCAACTTCATAATCGCCGTTCCACTTCCCTGCACCGGCGTATTGCACCGCGTGGTAACCCTATTCGTATCCCCCAACAGGTAACGCCTAAGCCCACTCACCGGAATACGCACCTCCGGCCACTTATTTGACCTGCTCTTATCAGCAGCAATTGCGTTGGTCCGCTGCCACGCACTAATCCCCTCATACGTGCGGTGGAACGTATCCCTGATCTGCTCCGCTTCTTCGATGGTCATGGTGATTCCCATTGACCCCGCGTACTCGCGCAACCCCTTAGCCCCACTCGCAAACAACAAGCCGAAGTTGGCACTCTTAGCTACCTGCCTACGCAGTTTCTGCTCAGCTTGATCCTCAGTCACAGTCGGATAAATCGCCGCCGCCGTAAGCGTGTGCAAGTCTAAGTTATCTTGAAACGCTTTGATCATCACTGCATCATTGCTTATAGCTGCCGCTAATCTTAGTTCCATCTGTCCGTAGTCCGCGCACACAAAGGTCCAACCCTCAGGTGCTTCCGCTGATGCCCTAAATCGCGCATCACGCGGAATCTGCTGATTGTTCGGCTCCCTGCACGACATCCGTCCCGTATCCGCCCCTAATTGCATGTAGTTAGCGCGGATAAAGCCGTCCTCTGACTGGTGTTCCAGCATCGCTACCACCATCTGGCGGCGTTTCTCAGCACGCTTCCACTCCAGATACACCTGCACAACTTCATGGTCCGCCGCATAAGCTCGCAGCGCCTTCCTAGACGCACTGGGCTTACCATCCGCATCGACTGGTACGTTCCCCAGCACCACCGCAAACTTCTCCACCAGCTGCTTAGGCGAGTTCATATTGAACCCCGCGTAAGCCTTTGTGCCTAGTCTTATACTCCCAGACTCCTTAGCTCTTAGGTTGAACGTGCCATCGGCATCGCGAGGGATCTTGTGTGTTTCTGGCAGTGCCGCATCCAACTGCACAACAAACCGCTCCCCTAAGTCTGTGATTTGTGTCTGCAGATCGTCGCGTAATTGCTCTAGCTTAGTGCGGTTGAAGGGTATGCCTACGCGCTGCATCTGGGCAATGGCTGGGATGGCACGGCACTCCAAATCCCACGCGGGCTCTAAGCGGGCTGATTTCACCCGTTGCCTGAGCACGCCAACCAGCTGCACCAAGTAGCGCACGTCGTTGGCTGCGTAGCTCAGCTGCTCCTCGCTCAGCGCTGGTGCGGACCAGTCTGACGCCTGCTGCTCCTTGCTGATTTCAATATCGAGATACCGCTTAAGCGCAGGCTGCAAACCGTTGCGGACATTAGGGCGTCCGTTTTCGAGCATACGCGAGGCAAGCATTGTGCAAAAAATCTCGCCCCCTAAGTCGAAGTCGTTTTCCTGAAGCCAGCCCACGTCAAAGACCGCGTTGTGGGCGTACCACCACCTAGGAACGCGTAGGAAGGCCCTCAGAGCCGCCAGATCGGCCTCAGAGCACTGCCACACGTCCACGACCACCACGGGCCTTCCAGGGGCCGCTACCTGCACCAGACGCAGCCCGCCAGCCACAGGACGCAGCCCCGTGGTCTCGGTGTCCAACACAACCCAAGCGGCATCGCTGAGCCGGTTGAGGTGCTTCGCCCCAAACAGGGTCTCGTCCAACGCGCAATCCATAAGCCCAAGTGCGGTAAGCATTTAGTGTACTACAGAGTGGGGCTGGTGGGGAGTTGGGGTGGAGCAGGCCCTGGAGCGCCCCGTGGAGCCCACTAAGGCCGCGTGGGGACTGGGGACGTTCCAGGCCCACCCCAGGGGGCTCAGGGGCGCTTGGAGGCGCTGGTACGCGGCTTCGGCACTTAGTCCCAGAGCTGGCGGGCTTGGCGCATCGAGCGGTCCAGGTCATCGACGGACCAGGGCTCCTCCTCGCGCGTGCGCGCGCGTATAGATTTCCCCGACTGTCCCACCTGGGCAGAATCCAGTGCTGGACAGGGATCTGCAATGGGACACCCCCCTCCAGGGGGCTGAAGTGTCCCATTTGCGGCCTCCTCCTGCGGCGCGGAATCGAGGGAGGACGTACCAGCCCCCTCATCCGATGGGACACCACCCTCGTGTCCCATTGCTTGTCCCATTGCAAATCCCTGTCCCTGACTTGGATTTGCCCTACTGGGACACTTTAGAGAGACTTCTTCGCACGCGCGCGAGAGAACTGCCCTGTAGTGGTGCTCCGGCCTGCCCCCACCAGACACCCCCTCCTGAGCAGCCACCTCAACAAGCCCGCGCTTGACCAGGCGCTGGAGCGACTTCCTGATCGCCGCCACCGAACCGCCGCATACCGGATCGCCGTTCAGCTCTGCCCTGGTCCGTGTCGAGGGGTGGACCGTCCTCAACCGCTGCAGCACCCGATCGGTGATCCCACTCGGGCTCGTCTCAGTCGGGTCCACTTCCGGTGTCCAGTCGCTTAGCGAGAAGTCCAGATCGCGCTCCTGCCGCAGCAGCAGCTGTGTTCCACCCCTCCCGGAGCGCGACTTCTCGATGGTCACGATCCGCGCCGCCTGGCCCGTCGCCTCGATCTCCCGCTCAGTCGGCCGCTTGAGACTCCACACCTCGTCCACCGCATCCCGAATCGCCGAAGTCCCCCTAAACCCGCCCTGCTTATTTGCGTGGTGGATAATTATGATGGTTGTGGCGGGAAATAAGACGCCGTTGTTGCGCGTCAGCCAATACAGCGGCGTCGCAAAGTCGGACTTGTTCTCGTCAAACGCCTTACCACCGCTGCAACCAATCAAGCTGTCAATCACCACCAACTTCGGCTTCAGCTGCTCAATTAGCCTTACGAACTGCGCGTAGCGCTGAAGCGCCCAGTCGGTTCGGATCGTGACCGGCGCCTGCCTAGGCATTTCAATCTCCTCCATCTGCTCCTGTAATTGCACCAACGGTTGATCACCATTCAGCAACAACACAGGCCCCTGATCGACTGGTACGTTCTTCCCCCTAATCACAAAGGACTGGCCCATTGCGATGTGCTTGGCAATAGCCCAAGCGGTCATCGACTTACCATCACCGCCAGCCCCATAGATAAGAATGACCGCAGGATTAGGTAGCAGATCAGGAATAATATAACTTCGCTTATACTCCTGGTCGAGCAGCTCGGTGAGGCTCATTGTGTCTGTCGCCCCCTCGAACTGCAGTTGATCAATAAGTAGGCGCTCAAGGTACTCCTTATCTCTGTATCCAGCTTCGACCGCAAGCGCATGTAGCTTGTAGTTCATTTCCGCCGGATTATCCAGACTTAGCAGCTCCCTGGCGCGTGTGATGACTGTAGGGAAGTCAAGCGCAACCTTCTGTACCAGCTGGATCTTGGTCTCCTCGACCTCCTCAATCGTGCGCCGGCTGGACTCTTGAAATCGCTGCCTCTCTGGATCAAACCGATCCGCCTCCTTGATCAGCGAACCAAGCCCAACATTCCCCGGTTTACCCGCCCTCGCCAAAATGTGGGGCCACTTCAACTCACACGGATTCCCCTTACTCCAATCCTCCTCAAAGGCCGGATCATTAGCAGACCAAGCTGCCCATAAGGTAAGCCCTAGGTCGTTAGGCAGCGACTCCGCAATCATGGCGCCTACTTGCCACCAGTAGTCCTCGCTGCCTCTACCCAGATGGGGCAATACCTCCAAGCAGTCGTGAACGATTTCGGCAATCTCGTCCTGTGTCCTGCCCGAAAAATCAAGCCCTTTCCTATTCCTTACCAGCCCCTTGGCTTGCGCTGGTGCGTCCTGCGCCTTCCGCGCCCGCATTTCAGCCAGCAGCCATTCCGGCGCCTCAGGGATAGACCCAAAGTCACCTGCAGCCAAGCGGTACTTACCCGCTGGTGCGTCCCCGTTCGAGCTGCCCGGATAAGCCCCTGCGATGACGCCTTGCATTCCCCACAGGACTTCGTAGCCCTTGCCGGACTGCCTTCCTGTGATTCCCTTGACCTGGCTGCGCTGCTCCTCAGGCACGCGAAACACAAACTTCGCCGCGTTCTTCTTCGTACTAACAACGCACGGAGCCCCACCTAAACTCTCACCCCACTTCTTCTTAAGCGACACCAGATTGGCGTCAACATCAAGAATCACTAAGCCGTCGCTACGGATTCCGGTGTAAATGCCCACCGCTTGGAACTGGTCCGGCCGGTCCTCCAACAGCAGCGCGACATCCGCTGGGCTGAACTTGCGGTAGTACGCCTGTTCGTGTGGGGACTTGCCAGTGCTCACATCGTCGTGTTTCCCAAAGGTCACGCCTTGCGCGTAAATCGGTGCGTAGGCCGGCCCCACTGGAAGCGCCCGCACAAAGTCCAGCAGCGCCTGGTCCGCTGCATCATTTCGCCTAGCCATGAAGTACAATTCATTCGATGGGATTTGAGACACCCCCAGACCCTGCAACGGGTTTGGGGGCTTTTCCCAGTCTAGGCCCCCGTCAGGGCACCTTGACAAATTGCTACAGTAAGCGCCTCCTAAGCCCTCCCGCCTAGTACACTGGCTAAGGCACCGCTAAACACGCGCACCTCGCGCAACGCCCACAAAGCGCCCGCCAACACCCCACCTCTCCGCGCATCCAACCATGCCACTTCTCTCCAAAGAAGGCTCCTCCGCCGTCGCAGGCGGCCTCGGCGGCTACCTCAACCCAAGCAAGATCCCCTCCGGCTCCAGCGTCCGTTTCGCCCTCCTCAGCGACGAACCCCTGGAGTACTACGAGTGCTGGGGCGAAGGCCCCGATGGCAAGGCCAAGCCCTTTCGCTTTGACGCCGAGCCCACACCCGACGACATCACCATTGCCCTTGGCGACTTCACTCGCCGTATGAACCGCGAAGGCACTGGTCCCGAGCCCGTCAAATTCGCCATTGCCCTCCCCGTTTTCAACTACGACGCCTCCGAGGTTCAAGTCCTCAACCTCACCCAGAAGTCCGTAATCCGCGAACTTGACGGCATCTCCCAGACCGACGACTACGAGGACATCACCGCAACCGACTTCACCCTCGGCAAGGAAGGCAGCGGCCTTACCACGGAGTACAAGCTCCTCCCCGTCCCCCGCAAGAAAGGCAGCGACGCCACCATCGCCGCCGCCTGGGAAGAAGCCAAGGCTTCCGGCTTCGACCTGGACCGCCTCCTCACCGGCGGCAACCCGTTCAAACCCAACTAAGCCCGCGCACTAAGCTGGCCTGACAAGAACGCGCCGCCTCACAAGCCACCGGCTTAGGGGCGGCTTTCTTGTGCCCGAACCTGCTAAGCAGCAGTTTTTAGCGCATTTTGGTGTGTATTATTGCTTACAATGCACCGCACAAATGACCACCTCACCTCTAAGTAGTCTGGCTAAGTGGTCACTTGAGCGTGACGATGAAAGCGATCCCAATGGGCGCATTTACCGCAACAGCAGCGGCGAAATCTTCCATAGCGTCACACGCATCCTAAAAGAAACGTCTGCGTCCAAAGCGCACCTCGAAGCCTGGATGGAACGCCTCGGCGTAGAACGCGCCACCCAGGAGCGTGACGTCGCTGCCGAGCGCGGCACCCGCACCCATAACGCCGCCGAGTACGTCCTAAGAACAGCGAAAAAAATAAGTGAAGCTACCGCTAAGAAGAAGGGGAATTTATATGTTGACAAGTACAACTTAGAGTGTGTGCCGGCACCGCTTACTAAGTGGGCTATCAAGCAGACCCTGCCTTCCGCCCCGAAGGTCGGCCTTAGCGCCAATGGCTACCGCCGCAGCCTGCTCAACTGGATCGCTGAGAACGTCACTTGCATCCACGCCATCGAGTTCGCTATCCAGCACCCCGGCGGCTTCGCTGGCACGGCCGACTTCCTTGGCAACATCGCCGGCAAAGGCCCCCTAATCGTCGACTGGAAAACCTCCTTTAACAAACGCGGTGAACTTCTCCTCATTGACTACTGCGATCAGCTCGGCGCCTACAGCCTGGGCCTCAAGCACCTGTGTGGTCTCCAGGCAGCCGGCGGCATCGTCGTCGTTGCCCGCCGCGCTGGTCCGCCCGACATCCGCCACCTTTCCGAACTCGAACTCCGAGGCGCCGAAGCCCGCTTCCTCGACCGCCTGAGCGACTACCGCAGCTCCCTAGGCTTATAGAGCCCGAGGACTCGCACATGCCCGGTTCTATCGACTTCGACGCCGAAGCCCTCCTCGGCTCCCTAAACATCGTCGAATTAAGTCAGATCAACTACGCGGGCACACAAGCCCTGAAGCGCCTCGGCTACGAGCTGACGCAAGACCTCTCCAAGTACATGGAGGCCACCTTCCGCGATCCCGTCCCGTTCACCCTCGCCTCCCCCAAGTACGACCCAAACGGCCTACAGGTCGCCATAAACATTAGCAAGCAAGGTGACAAAGGCCAAGATCCAGCACGCTACCTGTACCCCGTCTCTACAGACGACACTACAGGCGCCAAACCAGCGTACACCACACGCTTCACAAAAGCCTTGCGTAAACGCGGAATAGTTGACGACAGCTACTACGCCGTCCCGTGGCTTGATGGGCGTGCCGTCCCCACCAACAGCTACGGCAACGTACCGGCCTCCTTCTACCAGCAGGTACTTGCGGGCCTGGCACGTCAAGGCGTTGCCGGAGCGCGAGGCACTCGTCAATCCGGTTACCAGTTCTTCTCCATCCCCGACCGTCGCATCGGCCCCAACATCCGAGGTGGCCGTGCCCTGGAACGCCAACCCGGTATCTACCGCGTCAAGGGCCGGCAACTCGACTTCCTCTTCGGCTACGCCCGCCGCCCGCCCATCGTGCGTACCAGCTTCGACTTCAACGGCTTCGTCCGCCGCCGCTCCGCCGAAATCTTCCCCACCCTTTTACGGCAAGAGCTGGACAAAGCGCTTAAGTAGGCGCGACAAGACTCGACAGTTGAGAGTTGTTAGGCGCTGTAAAATAGTTGGGACTGCGGTATTACCCACCCAGTCCCCGGATCACTTCAAGCACAAAGCGACCATGACCATTCAAGCACCAGCCGTCTGGATCTGCGAAGCCGGCAATATCCGCATCACCCCAGACGGCCAGCCCAGCGTCTTCGACATGATCCGCGTACTCGGCGGGCAGAAGAACCCCCGCAGAGCCTGGGCGGATCTCATTGAGACGCGACCTGAGGTTGTAGCAAAAACGGACAACCTCAAGTTCCCAGGCCCAGGCCAGCGCAAGACGCCGGTGGCCCGCACCAAGGAGGACGCCTACTACATCCTCGGCCTACTGCCCGGCGCCGCTGGCCGCAAGTACCGCGAGCAGGCCGCCCAGCTCTTCTCCGCCTTCCTCAACGACCCCGCCTCCGTCGCAGCCGCCGCGCTGTCGCGCATGTCCGCCGAGGAGCAGCAGCGCCTCGAAGCCCGTCTCAAAGGCACACGCACACGCAAAAATTTCACTGACGTTCTAAAACAACACGGTGTCGAAGGTTTCGGCTACGCCGCCTGCACAAACGCCATCTACGTTCCCATTCTAGGCAGCACCGCATCAGACTTAAAAGCCGACATCGCTAAGGTTAAAAGTCTGCCAGTAAAACAAGTCAATCCACGCGATCACCTAAGTCTCCGTGACCTAAGCGATGTTGAAACAGCGGAGCGTGTCGCTGCCGGCCAACTGAACCGCGCACAGGCCAACGGCAACCCTGCAGTCGAATCCCTGGTCCGCCGCTCGGCCGAGTTCACCCGCCTCCTCCTCGACGGCGCCATCGACATCCCCTAAGCCCGCGCCCCCCCCCCCACTTGCCAACCCCCACCCCACCCTGTACTATTCCGTAGTCCACCCCACTTACCGCTTGTGACCTCCATCGCCCGCCTCCGCGCCATCGTCCGCGAGGCCGACGCCGCCTACCGCGCCGGCAGCCCGCTTATGAGCGACGCCGAGTTCGACGGCTGGTACGCCCAGCTCCGCGAGGCCGCGCCCCACGCCCCCGAGCTGCTTAGCCCCGGCGGCGGCACCGCCCTGCTAAGCCTCCACACCTGCGCTGACCAGGACGAGTTCCGCGACTGGTATGCCTTGCTGCCCAGCCCCTGCTGCATCGCCCAGCCCAAGATTGATGGCTGCGCCCTCGCCCTCCGCTACGAGGGCGGCCACCTCACCGCCGCTTGGACCCGCAGCGGCAAGTGCGCCCTCGACTTGGCCCGCCTCGTAAGCTCCATCCCCCAGCGGATCGACTTCCTCGACTCACTTGAAGTCCACGGCGAACTTTGGTCTGATGACTTCAAACAGTCCTCCGCTGCAGCCGCCCTGCGCCGCAAAACACCCTGCGGCACCGGTCTCAACTTTCTTGCCTACCGCCAACCCGCCGCAAAAACCGACGAAACAGTAAGCCTCCAAGTCCTCCACAACCTCGGCTTCCATATCCCGCCTGCTTTCCTCTGCGCCACCGCCCACCAGGCTTGGACCGTCTTCCGCGCCTGGTGCGCCGGCACCGAGTTCTCCACTTACCCCTGCGACGGCATCGTCATCAAGATCGCCAGCCACGCCCACCAAGTCACCCTCGGCACCACCACCCGCTGCCCTAACTGGGCGGTGGCCCTCAAGCCCTAAGCCCGCACTAAGCCCGCGCGCTCAAGCGCGGCTGTGCGCTGGCCCGCCCCCTACATCCCACCCCGCGTCTCCTTAGTCTCACCTGCCTAG